>ERZ1643251.2218-NODE-2218-length-20114-cov-6.614786_pt1 | contig 20114 bp, 17 predicted proteins | sample MGYA00579261_ERZ1643251 | MGnify/ENA primary metagenome ERZ1643251 (study PRJEB29033, sample SAMEA4952267) | chicken gut metagenome | biome: Broiler Chicken; feature: Gastrointestinal Tract; material: Caecum | place: Ireland | collected 2018 | study: Broiler... | reverse complement strand
GTAAGCAGACGGAGCGCCTCGGATATAATACTGCCCAGCGTCTGTTCCCCCTGAAAGAGCTTCTCCATCCATGTGTCGTCGATATCCATCACACGGGAGAACGCAATCTCGCTCCAGACCTTTTCCGCCTTCTCCACATCATCCATACAGATAAGCGCGCCGTTGAGCGCTCCCACAGAAGTCCCGGCAACGGCATTCACACGCACCCCGGCTTCTTTAAGCGCTTTCCACGCCCCGATCTGGTAGGCTCCTCTGGCCCCTCCCCCGTCCAAGACAAGTCCGTATTCTTTTGTCAGATCCAGCAACAGTCTCATATAATCACCTGATTCATATAATCTCTGACTCTTGAAAATCTATTTCTCGGGAATCTGCCCGGCACACAGTTTCGTATACTGCGAAACCACCGCGCAGATTTCTCCGCGCGGCAGTCTAGTCTTTACATCGTCGCTTTGTAGTAATTGATCAGGCACCCGTCTAGGATGATCTGTCTCTCAGCGTCTGTCAGGTCGCCTAGCCTTAGGCTGATTTCCTTTAATCCGTCTCCCACTACATACGCCTTCACTGTATCTGCTTTTTCCTCTACAGCCTTTCTCACATCCGGCACGAAGATATAGTCTCCGTTCGCAAACGGAAGAGCCTCATGATCCGCGTCTGTAAGGAACGGGAGCATACCCCAGTTGATGAGGTTGGAGCGGTAGCGCTTTGTCGCGTACTCGATGGCGATGTTCGCCCAGCCACCCAATACTTTCTGGCAGGACGCCGCCTGCTCGCGGGCGGAACCGTCTCCCGGCTTCACGGCAAAGATGGTGCTTCCCACGCCGATATTTCCTTTTCCTACATCCGGATATGTCTTCTGGATCGTATCCATCACCGGACGAAGTTCCTCTAAAGCATCAAGAGGACATGTGCCCGACTCGATGGCTTTCTGTGCCTTCTGTACTTCTTTTGCGCGCCCTACATATGCCGGGTCTTTCCTTGAAAGCGCGAACTCCGCAAGTCCCAGCGGGTTCGAACGGTAAGAAGAAGTCTCGCCCGACGGGATCAGCTCGTCCGTCGTCGTGACCGGGTCATGGATCTCGGATACAACCTTCACAATCAGATTTTCCGGCAGCGCTGACATCTCCGGCCAGTCCTTGATGTTCGGCCCGAACTGGATCTCCACGTCCGGATCAGCCACACCCTTGCTGTCAAATACACGGTTCGCGTAAATATTTCCGTCAAAATGATATTTCTGGCCCTTGTACTGCACATCCATTGCAGTCGCGGGAGTAAGGAATCCCTTGTTCGCCGCTGTCGCCGCGATGGAACGCGCATCCATGAGCGCCACGGATGAAATCTGTCCGCTCTGAAGCTTACTTCCTTCGCGGTTCGGGAAGTTTCTCGTCGTGTGGCGGATGGAGAACGCATTGTTCGCCGGAGTGTCACCCGCGCCGAAGCACGGCCCGCAGAAGGCGGTTTTTACAACGGTTCCTGCCTCCATCAGGTCAGCCACAACGCCGTTTTTCACCAGTTCCATGTAGATCGGCGTACTTGCCGGATAGACACTGAAAGTAAACGCGTCCGCACCGATGTTGTGCCCCTTGATGATGTCTGCCGCCTCGCAGATATTTTCAAATCCGCCGCCCGCGCAGCCTGCGATGATTCCCTGCTCCACGTAGAGCTTACCGTCGCGTACCTTGTCCTGAAGAGAATAATCCACCGCGCCGTCCAAGCTGACAAGCGCCTTCTGCTCTACATCATGAAGGATATCCTGCAAGTTGGCGTTCAGCTCATCAATGGTGTAGACGTTGCTCGGATGGAACGGCATGGCGATCATGGGTCTGATCTCGCTTAAGTTCACATACACACATCCGTCATAGTAAGTACATGCGCCCGGATTCAGTTCTTTATAGTCCCCGCTTCTTCCGTGGATCTCGTAGAATTCCTGAATCTTCTCATCTGTCGTCCAGATAGAGGACAGGCAGGTCGTCTCTGTCGTCATAACATCGACTCCGATACGGAAGTCCGCGCTTAACTTCTTCACGCCCGGTCCGACAAATTCCATCACTTTATTGTTTACATAGCCATTTTTAAATACCGCTCCGATGATCGCAAGCGCAACGTCCTGCGGTCCCACGCCCTTCATCGGCTCTCCCTCAAGGTAGATGGCGATCACGCCCGGCATCTTGATATCATAGGTCTTATTAAGGAGCTGCTTTACAAGCTCCGGCCCGCCCTCGCCCATCGCCATGGTTCCCAGAGCGCCGTAGCGGGTATGACTGTCAGAGCCAAGGATCATCTTGCCGCCGCCTGCGAGCATCTCACGGGCAAACTGATGGATGACCGCCTGATGAGGCGGAACATAGACACCGCCGTATTTCTTCGCGCAGGTCAGTCCAAACATATGGTCGTCCTCATTGATCGTACCGCCCACCGCGCACAGGCTGTTGTGGCAGTTTGTCAGCACGTAGGGAATGGGAAACTTCTTTAAGCCTGACGCTCTCGCCGTCTGGATGATGCCTACGAATGTAATGTCATGGGATGTCAGCTTGTCAAACTTGATCTGCAGGTTGTCCATGTTGCCGGAAGTGTTGTGTTCCTTTAAGATGCCGTATGCCATCGTATTCTTCGCCGCTTCTTCCTTTGACACGGGAACCTGCACGTTCCCTGTATCTTCTACGATTTCAGCGCCGTTTAACAGATAGACGCCGTTGTCATATAATCTGATCATGTAAATCCTCCTTCTTGAATAGTCCTAATTGCTCCTGCCGCACGGCAGAACTAAGGATATTCTAACACATTTTCCGGGACGAGTAAATTTTTTCTTAAGAAAAGAACTGCGTCTAAAAGAACATATGTTACTGTTCGAGGAGCGCCGTTAGTTAACAAAAAGCTCTTTCCGTTTCTTAAAATAGATATAATTCAGCGGAACAAAGACAACGGCGCCTACCATCTGCCCTACCATCTCCGGAGCATACTCCGCTATACTGCTCGACAGCATACCCTGCGAAACGCCGCTTATCACAACCAGCGAAGCAAGGGTGTACAGCAGTCCGGCCATGAGAGTCACAATGAAATATCCAATATACATGGCAGGCGCTTTCGCTTTATAATGCGCCAGCTTCTGACGGACAATAAGGGCCGCCACCGCAAGTATAAGACACACCACACCGTATGCCGTATCCACGAGCTTAAGTCCTCGGAAGATCAAATAGACCATATACACGTCGTCCCCATAAAGCATCCCTGTGGTACACCTTACGGCATTAATCAGCAGAACTACTATATTTAGAAATAACTGGACGTATATCACGAACTTAAACCATTTCATAGGATATGTGCCAGATATACCCTGAGACTGACCAGACTGTGTCCGTGAAAACTCCGTCTCCTCACTTAGCACTGATTTCCCACACGCTGCGCAGAATCTCCCGCCTTCGGGTATTTTGCTTCCGCAAAATCTGCAAAACATCTCCTCGCCTCCCTCTTTTTTCATCTGCTTTTACTCATAACATATCAGATACAGACTATCTACCAGTCCGCTCTCCGGGTCAGTATCGATCTCGCACCAGCCGGACAGTCCGCTGCCCTCCTGCCAGTAATACGAATTCCCGTATTCCGCGTCCTCATAGAGGTCGTCCGGCTCTCCGTAGGCGTTCACAGCCTCCTGCGGGTCGGAGCCAATCTGTACGCCGCCCGGGAAAAGCACGGTAATGCCGCCCTGTTCCACACTGTAACTGTCTACATTAATCCCCCCGGCAAGACAGTCCTGCAGCTCTTTTTGTCCGTCGGAGTCGTTGACCATGTGAACGATGATCTCATTTCCATTTCCATCCACAAACCACGCCAGCTCGTAATCACCTGCATCGACAATAATCCGTATCCAGTGTCAACCCTGTTTTCTCAATATCCTCAAGTGTACACGGAAGAGTGATGACCGTGTCGTTGATCTGCACAGTATAGTCTGACCATGTACTGCCCAGATCAGCGCTTTGGCTGGCAGGTTCAATGGGTACAGCGGCGGAATCCGTATCATTGTCATCGTCTGAATACCACCAGTCATCTCCTGATGTTTCCTCCGCTTCGAGCGCTTCCTGCGGGATCACAATCTCCTTTACGCTGTCATACTCTAAGAAGGTCATTTCCACAGAACATTCCGCCTTTTCCATCCCCAGACCTTCCAACAGCGGAAAGAGACTGTCTCCCATATCAAAATAGATGCGGGCAGGCAGGATGCTGTCCTTATAAATATCAATGGTACAGGGCAGAATCATATCTGCCAGATCACTCTCATCCGCCCCGAAACCGGTAAAAGAACTCATCATATCCTCATCCATCATCTGCGCTAAAAGCTCTCCGTCCAGCTCGCCTGTAAGTTCAAAGCAGTCCTTTCCATTTACCTCGACTAATTCGTCCTTTAATTCAAACCTATCGGAAAATTTCTGAAAATCTTCAGAGACAATCCCCATATCCGCTGTCATTTCCGCAGAATCGGCCGTCTCCACTGACCACATATCATCCATCATAGTGTAGATAACATACTCATCATCCTTCTTCTCCGAATACGTCTCCATTTCCATTGTAATATCCATATCCCCTGATCCAAGACTGACTGAGCCTTTTGCGCTGGACATCTCCGGTTCAGTGATGGTTTCCATGTCAAAGTCCACGCCCATTCTCACACTTTCGCCGCTTGCGGCAACATCCAGCTCCATCTTTATGTTTGCCGTTATGGACTCCGTCTCTTCCGCCCTTTTACTCATGTCCCTTAAAAGATTCTCCGGTGTCGCTTTTGTTCCGCATGCCGCCAGCATCGTCACGGTCATTGCCGCTGTCAGGCCTGCTGCCGCCAACTTCCTTGCCTGTGTTCTCATACTCTTTTCCTCCATCCTTGTTATTTATGCTCGTCGGTGGGACAGATAACTCCCATCCGTTGGCATTCGTTCAGCTATTTTTATAAAAATACGCTACGATCAGATCAACCATCCTGTTATAGCTCTGCACCCCGTCTGTCTGGCCGTTTACTTTCAGATATGTATCATTTACCTTGTCCGCCATCTCTGAGAGCGTCCCTTTGTATTTCTCCCAAAACACATTGTTCGCCGCAAGGTCAGCCTCCGCTTTCTCATCCAGAAGCGGACGTATCACGCTCCAGCTCTCATAGTCGCTGCGGTACAGGGTATTCATGCAGTATACCCATCCCGACAGGTAACCGCTGTATCTGAAATCCGCCCGCTCTGATCCGGTACAGGCGAGAAATCCGATAAAATTCGCCTCTTCCTCCTGCATGAACCCCCGCAGGTGCGAAAGCTCGTGACAGGCGGTAAAAGGGATATTGTATGCCGTCATATCTCCGTTGTAATTCGCCTCCACTGTAAAGGGCGAATAGATTCCCGTCAGGCCTTGATAAGACAAGATCTCTGACACCATTATTTCTTTCGGCGTTGGATAATATCCATCAAGCTCCGCAAACTGTTCTGCCAGTGACTGCATGGCCCCCACAGCTCCTGCGCCCTCTGGAGCGCTCAGCTTCATCACTCCATCTGCGTCCCTCTCTACCGTCCCGGCGATAGAATTCACCTCTTCTGTGAGCCAAAGACAGATCTCCTCTAATTCTTCCACACTGTATACATATGTCACAATTCCGGCTTCCTCAGAAAAAGATCTTCTCTGATAATTAATCCCGCAGCATAAGGTGTAAAGAAATGCAAGTATCCCTGCCGCAAAAACAACTGCGGAAATCCATGATACCAGAAACTCTGCGCTGCGCGAACGCACTGTTCTTACCGCAAGTACCACAAGCGACACGGTAAATGCCGCCATCATTATATACAGGATAACCTCTGACACTGGGAAGGGGAATATTCCCCACAGCCTTCCCGCAGTGGTCACGATCAGCGGATATACAGTCCCGGAGTACCACTCCGCAAAGTCCGGCGCCTTAGCCGCCGTTATCATAAATACGGCGCTTATAAGCAGCAGTACGGCGGCAGCCGTCAGCCTAATTTTTATACCCTGCCCGCTTTTCGTTTCTTCCCGGGAACGTCTATTCATCTTCTGTACCTTCCTGCCTTAATATTCTGTCCTTCTCCATAAAATGCAGACGCCCCCGCCCGCCTGTATACTTAGTACCAATTATACCGTGTTATAAGGGAAGGAGCAATAGAAAAGGAGCAGAAGAACCGCTCCAAAAACTGGCTTTTTTCACTCACGGCTTGCGCCTCCCCTCATTATGCACTGCGAGCTCAAAAGTCTCCGACTTTTTCGCTCACGGGCTCCGCCCTATAAAAGATAAAGAAGGGAGCCATCTGCCTCCATGCAAGCATGAGCAGATGGCTCCCTTCTTTATCTTTTGCAGTGCTTAAGCTTTACGTGGAGAATACGAGAGTCGAACTCGTGACCTCCTGCTTGCAAGGCAGGCGCTCTCCCAACTGAGCTAATCCCCCAAAGTGTTCCCAAGAACTTTTTTAAAATACCATATTCCCGGGAAAGTGTCAATAGTTTTTCTGGTATTTCCTTATCATCTATGCTATCATACACTCAAAGCATTATATTTCTAACAGTTGGTTTCTTAGCGGAGCAGCCGCCGCGTCGAGGGTCTGAAACACATCACGAAGGAGATCTCAATGCTTTTATTTTCCATTCAAAAAAGCAGAGAGATTATATTTTTTATGGTAAGTCTTTGCCATACATCAGATGTCTATTCTGGAAGAACAGACTACAAAGGTTTTGAAATAATTTTAATTCCCCCGAATTCGGGGGAATTAAAATTACCACAGTTCAACACTGTCCTCTGCATCTAACCACATTTGCAAATTTCCATCAAGTGCCAATCGTGGATATTGTATTCGGCATATATATCATACCTTACGAAGAACAAATCGGAAATGCTGCCGAATCAAATGGCTGGATCCCTCAGAATCCGAGCAGACGGATAAGTAAGGGATTGGTGTCGTACATAAATCTGAGGATATTGCTTTGCTCCATCATCTCAAAGCAGGCTGCCCCTGCCTCTGTAGTATAAGCAAGGGTCATGACAAGGAATCCCAGCCACACGATGACAACCGCCAGCACAAGACCGAGCACACCGCCCGCGATATGGTTGATCACGCCGAGCACGGGCAGTTCCCCGATGATATTTACCGCGAACATCAGCGCTTTCACAATGATGATCGCCAGAAGGAAGGTCACGAGGAAAGAGACGAGATTCAGTATCAGCCTTGATATATATGCCGCCACGTACTGGGGAAAACTCTGCACACCCAGCACTGAATAGATCGTACTGTTGTTGTTCTCTATAAGCTCGTCTTTAAGAAACTGAGGCATATGTGCGCTCTCGATCTGGCTGATCTGAGTATCCTTCGGAATCTCGCCGATGATATTCATGATATCATCTACGGTGATCCCGTACATTTCCCAGTTTAGATCATTCAGGTTTTGAAGCTGCTCCTGACTGAGTTCTTCCAGCGGAGTCCCCGCCACATTCAACTGTGCGATCTGCTCTTCCGTAATCTCAGGAACGAACGCTTCCACTGTTTTCTTCTCGATAAAATCGTCTACAGGCGTAAACTTCACAAGCGCATCCGCCACATACGGCGAAAGAAACAGTACAAGAACAAGTGTCAGGACTGTCGAAAGAAGCGAAATCCCAAGTTTTAAGAAGCCTCTTATATATCCCACCACTATACAGATGATAAATATTGTTGCAACAATAATCAAAAGCCAATTATTCATAATATCTCCTATTTCGTCAGATAAATCACTCTCAATTCATCCACGCTCATCACATAGTATCTGTTCAGTCCCGGCGCGCGGAACATTTCCAGCGCGTTGATCTTAATATCCCCGTTGAACCTAATAATTCCGGTCGCTGACACAATACAGCATTTCGTTCCGTCAAACATTATGATCTCGTCGCCGTCGATTTTCACATTATCGTATTTTGCAGGTATATCCCTGTTCAGAACCTGATCTCCCAAACGGTTGTACAGCCGTACCTCATATCCCGATTTATCGCGGTTCAGAAGAACAAAACCGATGTACTGATCCGAATGGAACACGCTCTGTATCTCCTGACCGACCGTGATCTCCTTTTCCTTCTGAGGTTCCTCCTTCCCTTTATAAATAGTAAAGCCATTATCTCCAACCACGACCGAACGGTCCTCGCCCATGAAGAAAATCTCTGCGGCCACGGTATCGTTATACTCCTCCGAAGAAACTATATTGTCCGTCTTGCCCTGTCCTGTCTCTCCGAAATTATAGAAAACTACCTTCGACTTAATGGCCGCTCCTTCTGTATACAGATAAGATACCGCCAGCACCCTTCCATCGTCCGACAACTCCAGAGCCGCCGGGTATCCTGTTGTTCCGGCTGTTGTCTTCTGCTCCACAAGGATGTTTCCCGTAGCGTCGTAAGATATAATCTTCGGAGAATTCTCATCTTTTAATACCGCGCTCACGATTCCCTGATCCGAAACCGCGATCTTCTCAATCGGAAGCGTAGTCTCGATCTCCCCTTTGAGTCCTTCCTCCGTAAACACCATGATATTGTTTCCGCCGTTATCCGCCACGGCAAAGGCTTTGTCTTTGACCACGATAATCGGATTCTGTATCTGTGCGGGTTGTATCCACTGCTCTTCATTCTTTTTATTTAAAAACACAACCCCGTCCCTGTTATAGCGGACGATCCCGTCCCCAAACCGGGCATAGCTGCTCGTATCCGAGATGTCAACCGGGTATTCCCGCGCTGTCCTCGCCTGCATATAAGTCTGATTCTTCAACAGAAGATAAGTACCGCACACGGCAAGGAGAATAAGTACCGCCGGAACAAGAAGCTTCCGAAGCTTTCTGACGCGGAACTTTTTTACTTTGTTCTTTATCTCGCTCAGATCATCCGGAGCAGCCAGAATCTTAAAACGTACTTTTTTCTTTTGCGACATATAACTCCCCTATCTGCGCTTCTGATCGCGCTCTGCGCAATCATTATATCATGTCCTTCGGACATGCTACACTCCGTAGGATGCACACGGTTTGCAGAGGATTGCCGCCCTTGGACGGCCGCAAACCGGCGCCGGTATAATGTCCGCGCTACATGCGCGATCATTATACCATGATTTTATGGTAATAGCAATTTCTGTCCGACATAAATGAGATTCCCGTTCTCGATCCCGTTCATCTTGCAGATCGCATCTACATGGGAAATATCTCCATACATTTTCTTGCTTATAATGGCAAGCGTGTCGCCCTCCTCGACGATATATACTCCGTCATTCCCGTTTTCCCCGGAAGAGGAAAGAGCCTGTCCGCCCGTGCCAGCGTCCTGCGCGGTCTGTGACACGCGGTCTGATCCCTTTGCAGCGTCTTGTTCCTGCTGAATGTCTGTGCCGCCGGCACCTTCGCTTTCATCTGTGCTGCCTTCTGTACTGTCCAATGCCTGTCCATCGGTCTTTTGTCCGCTTCCCGCCTGCTCCTCAGTCACAGCCGTCACTGTGCCGCTTGTCTCTCTGGCCTCGATACTGTCCGTTTCGCCCGCCAGTGAATTCAGCGTATTCTGTACAGACTGCATACGGTCAAAGCTGTTGATAAGCGAGACACCCATCACGATCAGCACAAGCACAAGGCAGGCGCTTGCCGCGTACATCAGACTTCCTGCTTTTCTTCCTTTCTGACGCTCCCCCCGTTTTCTAACCAGATCACGAAAGTCCTTCGCAGCTCTGTCCTCAACAGTCTCCGTGGGAAATACCCCATTTTTTTTTCGACTGGAGATCATGTAGTTCTGCATACACGGATTTTTCTCATAATACGTGTAGTGCCCTCCGATCTCCATAAGGTCGTTCATTTTATGCACATAATAGGTTTCTTCCTTTTCCACCGGGTCTTTCATGATAAAGACCGTATTCTTTTTGGGAAATGATTTCTTGTGGAGCTTAACCGTGGACGCCTCAGGAATGAGCGGAACACCCGGATGCGCCACGAACCATCCCAGCATCTCCCCGTCCTCAAAATACTGCTTGCAGTCCTCGTACGCATGCTTCCATACGTCCTCATCCAGTACGTACTCGCTGCCTGACATTTTCAGATCGTGCATCTGGATTGCCCCGTATATGTATACATATTCTTCACTGTCCCCCGACTGGATATCACCCACAAGGAACGCCCCCATCGGCCCCTTTCCTGCTTTCTCACATTTTTCGCATAGCTGGACAAAAAATGTATCTACATAATCCTCTACATAAATCTTCGGCGTATCGCTTACATTGCCGATCTGACGAACGTTTTTCGGTAACTGTCTTTCCATTTATACTCACCTCTGCTTGAAATTTTTTCTAAGCATAGCACATGGAATTAGCTGAATTTATCAGTTGATGTCAGATAAGTTCGACAAAAGAACGCAGGTAATTTACACAATTTCCCTTCTTTTTCTGTGTGGAAAGTGCTATGATTTGTGAAAAGGGACATATAAAAAGGAATGATGTATATGTTATTTAACAGAAAGACAAAAGAAAAAAGGCATTTTGAAAAAAATGCCTTTTACTCACATATATCTGATATTTTTCGCCATCCGGCCGTCCGCCGGATGAAGCAGTATCCTCACCACGGAAGGACAAACTGCTACGACCACTGCCTGCACGTTGCATTTTATAATTATAAATGGTGCCGCCGTCTCCATCTGGACCACCGTTCCGCGGCAAGGGCCGGGATGCTCCATGACATGTTCCTCTATGACTGGCACACTCATGCCAGAATGACCGGGGAACGGCTCCACGGACTGACGCACCCAAAGCTGGCCCTTAAAAACGCGGGGAAATATTTCACACTCAATCCCACCGAAGAGGATATCATCCTCACCCATATGTGGCCGGTTACCTTCTTCCGCTTTCCACGCACAAAGGAAGGCTGGATTATCGTATTAACCGATAAGTACTGCGGACTGCTCGAGACACTGAGGCTATTATAATATACTGCGGCTGAAAGTTTTTAAAATATCATCGTAAATATCTTGAAAAATTGACACTCTGTTCTGATCCTGCATATAATCGGCTACTGCGTCCTGCTGACGTTCAAAGTGAAGTTTATAAGGCTCCTCTGCATATCCCCGCCGTTCCAGTTCAGACACAATTGCAGATGCCCCTTTTCGGAAGATCTGCCCCAGATTATGTGTGGCGGAAAGAACCCTGTCAATTTCTTCATAGATATCTTTTGCGTCCGCGTCAATTGCCCATGAAGTGTTTGCTAAGTCCTCATACCCACTGCCGTCGATCCAGCCTGCAACTTTTCCATAATTGCCTTGCAGCGGATCTGTATACGACTTGTTGAGTTCGTCAGCACCCTTTGTCAAAAATGTCTTCCGGGCGTCTTGTGCTGCTGCCAGCAGCTGCTGCACTTTATCCTCCGTCAGATCCTCAGGAATTGCTGCCTCTCCGTCCAGCATTTGTTGATATTCTTCAATTGTCTGGTCGAACGCAGACAACTGGCTACGATATTCTATGAGGCTGGTTTCTCTCGTTGCCGCAAGATGTGCGCCCACCTTACAAACCTGCAGATAAATCTCCAGCACTTCGTCTGGTATATCTTCCAAGGGTGACTCGGTCTGCTCTGCCGCATCAAGTGTCATTGTGGTTACCAGACTGTCAAACTCCGCCTGCTGCTCTTTTGCAGACAGCATGTTTTCAGATATCCGGTTCAACATATCATTTATAGGGCCTGACTGCTGAAATAATCCCTGCCCCTTAAGGCCCCCAACTCCGAAAGAATTTTGGTTTTGGCGGACAAACATGTTTGAAAGGTTTAAAACTGCCATATCCTATTCCTCCTTCCGGGTTATTCTTATCCAATGAAAGTTTTTACTTTCCCGTAAATACTGTCTGTATCCAGTCCGTATTTTTTCAGCAGCTCTGCCGCCGGGCCGGATTCTCCGAAGGTATCGTTCACGCCGATCTTGAGTACCTTTGTCGGAGCCTTCTCAGAGAGAACGTCGCACACTGCGCTTCCAAGTCCGCCGATGACGGAATGTTCCTCAACTGTAACGACTTTCCCTGTCTCCTTTGCCGCTGCGACGACCAGTTCTTCATCCAAAGGCTTGATCGTGTGGATGTTGATGACCTTTGCCTCGATACCGTCTGCCGCGAGCTTTTCAGCCGCCTCAAGACAGTTGTTCACCGGAAGGCCTGTGGCGATGATCGTCACGTCTTTTCCTTCTCTTAACACAACGCCTTTGCCAAGTTCGAATTTATAATCCGCCCTGTCGTTGATCACCGGAACAGCGAGTCGTCCGAATCTTAAGTATACCGGGCCCTCATGCTCATACGCGGCCTTAACCGCTGCCTTTGCCTCAACATCGTCAGAGGGGTTGATGACAACCATTCCCGGGATCGTGCGCATCAGAGCGATATCCTCGTTGCACTGATGTGTGGCTCCGTCCTCACCGACAGAGATTCCCGCGTGGGTAGCGCCGATCTTTACGTTCAGGTGCGGGTATCCGATAGAGTTTCTCACCTGCTCGAATGCGCGTCCTGCCGCGAACATCGCGAAGGAGCTTGCGAACGGTACTTTGCCTGCCGCCGCCAGACCTGCCGCCACGCCCATCATATTACACTCCGCGATACCGCAGTCGATGAAGCGCTCGGGGTGTGCCTTTTTGAACACGCCTGTCTTTGTCGCTGCCGCAAGGTCAGCGTCGAGAACAACGACGTCCTCATGCTCTGTACCCAACTGTGCCAGCGCATTTCCATAACTATCTCTTGTTGCGATCTTCTTTACATCTGACATAACGCTTCACCTGCCTTTTCCAGATCATCCATAGCGATCTTATATTCCTCGTCGTTGGGAGCTTTTCCGTGCCATCCGGCCTGATTCTCCATATAAGAAACCCCCTTGCCCTTGAGCGTCTTTGCAACGATCGCCGTAGGCTGTCCCTTCACTGTCTTTGCCTCTTTAAACGCGGCGTCAATCTGATCGAAGTCATTTCCGTCGATATTGATCACATGGAAATTAAACGCCTCGAATTTCTTATCGATCGGATACGGGGAGTTGACCTCGTCGATGGCTCCGTCGATCTGAAGGTTGTTGTTATCTACGATGACTACAAGGTTGTCCAGCTTCTTGTGCGCCGCAAGCATGGAAGCCTCCCACACCTGCCCCTCCTGAATCTCGCCGTCACCGAGCAGTGTATACACTCTGTAATCAGCATTTGAGAGCTTGCCCGCGATGGCCATTCCGACTGCCGCCGAGATTCCCTGTCCAAGAGAACCAGAGGACATATCCACGCCCGGGATGTGCTTCATATCCGGGTGCCCCTGCAGATAGGAACCTGTGTGGCGCAGTGTCTTAAGATCCTCCTTCGGGAAATATCCTCTCTCAGCCAGAGTAGAGTAAAGTCCCGGAGCCGTGTGCCCCTTGGAGAGGACGAAACGGTCGCGATCCGCCTTCTTCGGATCTGCCGGATCGATATTCATCTCCTCAAAATACAGATATGTAAAAATATCCGCCGCAGATAAAGACCCGCCCGGATGTCCGGCCTTGGCGCTGTGAACTGCAGTCACAATGCCTTTACGGATCTCATTTGCAGTTTTCATCAACTTTAACTTGTCCATGATTGTCTCCTTTTTCAACTTTTACAACATACTTTCTGAAAGGCGCGGCCCCTTTTACTCGCCGAAGACCGCCTTATAGTCTTCTTGGAATTTCTTTATTCCAGCGTCCGTAAGAGGATGATGTGTCATCTGCTCGATCACCTTGTACGGCACTGTGGCGATGTCAGCTCCCGCGAGGGCACAGTCTGTCACGTGGATCGTGTTGCGCACACTGGCTGCGATAATCTCTGTCTCAACGCCTGCTACCGCGAAGATCTCCGCGATCTCAGAGATAAGATCAACTCCTCTTACAGAGATGTCGTCCAGACGTCCGAGGAAAGGTGAAACGTATGTAGCTCCGGCTCTTGCCGCAAGCAGCGCCTGATTCGCTGTAAATATAAGAGTAACGTTTGTCTTGATTCCCTCAGCCGCAAGAACTTTTACAGCTTTAAGACCTTCAACTGTCATGGGGATCTTAACGATCATGTTCGGGTGGATCTTGGCGATCTCACGGCCTTCTTTGATCATGCCCTCAGCGTCAGTTGTCGTAGCCTTCACTTCCCCGCTGATCGGCCCGTCAACGATGGACGCGATCTCCGCGATCACCTCTTCGAATACACGGCCTTCCTTTGCGATGAGAGACGGATTCGTTGTAACTCCGCAAATTACGCCCATGTCGTTTGCTTTCCTGATGTCGTCAACATTTGCTGTGTCGATAAAAAATTTCATTTTGTGTTCCTCCTTTGATATAAAAAGCGCTTCTTTCTGCCTTGATTATATCCACTCAAAAAACACTGGTCAACACCACCTAGAAAATATAAATACAGAAAATAAACTTATAATCAATTTTATTATCGATATTTAGTTAATATTAACTAATATTTTATAATCCCAAATTTAAATACTTCCGAGTATTTCCTGTATTTTCAAGAAGTTTTTTCTCTTAAGAAATAAATGCTATATTTTTTATTACTAATATTATAGCTTATTTTTATTAATTTTTCTTTTTTGAGACTTGGGATAAGAGGTTGTTCCGCGCACAACAACCTTGGGTTCATATTCCACGTGATAGATGCTCACAGGCTCAATCTCTGTGTACCGTTTTCTATGGGACTGAATTTTTTTCATGATGATGTCACAGGCGTCCATCCCTTTGTAGATCACGAAGTGCTCAATGGTTGTAAGAGACACTCTTTTCACCTTCGCGAACAGTGTATTGTCGCATCCCATCACAGATATATCCCCCGGGACTTTATATTTCATGTCGTGCAGGGCGTCCATAATGCCGAAAGCAATCATATCATTGAGGCCCACGATGGCAGTCAGCTCCTGACGCTCTTCCATAAGCTCCCTCGTCAGGTCATATCCGATGCGGTATTCCGAGTCGATTCCCGGTATGTCCTTGTCGATCTGCTCATCCGCCGCTTTGATCACTACATGCTCTCCCAACCCCGCGTTTTTGAACTCCTTTAGAAATCCCTCCACCCTTCTGGAACGCTGCTTCTGCCTTACAGTAAGGGGCGGAGCGACATATGCGACGTCTCTGTGCCCCAGCTCCAGCAGGTGCCTTGCCATCAGACGTCCCAGCTTGGAATTATCAAGGTCTACCGCATCCACATCCAGACGTTCATCCTGATTGTTTATGACCACCACGGGAACCTTTTTCGAAATGTCTTCTACCTGCGCCATGAAACACTGGCTCGGATTGCACATGTAGATAATGCCGTGGGGATTCAGCGAGGAGATCATCTTAAGATACCGCTCCTCTAACTTGAGATCGCGCTGTGTATTGCAGACAAAGATGCCGAATCCCTGCTCAGCGGCCCGGGATTCAATTCCCTGAAGAAGCATGACATAATAGGGATTCGTCAGGTTCGGACTGATAACCACGAGAAGCTTCTCGCGCCGCTCCTCCTGACGCGCCTTTCTGCGTGGGAGCACATATCCAAGCTCCGCCGCTGCCTCTTCCACTCTGCGGATAACCTCTTTAGAAAAGGATACATTATATTTTTTATTCAGCACCATCGACACCGTGGCCTGCGACACGCCTGCCCGCTCTGCCACATCAGATGATGTCACCTTTTTTCTTGCCATAAGACCCCTCTTACACTACATGCCGCCCTCTTAGAATAAAGTGGGCGGCATGTGCTTATTCAGTTCCATCACAGCTCTGTCCGGCCCTCAAGGGCGCGCAGAAGCGTAACTTCGTCTATATACTCCAGATCTCCGCCCACGGGAACCCCGCTGGCAATCCTGCTCACCTTGATACCTGCAGGCTTGATGAGCTTGCTGATATACATTGCCGTCGTCTCACCTTCAAGGCTGGAGTTTGTGGCAATGATCACTTCATCCACATCACCCTGAAGCCGCTCCATCAATTCCTTTAAGCGGATATCTCCCGGCCCGATTCCAAGCATCGGTGAGATCGCCCCGTGGAGCACATGGTACACGCCGTTGTACTTCCCGGTCTTTTCATACGCTGCCAGATCTCTCGGCGTCTCCACAACCATGATGGTCTTCTTATCCCTGTCCGGATTGCTGCAGATCGGGCAGACGTCCCTGTCTGTGAGGGTACAGCACACTTCGCAATACCTGATATTCTTACGGGCCTCCACAATGGACTGTGCCAGACCCTCCACCTGATCTGTAGGCATATTAATGATGTGGAAGGCAAGCCTCTGCGCGGACTTGCTTCCAATGCCCGGCAGCCTTGAGAACTCCTCAATCAGACGGCTGATCTGATTACTGTAATAATCCATCAGAACATCCCCGGAATCCCGCCGCCAAGTCCGCCTGTGAGCTTGGACATCGCGCTTCCTGTCTCCTCTTCCACCTGACGGAGCGCTTCATTTGTCGCCGCCACGATCAGATCCTCAAGCATCTCGATATCCTCAGGATCAACGACCTCCTCAGCCAGCTTTACCTTCAGAACCTCTCTCTTGCCGGATACGGTGACTTCAACCGCCCCGCCGCCTGCTGCCGCCGTGAACTCTTTTGCCTCAAGCTCTTTTTGCTGCTCTTCCATCTGGCGCTGCATACGCTGCGCCTGCTTCATCAAGTTTGCCATGTTCCCCGGCATTCCGCCGCCCGGGAATCCACCACGCTTAGCCATATTAATCCTCCACTGTTATCTCCATATTGATCTTCTGTTCTATATCAACAAACGTATCCTCGAAATGTCTGCCTTCCTCAATGTGGCGCACTTCTATTTCCACCTTCTTACCGATCCGCTCTTCGATGAGCTGCTCCAGTTCCGCCCTGTGTTCTTCGGTTCCCACCAGTTGGGCCGCAGTCTGATCTTTAAGCACGATCAAAAGCCGGTTGTCTCCGCCAAGACTCAGCCGTCTTCCTTTGAGCGCCGCCCTCACGGGGCCGGACGTGTTGTTGGCGATGAAGTCAAACTGCCTGACAACCTCCTGCACCTCCTCGGGGATCGCATTGGGAAGTTCGGGTCTTTTCACAGCGTTACCGCCCGGCCGTCCCGCGCCCTCATATCCTGAAGCGCCGCTGTATCCTGCGCCATCTGCGCCGTCGCCATTCACATAGACGATCCGCTCCTGTACATTCCCCGCAGACACAATGCCCTGTTCGACCTTGTCCTCCACGGCGCGGATACGGTCCAGAAGGGAATCCTGATCCGGCTCCATGGCCGGAGTGCACAGCTTGATAAGCGCCACCTCCAGCATAACCCGTTTCTGTGTGGCATATTTTAGCTGCCCTGACAGCTCCGAGAAAATGCGGATATAGCGGAACAGCATATCCATCTCCACTATCTGCGCTTCTTCCTTAAGCTGCTCCATATTTTCTGTCGATACGTCCAGAACATCCTCTATATTATCAGAAGTCTTTACGAGAAGCAAGTTCCGCAGATACCACGTGAAATCAGCGGAAAGCTGGCTCAGCTCCCGCCCCTGCATCACAAGTTCCTCCACCACGTCCAGCACACCCGGTACATCTCTGGCTATGACTTTGCGCAGAAGTTGGCTGAACACCTCTGTATCCACCGCGCCCAGCACCTCAAGTACATTGTCATACTTAAGCGTCTGTCCCATATAAAAGGCGATGCACTGATCCAGAAGGCTTAGAGCGTCTCTCATTGATCCGTCCGCCGCTTTGGCGATATATTTCAGCGCCCGCTCCTCCACGTCCACATGCTCTGTATCCATCAGCGCCCTCATCCGGTCTGTGATCGTCTCGATGCTGATACGCTTGAAATCATAGTGCTGGCACCGTGAGAGAATGGTAATGGGTATTTTGTGAACCTCTGTCGTCGCCAGAATGAAGATCACATACTCCGGCGGTTCCTCAAGCGTCTTAAGAAGCGCGTTGAAAGCTCCTATGGAGAGCATATGCACCTCGTCGATAATGTAGACCTTATACCGTCCCTCTGTCGGACGGTAGGCGACCTCCTCGCGGATCTCCCTGATATTGTCCACACCGTTGTTGGACGCCGCGTCGATCTCGATCACGTTCATGGAAGTCCCTGCGGAAATGGATCTGCACGTCTTACATTCCCCGCAGGGACTTCCGTCCGCCGGATGTTCACAGTTCACTGCTTTGGCGAATATCTTCGCCACCGTCGTCTTTCCTGTTCCCCTTGTTCCACAGAACAAATACGCATGCCCGATACGGTTCGCCTTAATCTGGTTCTGCAATGTCGTGATGATGTGATCCTGCCCTTTGACGTCCGCAAACTCGGAAGGGCGGAACTTTCTGTAAAGTGCCGTATATGACATGTGTTACACCTCTTCTATCTCTGTCTTTCTATTATTCGTCTCCAAAACTGATGCCCGTCATACGCGCCTCTTTGATAAGACCGCATTTTGGATCAACTGTCTTTAACTTTCCTGCCACCTCTTCGAGCTTCACCTTTGTCGTCTCGCCGCCCTTCATGGCGATCATATACCCATATTTTTCCGCCAGAATCAGCTCCGCTGCCTTCGCGCCCACCCTTGTCGCGAACACTCTGTCATACGGGCACGGGCCGCCGCCCCTCTGTGTATGCCCGGGCACGGTGATTCGTACTTCCTTGTCCGTCTCTCTCTCTATCTGCTCCGCCAGCTCATAGGCAATGGACGGATATTTTCTCTTTGCCAGCTTCTCTTTGTAATCCTTCTTCTTTAACTTGGCGTCCTCCTGAGAGATCGCTCCCTCTGCCACCGCAAGGATGGTGAACGGCTTGCCTGCCTTGGAACGCCCTTCAATTACCTTCTTGATGGACTTGATATTATAGGGGATCTCCGGGAGAAGGATGATGTCCGCGCCGCCCGCGATGCCAGCATGCAGGGTGACATGTCCTACTTTGTGTCCCATGACCTCAATAATAAATACACGGCTGTGCGACGTGGCTGTCGTGTGGATGCGGTCGATCGTATCCGTGGCAATATCCACCGCGCTCTGGAATCCGAATGTCATGTCTGTTCCCCACAGGTCGTTGTCAATCGTTTTTGGCAGAGTGATAACGTTTAACCCTTCCTCTCTTAAGAGGTTGGCTGTCTTATGCGTCCCGTTGCCGCCTAAGATAACAAGGCAGTTTAAGTTCAGCTTATGGTATGTATGCTTCATGGCCTCCACCTTGTCAAGTCCGTCCTTATCCGGCACACGCATCAGCTTGAACGGCTGTCTCGACGTGCCGAGGATCGTGCCGCCTCTTGTCAGGATGCCTGAGAAATCCTTCGATGTAAGCATACTGAAATCCGCGTAGATCAGACCCTTATATCCATCCTTGAATCCGTAGATCTCCACGTCGTCACGCTTGGAGCAGATTCCCTTGACCACTCCGCGCATCGCCGCGTTCAGTGCCTGACAGTCTCCGCCGCTTGTCAACATTCCGATTCGTAACATATCTCTCTTCCTCCTTTATCTTGCCGGACTGACTTATCCTGCGCCATCCGTAAAACCGCACCGCGCATTGCCAAGCTTTGGAGCAGAATAAGCAGCCGGGTTCTCCGACTGCTTATTATTATACTCCATTTATCAGGACTGAACAAGAAATTTCATCCCGCGAACTGCACTTCAAAATTTCCTCCGCTTCCCCTTTTATTTTTCACTCCTGCCTCCTAAAAGCAGGGAAACCTTGAACCTGCTGCCGTCATATTCGAACTTAGAGATACCGTGATATTTTTTCGTCACGTCCATCACTGATGTAATCCCGATGCCTTTGCGCATCTTTTCTTTTGAGGATAGGAACACTCCATCCTTTTTGCGCACGGTTCCTGTGTAGCTGTTTTCAACGATGATGACAAGCGACCCGCCGGTCTGGCGTATATTCGCTATGATGTACCGCTTTCCTTCTTTCTGCCTTGCACATGCCTCATAAGCATTTTCTAGAAGATTGCCAAGGATAATACACATGTCTGTATCCGTTACCCTCGTCTCCTCCTCCAGACCTACGATGAGCTTTACTTCTATCCCTTCTTTTTCAGCCATCTGCCTGTAATGTCCTAATATGGCGTTCACCGCCAGATTATTCGCATAGATCTCAGGCGTCTGGTTATCAATGCTCACAATACATGTCTCCAGATATTCCGACATTCCCTCAAAGTCTTTTTCATTTGCATAACC
>ERZ1643251.2217-NODE-2217-length-20128-cov-7.612215_pt1 | contig 20128 bp, 17 predicted proteins | sample MGYA00579261_ERZ1643251 | MGnify/ENA primary metagenome ERZ1643251 (study PRJEB29033, sample SAMEA4952267) | chicken gut metagenome | biome: Broiler Chicken; feature: Gastrointestinal Tract; material: Caecum | place: Ireland | collected 2018 | study: Broiler... | reverse complement strand
CCAGGAAAAGAACCAGAAACCCCAGTGGATCCAAGTGAGCCAGGCAAAGAACTGGAAACTCCAGTGGGCCCAAGTGAGCCAGGCAAAGAGCCAGAAACCCCAGTGGATCCAAGTGAATCAGGCAAAGAGCCAGAAACCCCAGTGGATCCAAGTGAACCGGGCAAAGAACCGGAAACTCCAGTAGATTCAAGTGAGCCAGGAAAAGAACCAGAAACCCCAGTGGATCCAAGTGAACCGGGTAAAGAGCCAGAAACACCAGTAGAACTAAGTAAGAAATCTGAAGTGAAATCTATATTTGATAATTTGATGAGAAACACTAGTAAATCAGATAATATTTTGAAAAATACAGTATTAATTCAAGGAAGTGTACGATCATTTAAGCAGAATAAAACACAAAAAGATATAGATGAAAAATTGCCACAAACTGGAAATAAAGTAAATAATCTTACGGTGTCTGGAGCTATATTATTAGGAATGGCTGGAATGATTGTAGGAGGAGAGTTAAGAAAAAAGAGAGAAGATAAGTGAAACATATTTATGTAAAAGTTGTGACTTGAAAGAGTCCGAAGAAAAAAGATGTTTAGTTTCCAAAAATGATATAATTTTGAATGAAATGTTCTACCGTTAAATAAATATTAATATTTTAAATAGCCTAATTCTGATGCTTTGCTGGAATTGGGCTATTTATGTTGCATCGATGAGGTTGATTGTATAGTAATAAAGTTCTATCATTAACAGATTTTGCAATTACACATATGCTATAATCAAATAAAAAAGATATTGGAGAATGGGGGAATACATAGATATGAAAACAAATTTTGCCTTTTTAGAAAAAGATTTAGATATTAATATGTATTATGATTCCGCTAAAAAAGTCGAAAAACTATATAGTATGGGTGAGTATGCCAGTGAATCTTTAGAAATTCGTAAAGTTTTAGAAAATGTTGCAAAAATGATTCTAGATTACAATTTTATTGAAATTCCTACATACTTAAGTTTTAATGACTCTTTGCAGTTAATTAAAAGACATAATTTAGTACCGAATGAAGTTCTTGATGCATTTTATGAATTAAAGAGTAGTGGAAATGATGCTGCACATAATATGGTGGAATTTTCTCGAGAAAAAGGTTTGGGTCATATTAAACTTTTCTATAATGTGATGGTATGGGTAGCACGTGAGTATACTGATGAAAGACCAAAGATTGAAAATTTTGAAGAACCTCAAATTCAAGCTAACTATCAGTCTTTTGAGAAAAAACTGATCTATGTACAAACCGTTGATGGAAGACCAGAAGACTGGCCTAAATATGCTGGTTCTAAAAAAATTGGAGATGCTTCAATTAATGAGCCAGAATCAGATTACACGCCTAATAGTAAGGATATGCGAGATGCAGCTGAAAAACGAGTTAGATCATATATGAGAACTGCTGGAGTACCGTATAAAATTCAGTGGGCAGAATTAGCTTATCGTAAGACAGACCGAACTTTTTTTAGAGATTATGATGTTCATGAAGTTTTGGAAAGATCCAATATTAAGCGAAATACAAGTCTTGAAGGACGAGAATGGTTCCTAACAGACCTTGAAACTGCTAAAGCTGCTATTAAGGCAGTTAAAGAAGGACGACATTCTTTAACTGCAACTGCACAACCTTCTTCAAATAATATTAAAATTACACTACGTCCAGAACAAGCTGAAGCTGTTAGAGTTACGAAGAAAGCTTTTAAAAAATACGATACAGTACTTTGGAATGCTAAGATGCGCTTTGGAAAAACTTTGACAGCCCTACAACTTATTAAGGATGAAAAATATAAGAAAGTTCTTATTATGACTCATAGACCAGTTGTTAGTGATAGTTGGTTTGATGATTTTTATAAAATGGGTATGGAAATTCAGGGCTATATTTATGGTTCTAAAGATAAAGGAAAGCTAATTTCTGAACTTAAGAATAGCGACCAACCCTTTGTTTATTTTGCAAGTATTCAAGATCTTCGTGGTTCTGAAATTTTTGGAGGAAAAGCAGGGGATAAAAATAGAGAATTCACTCAAATTCAATGGGACTTAGTAATTATTGATGAAGCTCATGAAGGAACACAAACAGAGTTAGCGCAAAATGTTATTAATGGTGTAAAAAAAGAAGATACTAAACTTCTGGAATTATCTGGAACACCTTTTAATCTTTTAGATCAGTATGAAGATAATCAAGTATATACTTGGGATTACGTTATGGAACAAGAAGCTAAATATGAGTGGGATAAAGAAAAATCTGGTGAGCCTAATCCTTATGAAGGGTTGCCTAAGGTGTCTATGTTTACTTTTGAAATTTCCGATCAGTTTACCCATAACAACTACCAAGATCTGGTAGATAAATCTTTTAATTTTAAAGAATTCTTCCGAACTAATGAACAGGGTAACTTTGTTCATGAAGTTGATGTAAGACGATTTTTAGATAATATTACTACACCAAATGATAAAAATAACTATCCATTTTCAACCAAAGAGTTTAGGAATAATTTACGTCATACTCTATGGATTTTACCAGGTGTTAAGGAAGCAAATGCCTTAGAAAAAATGCTAAAAAGTCATCCAGTCTTTGGAATGGATTATAATATTGTTAATGTAGTAAGAGATGACAAGATTGATGATGTTGAGGAATCTAAAGAAACTGATCTTCAAGCTGTTCGACAAGCAATTGGAGATGATCCATCAATTAGTAGAACAATCACATTAACTGTTCGCAAACTAACGACAGGGGTAAACGTTCCTGAATGGAGTGGGGTAGTATTTTTATCTAATACTAATAGTGCTATGCAATATCTTCAAGCTGCATTTAGAGCACAGACACCTTTTTCGCATGAGAAACTTGGTAGAAAAGAAGAATGTTTTATATTTGATTTTGCTCCTGATAGAGCTTTAACTGTTATGGCTGAATCTTCTCGTCTTAGTATTGGGGTGGGTAAACGAACCTCTAGTGTACAAAAAGATAAAATGCGTAAGCTATTAAATTTCATGCCAATTATTGGTAAAACTGGTAATAAAATGAAACGCTTTGAGGTCGACACACTTCTTTCTAAGATTAAACGGGTTTACGCAGAAAAAGCAGTCAGGACAGGTTTTGATGATGATTCACTTTATTCAGATGAACTGTTAATGCTAGATCAAGCTGATCTTAAAGATTTTAATGATTTAAAAGCAATAGTGGGTACAACAAAAAAAGAAAAATCTCCGATGAAAGTCGATATTAACAATCAGGGAATGTCGGAGGAAGAATATGAAAAGACTGAGAAAGCTAAGAAAAAGAAACCAAGAGAACGAACTGAAGAAGAAAAAGCAGCTCTTGAAAAAGAAAAACAACTTAGAAAACAAAGAAAGACAATGATTTCTATTCTTCGTTCAATTTCTATTCGAATTCCAATGATGATTTATGGAATGGATATTGATATAAAAGACGATGTCAACATGAGAAAATTTGTTAAATTAGTTGACGATGTTTCGTGGCAAGAATTTATGCCTGAAGGTGTAAGCAAAGAACTTTTCTTGAGATTTTCTAAGTATTACGATCAAGATGTTTTTATTGAAGCAGGTCGTATTATTAGAAGAAGGGTTAAGAAATTAGATTCTTTAGATCCTCTAGAACGCGCCAATGAGTTAGCTTTGATCTTTAATACTTTCCGTAATCCTGATAAGGAAACTGTCTTAACTCCATGGAGAGTAGTTAACATGCAGTTGGGTAAAACTATTGGTGGATATTCTTTCTTTGACGATAATTATCAATCAACAACAATCGAAGGAAAAAATGCTGCTCATTGGATTGATACAGAATATACTGATAAGTCATTCAATGAAGATTCTCATATTTTAGAAATTAATTCTAAGACAGGACTATATCCACTTTATGCAGCTGCCTCTCTCTATTATAAAGAATTTAATAAGATGAATGAGAATAAGGCAGGCAAATTTACCATAGATGATGAATTATTTTTATGGCAAAAAGTCCTGCGTGAAAATATTTTCGTAATTGCAAAAACTCCAATGGCTAAGCATATTACAGAAAGAACTTTGGCTGGGTATCAAGGCTTTGATACAAATATTGAGTATATTGAGAATATTGTAGATAATGTTAAAAAGAATATACTAGCAGAGTCTAAAGAAGTATTAGGAAGGTTTGATAATATGAAATTCGATGTCATACTTGGAAATCCACCATATACAGAGAAGGATGGTGGTGCAGGTTCTAGTGGCAGTCCAATTTACCAAAATTTTGTATCTTTAGCTAAAAAGTTAGAACCTGAAGTTATTACATTGATTACACCTAGTCGGTGGTTTGTGGGAGGAAAGGGATTGGATAAATTCCGGGATGATATGTTAAATGATTCCAATATCAAAGAGATTCATGATTGGTTAACTCCTCAAGACGTTTTTCCTCGTACAAACATTCGGGGGGGGTATCTTTCTTTCTGTGGGTCAATGGATATAATAACTCCAATGATGGCTTGAGAGTTGTATCATATCAAAATAACCTTAAGATTTCGGATATTCAACGGAATCTTAGAGTCCCTAAGGTGGATATATTTATTCGTGATGCTATTGGATATAATTTTGTGATTAATAATATGGATATATTGAAAGAAGATAATTTTTCGATGCATGTTTCTTCAAGAAAACCATTTGGATTAGATACATCTTTTAACAAGAATTTATCTGAAAATATAATTGAATTAAATAATCCTGTTAAATGTTATGCTAATAATGGAAGAACAGGCTTTATAGAGAAAGATAGCGTATCTAAAGGGGTTGAATCTATAAATAAATGGAAAGTATTAACTACTCGTGCAAACAATGTTGGAACAGAACTTAATGATGATAATGTAAATACGATTATTTCAGAGCCTGAATCAGTTTGTACAGAAACATTTTTAACTGTAGGGACAGATTTAAATCTTAATAGACATTCAGCTAAGAATATAAGTAATTATATGCATACAAAATTCTTTAGATTTTTGCATGGATTGGCTAAGGGGAGTCAAGATGCAACTGCTAAGACATATGTGTTGATTCCAATGCAAGATTTTACTGAAAATTCAGATATAGACTGGAACAAAAGTATTTCTGAAATTGATAGACAGTTATACAAAAAATATAGGTTGTCTAGAAAAGAAATTAATGCTATTGAAAATAAAATTCAACCAATGGAATAGGTGAACTATGAATAAAGAAAGACTAATTAAGTCTAGTGATAGGGTTAAAAGTTTGGGTGAAGTATTTACGCCAAAAAATATAGTAAAACAAATGTTAGATCAGCCAGAAGTTATGGAAAAAGTTAATGATCTTACCGCAACTATTTTAGAGCCATCAGCTGGTGAAGGAGCATTTTTAGTTGAAGTTCTACGACGAAAAATGAAAGTGGCATTGAGTCAAAGTAAGTCTGCTGATGAATTTGATGATAAGAGCTTAGTGGCTTTATCTACACTCTATGGAATTGAACTAATGGAAGATAATGTGGAAATGCTTGTTATGAATATGTTTTCTCAGTTCTCGTTTGATTATCAAAGTGGAACCAAGCAGCTTGGTGGAAGTCCAAATAAGGAAGTTCTCGAAAGTGCTAAGGTTATTATTCAAGCTAATATGGTTCAAGGTAATGCTTTAACTAAAATTGATGGAGATGGAAATCCAATTGTTTTTAGTGAATGGCAGTTATTGTCAATAGTTGGCAATATTAAACATCAAAAGGTTCAAAGACTTGAACATACTTTTCAAGATATTTTAGATGGTAAAGAGGAATCCCAAGGTGTTTTGACCCATAAAGATAGCGAAGAGCTTGATTTATTTGATTTTCTTGATGAAGATTACAATCCTGAAGAAGAGGAGCAAGATATTAAGAAACAGTATGCCCCTGTGCGAATAACGAAAGTTTATAAAAAGGAGTTAGAAGGATAGTTAACAAAAAATTAGCAATTTAAACCTAAATATCTGGTAATACATTGATAATTAAAGAAACTTGAAGCATATATCTAATTAGATAAAAAGAGAACCTAAAGTTTAGCGACTTTAGGTTCTCTTTTTATAGTTCCTCTCTAGATGGATTGAGTAAATCCTTGTCAGGAATAGTATTTAAGTCAACAGGATCACGTTGATCAACTTGAACAGTTATAAAAACGGAATTTCCACGAGATGTTTCAGTATCGATAACAGCTTCTGAAGTAAATCCGCTTTGATTTTGGATAGTTTCTGCGATGAATCCTGCTTCTAAAAGAAATTCACATTTAGAATTAATTTTTTTTCTAATTTCGACTATTGGACCTGAAAGTTCGAAAACTTGACGATTCATCTTAGATTTTACTCTTTTTAAGTACCCCCAATTAGCTTTCTCGAAAAATACAGGTAAATCTTCATCTTTAGCTAGTGGAAAATTTCGAGCTAAACGTTTGCCTGCCCAGTAAAGAATAGTGTTATCTGTTCCAACTAGATCAGGTAGAAGAGCATCCCTCAAGATAGAACTACCAAGAGTAGTCCCTAAATTATTATGCTCCACAGCTGTTGAATAAAATTTGACATCCACTTTCTTCCTAGCTCCTTTAATAATTGATAATTTTATTATACACACTTTTTATTTGAATAGCTTAAATTATACTTAACTTTTTAGTCTTTTTTAGAAAATTAAGTATCTGTCTAAATAAGATAGTTGATTTTTTGTGTGAGTTTTGCATAATAAAAGATAGATAGAACTAGAGATAGATGGTGGTAAAATGGTTAAACATATATTAATAGCAACAAAAAATGCGGGAAAAGCACGGGAGTTCAAGAAATTATTTAGTGAAAAGGGAATAGAAGTAAAAACTTTACTAGATATGGAAAATACACCTGAAATTGATGAAAATGGTAAGACTTTTACGGAGAATGCATTGATTAAAGCCCAAACATTAACAGATTTGTATAAAATTCCAGTTTTAGCTGACGATTCAGGTATTGTAGTTGATTATCTAAATGGAGAACCTGGTATTTATTCTGCGAGATATGCTGGCGATCATGATGATGAAGCAAATAAAAAGAAATTACTACATAATTTAGAAGGTGTACCTTTTGAAAAAAGAACAGCTCATTTTCATTGTTCATTAGTAATTACTAGCCCAGTAAAAGATCCATTGATTGCTGAAGGAAATGTAGAAGGTTACATTGTTGAAGAAGAAAGAGGTAAGGGTGGTTTTGGTTATGATCCATTATTCTTCTACCCACCTTTTGATAAAACTTTTGGTGAAACAACTGCAGATGAAAAGAATGCTGTTAGTCATCGTGCAAATGCTATTAAAGATTTGCTAACAAAATTTGATGAATGGTGGGAAGAATAATGAAAATTTTAGTAGTTAGTGATAGCCATTCTAAAAAGAATATATTGGCAGACTTAAGAGATAAGTATAGTAATGAGGTTGATTACTTCATTCATTGTGGCGATAGTGAGTTAGACCCTAATTCAAAATGGGTATCAGATTATACAATTGTTGAGGGGAATTGTGATTACTATGACTACCCAGAAAAAGAAGTTGTTGCAACTGAAGAGGGTAATATTTTAGTAACTCATGGTCATCTGTATGGAGTTAACTATGGATTAGACAGACTAGCACTATTAGCTAAACAAGAAAATGCTAAATTTGTTTTTTATGGTCATACACATCGCTTAGCAGTTGAATATGTTGATGGTACGCTCTTTTTGAATCCGGGGAGTGTGTGGTTCCCACGTGGAGAATATCAAAAACTAGGTGGAACTTACGTTATTGTATCTGTAAATGAAAGTAAGATTAAGGTTACTTATTATACTAGAGAAGGATTAGCTCCTGTTTCAGAGTTGCAATTTGAATATCAAAAGTAATTTGTCGAAAAATCATGCTAAAAAAGACTTGATTTTGATTATTTTCAGGAGTAATATTATACGAGTAAGTTAATTGCCCGTTGGTCAAATTGGTTAAGACGTCGCCCTCTCAAGGCGGAGTTACGGGTTCGATCCCCGTACGGGTGATAATATTCGTATGTAAAATGAGAACAACTTGAATAATAGGTTGTTCTCATTTTTTATTGTAAATAATAAAAAATCAGCAATCCAAAAATTGCTGATTTTAAAATATTTAACGATTATTCTTGTTCTGTTGGATTCTTTTTATTAGATTCTTTTTCAACAGTTTTAGTTTCTTTTCGATTTTTAGGATCAATAGTTGCAAATTTATCAAATAATTGTTCTAAATTGTGTTGTTGATTGACCTTTAATCCCATAATATTCACTTCCTCAAAAAATTGCTAACATCTATTGCCTAGAAAGTTATCAAAATTTTAAACGACTGTCAAGTTAGAGCTTAAATTATGTTGGTAGGAGTACCTGTCAAATAGCTTTTCAAGTTATTAACTGTAATTTCAAGTAATCTCTCTCTAGTTTCCAAAGGAGCCCATGCAATATGTGGAGTGATGTAGCAATTTTTTGCAGTTAAAAGGGGATTGTCTTTTGAAATTGGTTCTTTAGAGACTACATCAGTTGCTAAAGCATAGATGCGATTATTATTTAACGCCTCAGCTATATCAGTTTCATTGATTAGCTTTCCTCTAGCTGTGTTTAAAATAATGACATTCTTTTTCATCTTAGAGATTGTTTCTTTATTAATTAGATTAATTGTGTCAGGTGTTTGAATAACGTGTAAACTAATAACATCAGATTGTTTTAGAAGTTCATCTAAAGAAACTTGCTTAATCCAGGGAACATTAACCTCTTTAGGACGATGATTATAAAAGATGATATTCATTGAGAAAGCATGACCTAATTCAGCTACTTTTTGTGCGATACGACCGTAACCAATTAATCCCAATGTCTTACCCTTTAATTCGTAGAGGGGTTTATCCCAAAATGTAAAATCAGGAACTTTTGACCATTTTCCTTCATGAATTAGACGATTATGTAAGCCAACTTGACCGGTTACTTCTAGTAGAAGAGAAAATGTGAATTGAGCAACTGCATCAGTACCGTATGTAGGAACATTGGTTACAATTATATCATGTTGATGAGCACTCTCAATATCTACGACATCATACCCAGTTCCCATGATACCAATATATTTTAAGTTGGGAACTTGTTTTAAAACTTCACTTCTTAATGGTGTTTTATGCGTAATTACAATTTCAGCATTGTCAATACGTTTAATAATTTCTTCAGTATCATCTACAGGTGTTTGATCGTAAAAAGTACAATTACCTAAGTTGGATAGTTTGCTCCAAGTTAAATCGAAGTTTAGAGAGTAACCATCTAAAAGTACAATATCCATAATATAATCACCTCAAGAAATAATTTGGTTTAATTATAAACGTTTTCAAAATCCAATTCAATATGTGAGTATGACAATTGGTTTTGCTAGATATAAATAGTATAATTGAGACTAGAATATTAGAGAAAGGACGTAACTATGGCGACACAACATATTGAAAATAAATTAAAACTATTACCAGATTTACCTGGCTGTTACATGATGAAAGATATCAATAGTAGAATTATTTATGTAGGTAAAGCCAAAAATTTAAAAAATCGCGTACGTTCATATTTTAAAAGTAGTCATGAGGGAAAAACAGCTAAATTAGTGTCTGAAATAAGGGATTTTGAAACAATTATTACTTCAACCGATAAGGAAGCATTTTTGTTAGAAATTACTTTAATTCAAAAACATAAGCCTTACTACAATATTAAGTTAAAAAGGGGAACTGGGTATCCGTATATTAAGATAACTCATGAAAAAGACCCACAATTAAAAATTGTCAGTCAAGTTAAAAAAGATGGTGGCTATTATTTTGGCCCTTATCCCAATGTCTATGCTGCAACAGAAACACTACAGTTATTACAAAAGGTGTATCCTTTAAGACGTTGTAATGGATATCAAAAACGACCATGTTTGTACTATCATATGGGACAATGCTTGGGTGCTTGTTTTAAAGAAGTTCCACAATCCGAGTATGAAAAGCAAATCAAAAAGATAAAGTCGTTTTTAAATGGAAATGTAAGTAAAATAAAAAAAGAACTTGAACAAAAAATGGAAACTGCATCCGAGAATTTAGAGTTTGAAAGGGCAGCTGAAATAAGAGATCAAATTCACTATGTTGAAATGACAGTTGAAAAACAAAAAATCATTAGTAATGATAATACACCGCGTGATTTATTTGCTTTTTACATGAATAAAGGTTGGTTATCTTTACAAATTTTCTCTATTAGACAAGCACGTTTGATGAAACGTGAAAAACGACTATTTCCATGTATAGACACGCCTGAAGCTGAGCTAGAATCTTTTATTTTACAGTTTTATAATCAAAAAAACCGTATTTTACCTAAAGAAATTTTAGTTCCTTCAGGGATGGATAAAGAAACATTAAGTGAAATTTTAGGTATTCCAGTTAAAACACCACAACGAGGACAAAAACGTGATTTACTAGAAATGGCACAGAAAAATGCGAAGTTAGTGTTGGAAGAAAAATTCCGTTTACTTGAATTGGATGAAAGAAAGACAACTGGGGCTATGAATGAAATAACAGATGCGTTAGGATTGCCTAATGGTCATAGAATTGAAGCATTTGATCATTCTCATTTACAAGGAGAAGATTTAGTATCCGCGATGGTTTGTTTCATTGATGGGAGACCAGAAAAAACAGAATATCGAAAATATAAGTTAAAAAATGTTGACCATGCTGATGAAGCTGCTAGTACAAGAGAAGTTATTTATCGTAGATATAGTAGACTTTTGAAAGAAAAAGCTAATTTACCTGATTTAATATTAATGGACGGTGCAAGTATTCAAATTAATGCCGCTGTTGATGTGTTACATAATCAATTAGGTATTGATATTCCTGTAGCAGGAATGGTAAAAAATGATCGCCATAAAACTGCTGATTTAATGACGGAAAATGATGAAAAGATTGGTTTAGATCCTAAAAGTGAAGGCTTTTATCTACTACAAAGAATTCAGGATGAAGTTCATAGATTTGCGATTACTTTCCATCGCCAAGTTCGATCAAAAAATTCATTAGCTTCACGCTTAGAAAGAATTCAAGGAGTAGGTCCTAAAACGAGAATTAAGTTATTAAGAAATTATGGTTCTCTGAAGAATATTTCTGCAGCTTCAGTAGAGGATTTGGAAAGCTTAGGTATTTCTAAAAAAGTGGCTCAGACAATTAAGTTAAGCTTGAAAAACCAAAGTTAGAAAATGCTTTGACCTAAGAGAAGATAATTGGTATATTTAAGATTGATTAACTTATTGATGAAATAGAATAATAAATATGCAATATAGTTAGATATATAAGGAAAGGCGATTAAATAAATGTTTGTAGATCAAATAAAAATTGAAGTAAAAGCCGGAAAAGGTGGCGACGGTATGGTTGCTTTCCGCCGTGAAAAGTATGTTCCTAATGGTGGACCTGCTGGTGGTGACGGTGGTAAAGGCGGAAGCATTATTTTAAAAGTAGACCAAGGTTTACGTACATTAATGGATTTTAGATATCACCGTATTTTTAAAGCAAAACCTGGTCAAAACGGCATGATCAAGGGAATGTATGGTCGTGGTGCAGACGATACTTATATTAGTGTTCCTCAAGGTACAACAGTTACAGATGCTGAAACTGGAGAATTGTTAGGTGACTTAGTTGAAGCAGACGATGAATTAGTTGTAGCTAAAGGTGGCCGTGGTGGTCGTGGTAATATTAAGTTTGCTAGTCCTAAAAATCCAGCTCCAGAAATTGCTGAAAATGGTGAACCTGGCGAAGAAAGAAAATTAAAACTAGAACTTAAAGTGTTAGCCGATGTTGGTTTAGTAGGTTTCCCTTCTGTTGGTAAATCTACTTTACTTTCAGTTGTAACAAGTGCTAAGCCAAAAATTGCTGAATATCACTTTACAACTTTGGTTCCTAATTTGGGTATGGTTCGTCTAGATGATGGTAGAGACTATGTTATGGCTGACTTACCTGGATTAATTGAAGGGGCTTCTCAAGGTGTAGGTTTAGGTATTCAGTTCTTACGTCATGTTGAAAGAACTCGTGTTATTTTGCATTTGATTGATATGTCAGGTGTAGAAGGTAGAGATCCATATGATGATTTTGTCAAAATTAATGAAGAATTGAAGGTATATGATCCAACTTTACTTGATAGACCACAAATCGTAGTAGCAAGTAAGATGGATATGCCAGATAGTGCCAAAAATTTGGCAGAATTCAAAGTTAAGTTAGCTAAGGATAAGACTTTAAAACAAGTGCCAGAAGTTATGGAAATATCTTCCCTAACTCACCAAGGGTTGAAAGAGTTAACACATAGAACAGCTGATGTACTAGAATCTACTCCTAAGTTTGAAACATTGGCAGAAAAAGAACAAGCAAGCAAGGTTTACACCTTTAAAGAAGATGAACCAGCATTCAAGATTACACGTGATTCTGACGCAACTTGGGTACTTTCAGGTGAAAAATTGGAACGTCTATTTAAGATGACTAACTTTAACCATGATGAAAGTTTAATGAGATTTGCTCGTCAATTGCGTGGAATGGGTGTAGATGATGCCCTACGCGAACGTGGTGCTAAAGGTGGAGATTTGGTAAGAATCGAAGACTTTACTTTTGAATTTGTAGAATAATAATCATGCTTAAGTAGGGGTAATGGAAAAATGAGAAGATTAAAAAGAAGCCGATACATTACGGGATTTGACGGTATTCGAACGCTGGCAGTTATTGCAGTTATTTTCTATCATTTGTTTCCTTACGCAATGCAAGGCGGCTTGATGGGAGTTTCTATATTCTTCGTTATTTCTGGATATTTAATAACTGATTTGTTGTTACAAGAATGGGAACAAAATCGAAAAATTGATGTCAAAGCTTTTTATATTAGGCGTATGAAAAGGTTGTATCCAGGATTGATAACAATGTTAGTTGGAACGATAGCGTATATAACTTTGTTTCAAAAAGAGTTATTGGCTCATATTCGAATGGTTTTTCTGACAAATTTGACATCAATATATAATTGGTATCAAATTCATACGGGTCAATCATATTTTGATAAATTTGCGATTCAGTCTCCTTTTACACATTTATGGTCGTTATCTATTGAAGGACAATTCTATTTGTTTTGGCCTTTATTGATTATATTAATGTGTAAATACTTACCTAAGAAAAATGTTAGATTCTTTCTGTTAATAGGATTGAGTTTACTATCAGCTTTAGAAATGATGCTTTTATTTAAGGTAGGTAGTGATCCTTCACGTATTTACTACGGAACAGATACACGTGTATTTTCGATATTAATAGGTGCAGCTTTAGCAATTGTTTGGCCAAGTAGCAAGTTAAGTCAAAAGCTTCCTAATGAGAGTCGACGAATTCTTAACATAACAGGTATTGTGTGTGCTTTATTAGTAATATTATCATTCTTTAAAATGAATGGTGAAAAAGCTTTTGTATATCATGGTGGGATGTACTTATTTTCAATAATCTCTGCAATACTTGTCGCAACAGTAGCACATCCGGGAGCTAATATGAATACCTGGTTTACTAATCCAGTTTTTACATGGATAGGTAAGCGTAGTTATGGAATTTATATTTATCAGTATCCAGTGATGGTTTTCTTTGAGTCAAAAGTTAAGAATATTGCTGCACATCCTTGGTTATACGGACTAATAGAAATAGCAATAATACTTGCTATAAGTGAATTATCTTATCGATATATTGAGATACCTTTGAAAAAATTTGATTATAGTCAAACTTTAATCAAAGTTAAACAAGTCTTTAAACGAGATAAATCACATTTAAATTCCAAAATTGGTGTAGCTGTGGGAGCAATTGTATTTTTGATTGCTGGTGCTGGTTTAGTGCAACAGCCAACTAAGAAACCACAGGATAATGCTTTGGCAAAACAAATTAAAGAAAACAACGCCAAAGTTAAAAAGAGAAATTCTGAGTTAAAGAGTGGTAAAAAGCAATCAACTGAACAAGTTTCCTCATCTTCGAGTTCTGAAGTGAAGAAGTATCAGTTAACTGCCGCTCAAGCTGATAAGGCAAGAAATATGAAGATTACAGCAGTAGGAGATTCTGTATTAGCTGATGGAGCTAGTTCATTACAGGAAATTTTCCCTAATATGTATATCGATGCTAAAGTTGGTAGACAGTCAGCTGAAGCAGCAAAGATAGTACAACAATTAGCACAAACTGGAAAATTGGAACAGACAGTGTTGATAAGTGAAGGCACAAATGGTGCTTTTATGGGACATGAAATTCAAGATATTATGAATGCTGCTGGTAAAGATCGCCAAGTATATTGGATTAATGTTCATGTACCAACAAGACGTTGGCAAGATCAAGTGAATCAAGATTTGGCATCAGCTAGCAAAAAGTATAAGAATTTACATATAATTGATTGGTTTAGTTATAGCCAAAATCATGCTGATTGGTTCTATAATGATAATGTTCATCCTAATCCACATGGCTTGGAATATTATGGCAGTTTTGTTGCTAAAAAAATAGTTAAATAAAATCTTACATACTCTATAATTGTTAGATAAAAGCTGACAGTTATAGGGTATTTTTTGCAATAAAAAAACAATCCTTATGAAATGCAAGGATTGTCGAAAAATAAATTTTTTAGTTTTTAGCTTTGCTTGGTACAACAAGAAATCCTACTAATAAGATTCCAATAACTGCAACAAATGCAGCTGATAATACGTTGCCTGCTAGATAAATACCCATAGCAACAGTTGCAAACATACCAACGATTGTAAAAATAATGCCTAAACGTTGAATTAGATTTAATTCTTGGAAATCTTTACGGAAACCAACTTCTAAAAGGAATGCACCGATAAGGGCCATTGTACCGAATAGAATGTGTCCAAATAACATCATAGTATTCACCAACCTTTAATAAATTGTACAAAATAAGTATAACATGAATTATTTATCCTCTACAATATAAAAATATTACTGAGTTTTTTTGTTTTTTTGTAGCAGATATAGAGGTTTATATGCTAATTCTAATTCAGATTGGGAAATTTTAAATGACATAAGTGGGAGAGTATAATTTTCTTTCTCAACATCTCTAACCCTTAATTCAGCCTTTTTTGGATATTTTTTTAGAATGCTTAATAATTCAGAGAGGGTAACTAATTCTGGAGAAGGAGAAATAAGGATTGTATTAGCATCTTTTACAGTGACTTTTCCAGAGATAATATTTTTATGATCAAATTCTTGAGTAATAACTAATTTAGGATTTAAGAAATCGGTAGCAGTAATGAAATCTATTATACGCATATTAATTCTCCTCTAGTTTGAAAGTAAAGTATATTATCTATTATAAGATATTTTGAAAAATTTTGAGAAACTTTAAATTGATACTCATTAATGATAGAATTAAGAAGATACTGTCTAATTAGTTAATGGTGAGGATGAAAGATAAATGGAATTAGAATTTTTAGGAACAGGTGCTGGATCACCTTCTAAGAGTAGGAATGTATCCGCAGTTGCATTAAAATTATTGGATGAAATCAAAAAGATTTGGTTGTTTGATGTAGGCGAAGGAACACAACACCAAATTTTAAATACAACAATTCGTCCACGTAAGATTGATAAAATATTTATAACTCATATGCATGGTGATCATATTTTTGGATTACCTGGCTTTTTGAGTAGTCGTTCATTCCAAGGCGGCGAAAAAATGGGACCATTAACAATTTATGGACCTAAAGGAATTTCTGATTTTGTTAATATTAGTTTAAAGGTTAGTCAAACAAAATTATCGTATGAATTAAATTTTGTAGAACTTGAAGAAGAAGGTTTACTTTTAGAAAATGATCGATTTAAGGTTTATGCTTATAAATTAGATCATCGTATTGAATGTTGGGGATACAGAATCGAAGAAAAGGATTATCCAGGTGAATTACAAGTTGAAAAGCTTAGAGAAGCTAAAGTTCCATCTGGACCAATCTATGGTCGTCTTAAAGCCGGAGAAGTAGTTACACTTGAAGATGGTAGAACTATAGATGGAAAAGACTTTATAGGTAAAGCTAAGAAAGGTCGAATTGTAACAATTTTAGGTGATACAAGACAAACACCTAACTTGAAATTACTTGCTAAAGATGCTGACGTGTTAGTTCATGAAAGTACTTTTGGTAAAGGTGAAGGAAAATTAGCACGTAATTACCATCATTCAACTTGTGTTCAAGCAGCTACTTTAGCTAAAGAAGTAGACGTAAAACAATTACTGTTAACTCATATTTCAGCTCGTTATGTAGGTAAGATGGTGAAAGTTTTAGAAAAAGAAGCTAAGAAAGTATTTCCAAATACTAAGGTTGTTAAAGATTTTGATACCTTTAATATTCCTTTTCCTGAAAGAAAGGACGATGAGCAATGAAAAATTATAAAAGTTTAAAAGACTTAACTAATAAAGTTGTGTTGATAACTGGAGCATCAGGTGGTTTAGGTGAACAAATAGCTTATCAAGTAGCTAAAAAGGGTGCAATAGTTGTAGCTTGTGCACGTCGTAAAGAAAAGTTAGATGTAGTTGTAGAAAATTGTCAAAATTTGTCTAAGAGATTAGCATATGCATACCAACTAGATATTTCCAAGCCAGAAGAAGTAGAAAAAGTTGTTAATGAGGTAGAGGAAGAAGTGGGACCTGTCTCAGTTTTAATTAATAATGCTGGCTTTGGACTAATGGAAGACTTCCTTGATTTTGATATGGATAGAGCAGAAGCAATGTTCAGAGTAAATGTTTTAGGATTAATGTATGCTACTAAATATGTAGCTACAAAAATGGCTGAAAGACAAGTAGGTGCAATAATTAATATTGCTTCTATGGCTGGCAAAATAGCTACACCTAAATCAACTGTCTATTCTGCAACTAAATTTGCAGTGCTAGGCTTTTCTAATGCTCTACGTTTGGAATTGAAACCATTGGGAATTTCAGTAATGACCGTAAATCCTGGACCTATCAGAACAGAATTCTTTGATAAAGCAGATAAAACACATAATTACCTAAATTCTCTAGGAAATATAGTTTTAGACCCAGAGGAAGTAGCTTATAAAATTGTTTCAAAGATTGGAACTAGTCGACGTGAAGTGAATTTACCATATTACATGGAAGTTGCTCATCACTTATATGAAGTCTTCCCACATATGGCTGATTATTTAACAGGTGGTATTTTTAACAAGAAATGAGGAAAAACTCTTGATTGATGCTAAAAAAGAATGGCAAGAAATTGAATTATCAGAAAATGAACATCTTGATGAATTAATTGAAGAAACAGGTTTTCCTAAGATAGTTTTACAAATATTAATGGAAAGAGGATACGATTCTCTTGAAGCTATTAACAATTTTTTAGATCCAGATGCTCGTGGATTGTACGATCCTAATTTTATGCATGATATGGAACTAGGTGTAGATAGAATTCAACAAGCAATCATGAATGGTGAAAAAATAGTCATTTATGGAGATTATGATGTTGATGGAATCACAAGTACTGCCCTTATGTACGAAACTCTTGAAGAATTAGGAGCAGAAGTTGAATATTATATACCTGATAGATTTAAAGATGGCTATGGTCCAAATGTGGAAGCCTATAAGCGTTTGATTGATGAAGGTGTTAGTTTAATTGTAACCGTGGATAATGGGGTAGCTGGACATGAAGCCATTGATTATGCAAATCAACATGGAGTAGATGTAGTCATAACAGATCATCATGAGTTACCCGAAACTTTGCCAGATGCATATGCGATTATTCATCCTCGTCATCCTGAGGGCGATTATCCTTTTGGTGAATTATCTGGAGTAGGTGTGGCTTTTAAGGTGGCGGCTGCTTTACTAGAAGAACTACCACAAGATGTATTAGATTTAGTTGCTTTAGGGACAGTAGCTGATTTGGTTTCTCTAACTGGTGAAAATAGAATCTTAGTTAAGTATGGTCTGCAATTGTTACAACAAACAATGCGTCCTGGGTTGCAAAGTTTATACAAAGTAGCTGGGATAGAAGTCCCTACAATTACGGAAGAGACAATTGGTTTTTCACTTGCTCCACGTTTAAATGCATTAGGAAGAATGAAAAATGGGAGTTTAGGGGTAGAATTACTAACTACTTTAGATGGGGAAAGAGCTGAAGAGTTAGCAAAAACTACCAACCAATTAAATATAAAAAGGCAAGAAGAAGTTAATAAAATCGTTGAAGAAGCAGTGGCACAATTAGCTAATAAATCCGAAAATCATTTAGTCAATGTAGTGGCTGGAAATAACTGGCATGAAGGTGTAGTGGGCATCGTGGCAAGTAGGTTAGTCGATATGACTGGCAAACCTTCTTTAGTTCTTAGCATTGATGAAAAAACAGGTATTGCTAAAGGCTCAGGAAGATCCATTGAAGCATTTCAAATGTTTGATGCCTTAGATAGTCATCGAGATATTCTCATGAAATTTGGAGGACATCATATGGCTTGTGGCTTATCTCTAGATAAGGAGAAGTTGTCAGATTTACAACAAGTTGTTGATGAAGAAGGAAAGAAACAAGGAATTGAACATGCTACAAAACCGGTAGTAAAAGTCATTCCTGTTAATTTAGATGATGTTAATTTGGATTTAGAGGCACAATTAGAAGCTTTAGCACCATTTGGTACAGATAATCCTCGTCCTGTTTTTGAATTCAAAGATTACAAAGTGAATACAGTTCAGGTGATTGGGCAACAAAAAAATCATCTTAAACTTCAATTGCAATCCAATAACTCTCAAGTAGATGCCTTGGATTTCGGAATTGGTAGTAAAAAGATTTCTGAAATTGAGCAAAATAAAAATTTAGTTCGTTTGATAGGAACTCTGGGAAAAAATGTTTGGCAAAGTAGGATTAATCTTCAAATTATGATAGAAGATATTTTGTTGGATGATAGTAATACTGAAACAGTTGTTGAGATTCAACGAAAAAATAAATTAACTAAGTCAATGTTTCAACAAAAAGCAACATATGCTTTCTTTGATAAAAAACTATATAATCAAGTAATGCCATATCTAGCAGATAGTAGTGAAACTTATTTATATAATTTTAGCGATGATAAGAAGTTAAATTGTGATACGTTGGTTGTGGTAGATTGCCCAGATAATATAGAAAAATTAAAGTCTCTACTTGCTAAAGCAACTGTTAAGCATTTTATTTTTGTTGGTTATACTAGAGAAAATACTTACTTAAATGGCTTGCCAACTAGAGAACAGTTTGGTAGACTATATAAGTTCTCGCAAACACACACTAATGTAAATATAAGAAGAGATTTACAGAAATTAGCGGACTATTTAAAATTAAAACGTGAACTTTTAGTTTTTATGATTAATGTGTTTTTTGAAGCGAAATTTGTTAAAATAGAAAATGGGTTAATGAGTGGAAACACAAATGTAACTCCGCATAATTTAGAAGATACAAATTCATATCAAGCATATTTACAAAAAATGAAAGCACAAAAATCGCTAATATACAGCAAATCAACAGATTTACAGAAGTGGATATTAAAGTATCTTGATGAAAATAATTAGAGCTGAAAAGGAGAAATTTTAATGGCTTTAGATTTAAGAAACTATATTGCAAGTATTGAAAATTATCCAGAAGAAGGAATTGTATTTAGAGATATTTCTCCATTAATGGCAGATGGTGAAGCTTATCGCCAAGCTACTGACCGCATCGTTCAATTCGCTAAAGATAAGGGCGTTGAAATGATTGTTGGACCAGAAGCACGTGGCTTTATCGTTGGTTGTCCTGTAGCTTATGAATTAGGTGTAGGCTTTGCTCCAGCACGTAAGAAGGGTAAGCTACCTCGTGAAACAGTTAAGGCTGATTACTCATTAGAATATGGTACAGCTTCACTTTATATGCACAAAGATGCAGTTAAACCAGGACAAAAAGTTTTAGTTACAGATGATTTATTAGCAACTGGTGGTACAATTGGCGCAACAATTGACTTAGTTGAACAACTTGGTGGCGTGGTTGTAGGTTGTGCATTCATCATTGAATTGGAAGATCTACATGGTCGTGACAAGATTAAGGGTTACGATACTTTAGCTTTAATGAAATACTAAATTTTAGTATAGAAACAATAAAAGACCAATATATCAATTCTTCATTTGTGAAG
>ERZ1643251.2211-NODE-2211-length-20179-cov-11.073445_pt1 | contig 20179 bp, 19 predicted proteins | sample MGYA00579261_ERZ1643251 | MGnify/ENA primary metagenome ERZ1643251 (study PRJEB29033, sample SAMEA4952267) | chicken gut metagenome | biome: Broiler Chicken; feature: Gastrointestinal Tract; material: Caecum | place: Ireland | collected 2018 | study: Broiler... | reverse complement strand
TCCTTAGCATAGTTGTATGCCATTAAAATGACCTCCTGCTTTGATTTGGATGGGATCAAAACAGGAGGTCAGGGGTATTTGGCTACGTAACACTGCCAGCGCCTAGGGCGCATACTTTCCCCTCCTGATTAGTAGCTGAGAGGGGCATATGGCGGGTTATTGGATATGCAACGGCTAGCTTAGTATTTTTTAATATTCTTCAACATTCGAGTATTCAACAGGAGCTTCAACGAAGTTGTCATTCGAATCATAAGTAGTGGCAGTAACCTTAAGTCTATATGAGTATCCGGGCATAACGTACCACGGGCCAGATACAGATATACGATTACTACCTGACGCTTCCCAGTCATGAATAGTTTCCCATTTACTGCCGTCTTTTTGCTGAAGCTCAGCTGTCAACTCAACCTTATAGCCTGAAGGTACACGCACAGACGCAGAACAGTCGGCACGGCCGGACGTAGAAATGTTTAGTGACGCAGTTATTACTGATATAATTTCATACCTGGTGGTAACTTCTTCTTGTACTATGGCATGTTGCTCATCTAATGCAAACACACCAGGCGCTAGGCAGGATGACAACAATACAAAACATACAAACATAGCGACTTTTTTCTTCATTTTTTACCCTCCGAGTTTTCGTTTAGAAAGTCTCTTATCATATTAACTGCTGATTCAAAGTGTACACCTTCAAATGTAACGAAAACAAAGTTGATGTTACTAGTGTCTGCTATACCTGCAATAATAACTTCATTTTCTTGTTGAGAAACTACCGACTGGAATTGATCTACATTAATTGTTTCCAAAGTGACAGAATTTTCGGTGTTTATATTAACAGTGTTTCCAGCTCCATGCTGAACATCAATAGTAATGAGCGCATCAACTGTGCTTTCAAATGAGGCCCACGATCCAACTTGGTCAGTTCCTTTATCAGTTAACTGATAATTAGAGGTAATGGACGATGGAATTACATAACCCGCTATGGTTGTTATATCTCCCGGCAATGAATTACTTGGAGTTTCAGTACCATTAACTTCATTATTTGTATAGCCTGCATCTCCGAATCTAAGCTCAGTGGCTATATCAGATACTTCAATCAGTAGATTTAGCGTTGAGGCTCTGACATTTGGAAACGCTGCATATGCCGATGTGAACAAAACCAAGACCACAAGGACGACAACTGCAACCTTGCTCAAAACGCCGTATGCTTTTCTGCCAAACTGTCCGCTCCTGCGCCTGCGGCAGGCTTTCTTAATTGATGCCATGCATCGCTTGTCCAGCTCCGGAGGAATGGCGAAACCAGGATCGTTTTTCAACTGCTCGTTTTCCTCTTCAATCTGCTCTCCTTCGCGCTCTATCACCCCTTCCATGAGCATCTCAAAGAGGGCGTTTTCATAATTTTCAACGAGCTGTTCATGCCGGGTCAAAGCAAAAGCCTCCTTCCTTAATCATTTCAAGCGCTTTGCGCCTGGCGCGGGTCAATTTCATTCGAATGCTGTCGGGGCTGCAGCCGAACTCTTCGGCCAGCTCCGCGTCGCTCATGCGGAGTATGTACTTGCCCGCCAGCAGCTCTCGCGTATCATCAGGCAGGGTATCCCATACCATTAAAAAATCCCTCTTCTTTTCGTCCATTATAACCACCTCTTCCGGCAGTGGTGCATTATCAGTGACGCAAGCGGCTTCATAGCTTTCGTCCATGCTTACCAGCCTGCCGCTCTCCCTGGCCTTTTTGCGTATGAAACTGATAGATGTATTTCTAACAGTATAGACGATATATGTTCTCAAAGTGCAACCATTAAACGTCCGGAGCAGGTCCTCTTTTTCAATCAGCTTTACAAAGGAGTCATGGATCAGATCCTCAACGATGTTGAAGTCGTCGGTAAATTTTGCAGCCTCCCTGAACAAGACAGGCTTATAGCGCACATAGAGTTCGGTAAAAAATTGCAGGCTGTCCTCACCATCACACATTGCCATTAGGCAAAGCATTATTTCCCACCACCCCGAGTCATTATGTTCTAATTCTAGTAGTTTGTTATATACTATACTTCTTAAATAAAAGACGAACTATCAGCCAAAATGCAACATCAGCATGCAGCTCTTTTTGTTATTCAACAGGCAAAGCAAACATTGTCAATGCTGAAAAATCCATTTACGCTGTATTATATCAGATTTAATTGCGGATGCATACGATTGACACTGGATAATTTAAGTAACAATCATGATTTGAGATATAATTTGTTCAAATTCTTCAGACAGGTGGTCAGGGGATGCCAAGCTTTGGTGAAATATTGTGCGAACTAAGGGAAGACAGGAGGCTCACGCAAACGCAGCTTGCAAGAGAGCTCCATATGGCGCCTACGACGATCTCGTCATATGAGACAGGCAAGATTCAGCCGCCCCCTGATAAGCTCATATCCCTGGCAGATTATTTTCAAGTCACAACAGACTATCTGCTCGGACGGACTAAGTATGATATAGACCCGGCTGTATTCCATGTAACCATATGCGGCAAGAAGACGCTGGGCGATCTCGTTAACGATGTCATGGCGCTTTCAAACAAGCAGAAAGAAGCGGCAATGATTATAATTGGAGACATGAAGTTTCGAGCCGACTATAATGCCAGGGCTAAATACGACGAAGCGGACTAAGCCTGGCATAGCGGATATTTATAAGAGTGCAACAAGCCACAGTGCTTTTTAACTGCGACTTGTTGCACTTTTTGTGTGTGAAGCGTCAATACAGTTAAGAGCGAAAAGTATAAGGCAACGCTTTAATGCGTCTACCTTGTATTGGGACGGCGATTCAGCCGCCCTGATACCAACAGACTTATAGTAGAGGAACAATATTATGAAACGCTTATATGTAATTTTGTTCGCAAGCTTGATCACCTTGGCTGTGCTGTCAGCCTGCGGCGTTGAGCAGACACCGGCCACGGCGACGGATGCGCCCGCGCCGTTCTCGGAAGCGCCTGAGACTGAGGAATATGCAACGACGATACCGGTCGTGGGAGAGGACTATACGCTCAGCAGTGTTGAGATCTCCGGCGCGTATACCTATATCTCCCACGGGCCCATCATGAAGTGCCTTGACGAGCAGGCGATGAATCAGGGCACGCACTACGCCGCGTACACGGTCGAGAACGGCGAACTCGTCGAGCTGGAGAGGCATACGTTTTCGCAGGTCTATGAGCTGGATGGAATTACATACCCCATGGATTTTGAATGGTGCATGAATGATGGGCTGCTCGAGATCCCCTACTGCGGTGAGAATTGCAGTCCATACGCCTGGTACACATACAGAGCCGCTCCCGAGCGCGTGTTCGTGATGGTGAGCCATGACGATACGACCTTTGCTTACCCGCTCATTATCAATCTTCTGACCGGTGAGATGGAAGACGTGCTGTCGGACGTCGAGCTCGAAAACATGTCAAATGTGGACGTTTCCCCGGATGGAAGCAGGCTGCTTATCGTATGCCGGAGTGAGGAGAATTACGAAGACACAACGGTGTGGCTGTATGATATCGCCGCAAAAGCCCTCAGCGATATTACGGACATATCGCCAAGCAGCATGGGCGGGTTCTTTGCCGGCGAGAGCGTTATCTGCGCCTATGACCCTGAAGGCGTGATCAGGCGCTGCGACCTGGATGCAGAGGAGCTCGACGAGGTTTACAACGTGAAGACGTCGGATGAAGGCGCCGAGATATTGTATGACATGACGGCGAGCCGTTATATCCTGCTCTACAGCGCGGGCGAGCTGTCAGCGGTGGATGTTGCAGGCGGCGGCGTCATGGATGTCGGAGCGGTCCCGGCCAAGCCGGGCTTGGTCCAATACAGCCCGGACGGGACAAGGGCGCTGCTCATGTTCTCCGACGGCGATACGGTGAGCGGCCTCTACGTCGTGGACTTTACGGCTCAGACCCTGGCTGACTACCTCGTCCCCGTGGACTTTGCCGTATCCGCGTACGAGCACGCCTCCCCGGAGATAAGCTGGTTCGACAACGGCACCTTCGCCCTCGGCAACGGCGCAAACGGCGTGGACGACACGCTGTGCGTGTGGGCGTATGAACTTTAGACGCAATCCGGCGAGAGCCAGGATGAGCTCCGGGAGTATCCCGAGTCAGCCGCCTGCAGCAACGCCGAACTGAACATCTCGATAGACTTCCCGGAGGTAGTCTATAACTACAGTAACACCTATGGCCGAATAAAAGCCTCCGAGCTCTGGTATAAGGACGTTTGGGAGAGAAATGAGTTGCTTTTAACTGATATGGCCGCACAGTATTATACGTTAATAGATAGCGTGGATATAGCAAATTAACAGCCTCATAGTATGACGACAATTGCATAAGTTTAAATAGTTTGAGGCATTGACGGCAGAACCATCATATTTTGTGCTTTCAAGAGGCAGGTGGTTTCTATAGGCTATTGTAATGAATAAGAATTGGCAAACTCTAGAAGCAAAAGACCCCATGCATGAATCAAGGGTGTTATGAATGTAACAAAAGTAATTAAGCTATTATAATTAAGGAGGTTTATATGAAAAAGGTATTCAGTATATTGCTTGCACTTGCCATGGCAGTTCTTTGTTTATTTGGAGCATTTGCCAATGAAGACACTGGCCGGGCATATGAGCTACCGTCATCGCAGGGTGTTATTCCACCAACCGAGGAAGAAATTCTTGCCGGTGAACAAAAAGCAGCTGACATGCACAGACTGGTTGAGTTGCTGGGGCTCGGTTACGGCAACTGCTCTGAAATTCAATCAGCCTCACGAGTTGGTGGTAGTGCATTGTCAAATGAAGAAATGTCTGAACTACAGGCCATACTAGAAGAATATGGCACAAACGAATACTCGAGCGTGCTTCCCCTATCTACCAATAGTGTAACAAGACAAATCAAGAGGCTTGACATACCCGCTTTAAGCCAGGAAAATGGTTACTATTGTGGCCCAGCAAGTGCACAAATGATTTTGAGAGGTGAAGATGTGTACGTTACTCAAGACGATCTGGCAGAAGATTTGGGAACTAATAGTGAAGGAACTAGTTTCGGTTCAAACTGGGAATCTGCGCTAAATGAATACAGCGATAATGATTACCAGATACTTTGGGGCTCTCCTAGCGATCCTACAGACCGAGCAATCCTTATGACAGATTCAGCAATTGGAACCTTGGCTAGAGGATACGGAGTAATCTATGATACAATTCAATATGCAGGGACCTCAACAAATCGTCTTGTTGGTTATAGTAATTATCTACCCAACAACATATACCATTATGTAGCTGGAACTGGGTATAACAATAATCAGCCAGAAGATCGCATTTGCTACTACAATGACCCAAACGCGGGGAGACCTGATGCATATGGAGAGCAAGAAATTGGATTCAGGCTGATGTGTACTCTGATGAAAGATCGTGGGCTGGTGTTTTAATGAAGAAAGTTCAAGCGATCAGTATAATGATAGCGGCCGCGATGTTGTTTTCCATTTCGGCTTGCGGCATCCCTACAGGCTCAGGTGTTCCTGAGCCTGTAGCCGCACCTGACCATACGGCTGAAACGCCAAATCGGGAAGAGGGAAAAGCAGATATTCAAGTCATATCTGTTTCAGAAGCCGGTTATAAGGTCCATAGCCTGGAGGAATACATTGATACCGAAGAGACTTTTTGCATAGGCTATGATGCCGAAATGAATTCAATAGTTTATTTTGTTCGCGGAGATAATGAAAACACCATATGGGGAATAAATGTTGACAGCAAGGATATTGTTAAGCTGATTGAGCTGCCAATTGAAGACGGGCAATATTATTTTGGTATTATCTATTCTGAATGCTGGATAGTTTGGACTGAACACGCGGACAGAGACGTCTATGTCGGAGCGTCAACCGGCGCCAATTGGAAAATTCGGGCCGCAAATATTAATACCGGAGAGGTCGTAGATATCGACGGGGCGGATGAGAGTTTTCCGTCCGGCGTATTTGCTACGCCCTGGGGAATAAGCTGCAACGGTGAATATGCAGCTTACTGCGGGTATGACACTGACGAAGACGGAAATGTATGCTGTGTTGTTAAAGCTTATGGCCTTGACAGTCACGAGCTTATAACCATAACATCATATCCATACAGCGGTTTTCAGGTGTTTGGCGACCCCTGCCTGGGTGATGGATTCGTGGCATATGCTGCATACTTCAATATAGGCCATGGAGATTTTACGACCAATGTCTATTATTTTGATTTGAATACACATGAACTTACAGAACTCCAAAGTGACGGAAATATATCCTCCCTCGCAGCATCAGACGAGCACATTTTCGCCTTGGAGCAGAGAATGGATGAACATGGAACCAGGTCAAGGAAAGCGATCGTCATGTATAACGGAGATGAGTGGCAGACAATAATAGACCACTCATCTCCCATGTATTCTTCAATCGGAGAGGAATATGTAAATTTTGAAACTCTGGAGACCTGGGGAAACTATGTTAGTTGGCGGAATTTATTAGATGACGGATACTATATCTACGACATCTCCAACAACAAAGCCGTGGAAATAATATCTGCGAAATCGGACAATATGTATGCCGGAGGCGTACATTTTAACAGTCCGTTTTTGTGCTGGAGCGAATATTGCCCTGATACAGGCAGCTCTAATACAAGCTTTGTTATTCTGGAGTAGGCCGGCAATGCCCGCATCCGGCCACTCACTAAAAACGCTCTCCGAAGTGTGCCCTGGAGAACGCACATCCCGCGCGGCGGCGCATCCTTCGGACGCTTGGTTTTAAGCCGGGACAGATCATCTGCCCCGGCTCTTTTCGCGCCCGCAACTGCACATCGTGCCGCCGCACTTTGACCGCTATCTGCGCTTCTCTCGCATGGCACGCGAAATCTACGCCGATTACAGCGACCTCGTTGAGCCCTTCGGCCTCGACGAAGTCTGGTGCGACGTCACCGGGACGCAGAAGTTCTGCGAGCGCGGGATGGAGGCACTTACTAATGAGATACGCGAACGCGTAAATTTTGAGCTGGGCATCACCGTCTCCGTCGGCGCGTCCTGGAACAAGATCTTCGCCAAGCTCGGCTCGGGCCCGACGCTGGACTGAGGGCGGCAGTGGAGGCAAGTGACAGATACGGCTCGCTTGTTTACGAGTACCGGGGCATGGACTACCTGCGCCTCGCCGTGTTTTGGTCAGGAGACAGACTCATTGACTGGGAGAACGGGTCCTGTGGCTTTGAAGCCGTGTATTCTATAGATATACTAGCTGGCCGAGGACGCCGCCGCCATCCAGTCAAGTGCGGAGATCTATGTGGCGGAGCAGAGCGCTTAGCGCGGCGACAATTGATAAAGGGCATGGACTGCTTTAAGCTCTCCATGCCCTTTTTCTTTTCATTTTCTGGTCATGCAACGGGTGGCGTGTAATACGTTGCAGGCTTCGCGACAAAATGTCATATAGATCAGCTAATTGGAGGGTTACCATGGGAATACCGTTATTTAACTACGGAGAAGATGTCTTCATTCGCGGAGTTTTTGCGAGAAGGGAAGCAAGGTGGCTACATATGGTGCCTACGACGAAGCGGACTAAACCTGGCAGAGCAAATATATTAGCGAAATGCAACAAGCCACAGTGCTTTTTAACTGCCGCTTGTTGCACTTTTTATATATAAAGCGTCAATACAGTTAAGAACGTAAAGCGCAAGTCAACAATGATTCAGAATACAAAGTGTACTGGAGGTGTAAGCTGCATTTTAAATTTGAGCCTAGAAGATTTTTAAAAAATAGAAAGGATGTGCCATATGAAACAAAGGAGACTTCTTTCCATCTTGCTTATCATCATGCTGATAGTACTGAATATTACAGGAGTCTACGCAGACAACGACATTACAGCATCTCTTGAAGAAGCAGACCATAGCGTTGGACTAAATGCCTTCGAGGACTCGTTTATACCTGACGATTTTTTCGAGAATTCTACCAGCATAGCTCCGCTTGCAACGTATTATGAGTCTGAATCAAACAACACCATGGCCACCGCTGATACTATTTACAGTGGACAAGATATGAAAGGAAAAATAACGCCAAGTGGCGACGTCGATTTTTTCGTTCTCAGAAATGCGTCGGGAGGGACCATAAATTTTTGGATAGAAACAACGTCCTCATCTGCTACCCCCTATTACAATTATAGTGTGTATAACAGCGCCGGCACTCTTATAGGCGCGTCTAGCAATGCCCGTAAGCTCGTAGTATATGACCAAACCGGAGGCACTTACTATATCCGAGTTTCTAGCACGGTTTCTAGCAGCACCATTCAGTATACGGTCAGAGCAAAAGTTTATCCTTACACGGCGTATATTATGCAGGGTAATACCAAAGACGCATTGGACTGTGAGACTATATACTATGATTTGCAGGATAATAACTACTCATCTACAAGCATTGGATGGACACTTGGTAATACTGGACAGGCATATATAACGCCTGTAACTACCAGTGAGTTTGTAAATGCAAAAAATTATACAGTTGCCTATTACTCTGGACATGGCGCAAGAAGTCCTAATAACCCAACTATTAATGTGCGGACTAATAATTCTAGCACGGAAGTGTATATACCTGGGCAAACAGAAACCATATCAATTGCTTCTGCTTTGAATGTTGCAGGAACGCAATGGGCGACTACATGTGCTTGGCAAAAGAATGATCCAATACGCGTGCTAATCTTGGCATCTTGCTATCAGCTTGATTCGAATTGCATAAGCACATACGCTAAAATTATGAAAGTCTCCGGTATTAGAGCAATAGCCGGGTATCATGAACAGGCTCCCTCCTATGGTGACCACACTATTGCTGCAAGTTTTATAAATTTTGCTGAATCCGGCGAGAGCATTAAGAGCTCATGGCGGCAGGCTAACAACGGACAAAACTGGGCCGTGCTAGTATACGAAGATGGCGCTAACCAGTATTATCGGCTTCCTGGATTCCCTGGTAATACATATTCTGCTCCTTCAAGTTCAACTCCGATTTATCGATATGCTAACTTCATAGATAATACAGGAAATACTGGGCAGCCTGTGTCAACCAGCGCATCTAATGCTTCTGCTATACCAACGACTCTAGTATTTGAAGATATTTCAGAAAACGATACTGAAAATATACTTTATAGGGATTCTGTAGGGACCGCAGTTAATGAAAATGAGACCGTTCAGATAGCAGAGAACGAGGCAGAAGAGCGCATAACTGAAGCTGACCTTCAGAATGCTATATGTGTTGAATCTTCGGTGATTAAAGAGCTAGTGGATACTGAAATAGGCATTGTTGATGGCACAGCCACAACGATTGAAAAAGGATACACATACTACGATACCTATAATGGAATTAAGCTTAGAGACTCTTTCATCAGCATTAGCGTCGATGCTGATGGGATAACCGGAATAGTCGATAGTTGGAAAGAAAGAACCATTTCAGCAATCCCAGCCAGTATGGTGACCCGCGAAAATATGATTTCGGCTAGTGCAGCATCCGAAGTTGCATTGCAGCATGCAGAATCCTTTAACTATGCTGATATAGAGCCGGAAGTAAATGGAGATTTATCCTATGTCCCTGTTGGTGACAATGTATACCAACTATGCTATGAAATAACTACCACTGACGGAATAGTCTTTATAAGTGTGCTTGACGGCGCTATTATTGAACCTGCGATTTAACGCATCGCGTTTGTATTCGGACGGCGGGTTTGCCGTCCGAATACAAACACTTATTGTAGAGCAACTTTCATTATTAACCAGGGCAAATAAGTAGATAATGAATCGGTAAAATGATTCTCTGCCATTTAAAAGAGGTATTTATTATATGAAAAGGCAAATTGCTCTGATTCTTTCAGTTCTCCTCTGCATACTTTCGGCCTGCGGGGGTATGGGGACTGACGCCCCAGAGCTCGACATACCCGAAGCCGACGTTATAGAGTCTGAACCTGTCGCCGCCCTGGGCGAATACAGCCTCACCGTGACGCAGACGGAGTTGCCCGGCGGGCTCGCCTCTCTCGCATCCGCCTGCGCGGCAGAGAACGGCGTGTACCTCGCCGGCGCGGGTGCTGATGGAGCGCCGATGCTCGGACTTTGGGCGGATGGGGTCTACGAGCCGCTCGACCTTTCCGACGGCATCACGGAAATCGAGTCTGTCTTTTTCGGTGACGCCCTGTCGGTGCTCGCCCGAGCGGGCGACGCCATACAGATCCTGCACTATGAGGACAGCGGCGTGCTCACCACAGAGCTTAACGGCGACTTGTCTGCCCTTGGCAAAGACCTGTATTATGCTGAGTTCGGCGGTATGGCTTATGTAATGGACAGCAACACCATCGCGGAGGTTAAAAACGGCCAACTCACGCGCGGTATGGAGGCAGAAGCGGCTTATCTGCTCTTTACAGCGATGCAGGCAGCGCAAGATGGGCTATATATTGTCCAGTTCAGCGGCCTCGACCTCACAACGCAGCTGTTAAAGCTCGACGCCGACACCTTTACGCTGGAGCCGGTGGACGCGGACGGGGTCGGCATATACGGCCTCGGCACAACAGCGGATGGAGATATACTTGTGAGCTGTACGTTCGACGGGCGGGAATTCGTAAAAACGGCGAACGGAGAGGAGCTCTTCGACTGGTCGAAGCCTGGCATCGTATCGCCGGGATACACGAATTTGTACGAGCGCAGCGACGGCAGCTATCTGCTGTTTTACAGGGGCCAGACCAGTCTTGAGCTGCTTGAGGAAAAGCTCCTGCCGCCCAAGACCACTCTGACGCTGCTCACTGACCTGCCACGTGCGGAGCTTTACACGATAGTCAACGACTTTAACCGCACTAGCGGGGAATACAAGGTTGATGTGATTCAATTTGGCGAAGATGGCCTGACGGCTGAGCTGCTGCGCACACAGCTCATCGCCGGAGAAGGACCTGATATCTTCGCTTTCTATGACCGGAGCTTATTGGCAGACTTGGGTGCAAACAGCTTTGAGGACCTGCTCGCCTACCTCGACGCGGACGCGGAGTATGGGCGCGACACGCTTGTCCCGGAGCTGCTCGAAGCCATGTGCGTGCAGGGGAAGCTCAACTGGCTGCCCTATTCTTTCGGAATATCGACCTTCACAGCCCCGTCAGCGTACCTGTCCGAGCCGGGCTTCAGCTTTGACGAGGCGAAGCAGGCGGCGGCGAAGGCGGGCCTGCCGCTCTTCCCCAGCTGGATGACACGGGACATACTCTGGGGCTGGTTGAGCGATTTTGCCGTCGGTCAGTACATGGACTTAGAGGCCTGGACATGCAGCTTTGACAGCGAGGATTACATAAGCCTGCTCGAGGAATGTGCCGCGGCTGCTTCCGAGTTTGGAAGCGATTCGGCAGCGCTGTACAACAGCCTGCTGCAGTTCGAGCTGCTGCAAAACCTGATACGGGTCTCGACGATCAGTGACAATTACGGCGGGGCCTACGCCTTTGTCGGCGTGCCGAACGAGACGACTAACGGCAGCATGTTCAGCCCCGACCTCTGCTTTGCCATCTCGAGCGCGAGCGGAAAAAAGGACGCCGCATGGCAGCTAGTACGCTCCTGCCTGAGCGACGAGCACCAGCAGATGAACATCACCAGCTTTCCCACCTCTGCCTGTGTGCTGGACGCAATGATAAACGACGCTGTCGAAAACGGAGTTCACTATTACGAGTACGAGTACGAGCTGGATGAGGCCGACGCGGCAAAGCTGCGCGGGCTGATATCGGAAACGCAGACGGTGCAGGATGCCTATCCCGCTATGCTGAACATCATGGCCGAGGACGCGGCGCAGTTTTTTGCCGGTCAGATAACTGCAGAGCAGGCCGCGGCCTACACCCAAAATCGCGTGAGCACCTGGTTGGCTGAACAGGGGTAACTCAATGATTTGAACTATGCTAGCATGGGGTTATACATGAATTTGGGTTAGCATACTTTAAAAAATTAAGGAGGAAAACGCATGAAAACCAAAAAAGCGATCGCTTCGTTAGTCGTTATTGTTCTCGTTATCGCTGTGTTGCTTTCAATTGGTGCGCTTGCGGATCAGTCAAATACCTCCAGCTATAGAATCAATGGTAGTAATGTTTGCCTCCGTACTTCGCCTATAATGTATGGGGATAATAATGTGTTGGGACTAGTTCAAAATGGAGAGATAATGACAGTCACAATGTGGTCCCATGGAATCGATAACTTTTACATATGGGCATTTGGAGTAATGACTACCGGAGCGAATGCGGGAAAAAGCGGTTACGTGGCCGAACCATATCTTACACCCAACAATTGATTCCTCTAAAGAGTAAACAGAAAAGGAGCACGCGAACACTTTCTAACGTAATAATATAGACAGTGACTACTAGCAAAATCCAAATTCATGTAGTAATAAGCAGAAAGCCCTAAATCCAAATGGGCTTTTTGCTTAGTTTGAGCAATGTTCCGTAAGGCGGCCGATTACCCATTGATTGTAGCTTAGACAGGAATAGTTGAATTGCCCTACCCTTGCAATGCCATTTTTGGGGTCAAACATAGTTAAGCAAAGTTATGAGCAAAATTAAAACTAGCTCACGCCCAAAAGCACACAACGCCCAGACTCACGGCGAACGCTGTGAGTCTGGGCGTAATATTGCGACTCTTTAAGCAGCAGCGAGCCGCTTCATGAGCTCCTGAGACGTGCGGAGTAAAAAGAGCCTGCAATTACAGAGAACTGCGTATGATATTCGAGGGCCTGCGCATAACCGCTACGCGTGCCGCCTTGCACGGGCAATGTCAAAGTATGTTGCTAGCCGCTTAGGCTTCCTGAACAGAGATATGTCTCTCATCTCTGCCACTATGACCATCGCAGAGTTGAAACAGATGCTGAAATGCTGCAAAGAAGCTTTACGTCTTCGCCAAAGCGTGGGTCATGCTTAACCAACGCCTTTATTCCGCTCTCAACGTGCTGTATGGTTGCAAGCAACTTCTAGATGATTTGATAAAGCTAGCGTTGGTCGCAGACCTGACACCAATGACTTGGCAGATTCGGATGCTTCTATGTGTTTCGCGGCTTTTCAACTCCATAGTTGCCTTCAAGATCTTCTAAACATATAATCGTACATAATAGACGTAATCGAACGAATATAAAAGAATTTAAAATACTTTGTAACAATAGATACGCCGGATTCGAACCTTATTCTTGAACGAATTATTGTACATATTATTGTACACCCCGACCTTGCTTACGTGCCGGGAGAAGGGAGAAATCGTGAGAAAGCTGATATCCTGCAAATTCAACATCGACACAGCCTGTATTGAGCTGCGAATGGAGCTCGACGGAACGCTGGAACTATGCCTGCGCAAAACGGAAGAAACGCACTGGTAAGAGAATTGAAGCCTGAATCGAACAAAGAGAAAAGGCCGCGTTTTGCGACCTTTTTTCTTTTTGGTTGGCAGTAGTCAATTGTCACTTATTTCATATCTTAACGACGAATCTTACCACAACCTCGTTTTTGTTTATTCGTGACATCCTCACATCATCCGCTTGCAAATCAACAGCCTTACAAGTATCTACAGTATGGCTGTGATCTGCGTATATGAGTCGTGGACATCCACCGTGATATGTCCCAAACAAAATGAAATCGACCCGCGATTTGCCGGAATAGAAGTCCAGGAACTGCTTTGTCTCTGAGTAATGTAGCTCATGCTGCTTTTCGCCTATTTCAACTATCGGTGGAAACTCTTCTTCAATGAAAAAACCAACTCTATAACTATCTAGCGTTCCCGCTTTAACCAGTTGATTCTTGCAGACTTCATTTTTTGCATTTTCTATATAGCGGTCAATTTTGGCGTAGTGGCTGTCAAAGTGGTTTTCAAAATTTAGCTTCCAGTCAAAAAAAGTTAGCTCGGCACCAACTCGCTCGACGACCATCGCCTCAGTTTTTCCCGATTTGATTTCTTCCTCCATTTCTGCCTTTGCTCTACGGTCTTTCCTGATCTGTTCCATGCCGCCACGTTTTGTTTCGCGCGACGCATCAAAGGCGAAGTGCTCGATTATTACAAGCGTACGGCCGACAATGGCATACATATCAGGAAAATCGCAACTTTGCAGGTTTGCTAAAATCGCCTCAAGCTCATTAGCCTCATTTTGCGCTTCACCATAACTATATATGCAATGGTTATTGTCTAAATACCCATATAAAATCGAGCGCTCATCCTTTTCATGTTTCAAACAGGCCACCCTTTCGCCTGCACCATCACAGGCTCATATAATACCGCCTCATCATCGCTGCCATCAGTTTTCGCCTCTCTATGAGGAACTCGTCGTAACGTGAGGCGTCCATTTCAATGACGGTCTCGGGAATACAATTTTCAGCGAGGTTTTCTTTCAACAAGGTCAGCTCAGTTATATTGCCGAGTTTCAGCTCCTTTGTCTCGCACTGGCGCAGCGCACGGCCAAAATACTCGCAGGGGGCAGCGTCGCTTATCGCCTTGTTGACCTGTGGGTCGAGATATATGTAATTCGCCACCTGGTTGTATTTTGTCTTGCTGTTGACGCCTTTGTCCCTGAGATATGCGCGAGGGAAAATGTGATGTATGTCGCCGGATATGGTGATCAGGTCTCCTACCTTGAGGCCGTTCATGAACAGCGAATTGCAATTCAGATGTTCCTGCGCCGCCAAAAACACGTTGAAGGCCGGGCTGTTCACGGACGAGGTCTCCAAATTCTGCGGCAGAGTGACCGTCCAGAACGTCTCAGATAGAGCCGAAGCCTCCGTGTCGGCCAGAAAGCTCAAAAAGCCCTTATCCTGTATGCTGCGCATATCCCTGTCCATCTGTGATTCCGGCGAGCCGATATAGCGCGAGGTGAGCGTTGAGAGCACGAACCACTTCTGGACGTAGTGCTTTATCTGGTCATTCGGGATCTCCGGCGCATCAAGCAGTATGAGATAAAGCGTGTATGCAAAGTCCAGCGTCATTGCAGAGTTCAGCAGTTTGTGAGAAACAAATCCGGCGCCCTTGATAGCCAGCACGAACTGATTGAAGTTATACTCATTGGCGAAGTTCAGGATGCCCTTATCCATCCGGTCATACGAGTCGGCTATGATGTCCTCACGAAATTCCTTTGTCTCAAAATCTCTGCCCGAGAGCAGGCTGACCAGATCTGCCAGTTTGCCGCGTCGAAACTGGTGCATAAAGGAGACACGTAGCATATCGCCGTAGTCCGGGTCATATATGTCGCCGTTGTCCTTCGCGAGCCAGCCTATCTTGGCTGCATACTTGGACTCTCCGAACTCCTTGTCCCTTATCATGTTGCCGTAAAACTCCGGCCTCACGGCAAGATGGCAGAAGTAGTCCACCGCCTTTCGCATGAGGCTGCCGCCGTGAGCAGTGTCTGCGGCCATCTTGGACATGACGAAATCGGATTGGCTCAGCGCCGTACCTTTGGAGTTGATGCGGATGAATATCTCCGTCACCTCGTCTATGTCAAGCGTGTGGGCGAGTTCAATGACACCGATTTGGCGATTAGCTATGCCTTTCAGCCTGGTGAGCGTCTCAGACAGTTCGTCCAGGTCGATATCAGGGTTATTTTGAGCATATTCGTTTTCAAACGCGCGCTGTTTAAAGTCCGGCTTAAACAGGACGGATATATCCGGTATCCAGCGCTTGTCCTTCAAATGCGAGGCGTCCTGTACGGCAAAACGTTTATTCTCGTCGGTTGCAAGCGGGTTGAAAGCAATTTTTATCCGGTCCTTGTTGAAGTCCTCATCTAGAACTTCTTCGCCGGATATGGCAGCCATGAGCGCGGTAATGCGCTGCTGGCCGTCGATCAGCACTTTTTTGCCATTAGCACGCCCGCCGTCTTTCGTTTTGACGTCCGGGTTCTTCCAGGTGATGATGTAGCCCGTTGGATAACCCTGATACAGAGAATCGATCAAATCGCGCACCTGGCTGCGTTTCCAGACAAATGGGCGCTGGATTTCGGGTATGACAAAGTCCTCGGCGTCTATCATGCCGAGAATCGAGCTGATGGTGTATTGCATAAGTGTAAATTTTTCGCCGGTCACTGCACAGCCCTCCAGTTTAGTATTTTTTTCTATGTCTGATTGATCTCAACGACCATGTTGCAAATGTTGAGTTTTTTCCTTTATCCGAGCAAGTATCGCCTCGTCCGCCGGGCAGAAGTTGTAGCCGTCAGTCTTGCCCAGCGTTATTCAGCGCAGGTCGTTGTGCCCTCACGCTGTAAAGCGCCCTCGGCTTTGCGGGCGCTATACAGCGTGAGGTGCACGATGAGGTCGGGGTAGACGTGGGTGACATCGGTGAATACGTCCCCGACGGCGACGTTGATGCCAAGTTCCCCACGGTACTCGCGCACGAGGGCCTGTTTCTTCGTCTCGCCCGGTTCGACCTTGCCTCCCACAAACTCCCGCAGCAGACACCGCGCCTTATGCGCCGTCCGCTGGCATATCGAGAGCTTCCCAACGTCCCAGATAATGGATGAGACTGTTTCGGTCATGTCTGCACCTCAATTCGATGGGGATGTGCAAATTATACCACTATCGACAACTTGGCGCCACTATAAAAGCAAGAAGGGTCGAATACACGTCCTTTTTGCTCGGCGCACCCTAAAGTTAAGCACACTCGATGGAAGGCATTTACCTGGGGGGCATACCTGCCATGTGAAATTATTTAGAATTGACGATTTCGCAATGACTTGATAAACTATAAATAGAATAAATAGCTAATGAAGGAGTATTTTGGGTAATTGCAGAAGCAGGGAATAGAGATATGAACATTACATTTTTGATTGGCAATGGGTTTGACCTAAATCTGGGCTTGGCAACAGCTTATTCCGACTTCGTAAAATACTATAAAGAGACAGACGCAGAAAAAATGTGTTGATAAAATTCCGCCAGGATATCAGCGATAATGAAGCCAACTGGTCGGCGGCAGAAATTGAAATGGGTCGGTATACGGGAACCTTCAAAACAGGCCAAGGCGAGGCGTTTTCAGAGTGCCACACCGATTTTTGTAAACACCTTGCTGCCTATTTGAAACAACAGCAAGACCGCATCGACTATGATTACATTGCCAAACAAATTGAGCAAGCTTTCGCAAATATCAATGCTCTTGCAAAGCCTTATCCTGAACGGGAGCGCAGTGTAATCGAGGGCATTTATTCCCGATACGCGTCAGAGCGTACAACTTTTAATTTTATCAATTTTAACTATACCGATACGCTTGATAAGTGTATTGCCTTAATTAAAAGCAATCAGTCGGTGCTGGGAAGCCACAGAAGCGGCAGCACAATATACAACCACAGGATAGGAGAAGTGCAGCACGTACACGGTACTCTAGAATCTCAGATGGTGTTCGGTGTAAATGACGAGTCGCAGATTGCTAAACCCGACATATTTGAGTGCGATTATGGTGACATATACGAAGCTTCATTTATAAAAAAGCAAGCTAACGAAAACTACAGAGAAAATACCGACAGTAAGGTTTACAATATTCTAAAAGGCAGTCATCTGATCTATATTTATGGTATGTCAATTGGAGAAACTGATAGTCTCTGGTGGGAAAGGATATGTGAATGGCTGGCAGTCGATTCTTATCATCACTTGATCATGTATAAACATAGTCTGCCACACTTAGGACTGCTGGGGAAGGACTACTTAATCGGAGAAAGAAAAGCTCGCAATGAGATTATGGATTATTCTGCATATACAAAAGATCAATTAAAGAGCATAGGCCCAAGGATCCATGTCACTGGTGAAAACCTTTTTGGTGAACTCAACGGCGTGGCAGACAAAACAAAAAGCCCAGTAGAAATATTCTTGGACGCCGCTGATAAAGCCGCGTCGTCCTTGAATAATGGCAGCACAGAGTTTCTCGAGGCCTATCAAACAGCCACGAAGTAGAGAATTGCCGTTACAAACCGAATGGACATACACATGAACTTTAAACATGACTTAGCTGAAATATCAAGGAAAGAGCTCAACAAAGCCGGAATAGTGGTCCCAAGTGAATGGGATGACTATACCGTTTGCATGAAGCATCTGGATATTCACCATAGATTCTTTGACTCAAGTGTTTCTTATATGGTGGCATATTCAAAAGAGCTAAAGAAAAAGCTGCCAACTCTTACGTCGAAAGAGCAATATGCAATTAAAGATATTGAAGAAAGACTAAAAACCCAAAAATCAATAGTCCCATACATGAGCAAGCAAATTCGAGCTATATCTGTGAGCAAGTCGGATTTTCTGTTAAAAATTGGAATATATATCATCTGCATCTGGAAAAAGATACTGATGGGCGCAGCAATGGTAATCTGCTGTTCTTTCAACCACAAGGGCGATTTGTTCGCTTTATTGATGTGCGTCCACATCCCAAGGGAAGTGCATGGTTTGATCGAGAGCTATTTGATATCATATATGACAACTGGCCGTTCCTTCTGAATTATAGGCCGGATATGAAACCAACGGTCACTGTTCCTGACGAGAAGGTACATGATGCGCTTAAGAAGACGGTTTTAGCATTACCATTTAGAGAGGGATGCATTTTCCCGACCAGCTTAGATGTGGCCTCATCCGGAGACAGCAGCATGGCTGTGATGAAAGCAAACCGCATTTTCAATAATTTGACTGCTTGGGAGTTAGAGCTGAACAAGAAAGAGAAAGAAATTCGACGAGAAATTAGAAAGCTAAAGCTGCGCGAACCGGATCTGTTAGAGTATCGTTTGGAAATAGAATCAGGTTTTTTTATTGCTTACGAAATCCATACACACATTAAAATCGAACTGTTTAGAGTGCCATAAGTAAACCAGCACACGAATTGTCGCTGTGAGTAGGCTCGACACCAAAACATTACTTGTAATCCCGCCGCAAACCTGCTAATGTGTGTCAAGCACAAAAGAATAGAAGTACAGGATAAAAAATAGGCATAGCAAAAGGACCTGCAACATATTCCGGCTGCAGGCCTGGGAGGATATGACCCGTACATATAATGATGGCTGTGCTGCGGAGCAGCATGGCCATCGTTGTTTCGTATCAGGCGGTCTCTTCTAAAGCGTTCAGGTATTCTTTGACCTTTGCATAATAGATTCGCAGAAATTTGGCGGAGCCGGCAACAGTATAAACGTAAAAGTGCTTTCCTTCGGCTCGCTTCTTATCCATAAAACAAAACACTGGATTAGCAGTATTCGCACGAATGAGCGTCATTGACATGATCACAAACAGCACTCTTCTAAGATGTGGAGAGCCGCGTTTGGACACATGACGGCTTTTCGAATCGAAGCTTCCTGACTGGTATGGAGAAGCGTCAACGCCTGCGTATGCAACCAGCGCCCCTTTGTGCGAGAATCGACGCACATCACCGACCTCTGCCATAAGCTGAGGGCCTGTAACCTTTCCGATGCCCTCCATGCCCATTACCAGTTCATATTCGGGCAGCATTGAAGCAAGGCGATTCCTCTCGGTTCTAATTGCTTCGAGGGAGTCATAGATAGCATTCAGGCTATTTGTCGCTTACGTTATAAGAAACTTTGTACTATCATTTTGGGAAGCGTGGCAACTGCTTCGCAGCATCCCTGCAGTTGTTGCGGTCCTTTCATAGAGTCGGCTCTGGATTTTTAACAGCTGACGATTCTCGTCCTCGCCAGCGTATTCCTGTAAGTCGATCCAGAAGGTAAGACCGTAGTTCGCAATTTTCATCGCGTCCGCACGGCCTGTTTTGATCTTACGAATAGAGTTGTCACTAAAATTGTGGATTAGGATTGCGTTCACAACACTTACATAGAACCCGGCTTCTTTCAGAGTCGTCGCAATTGGCCGCCAGTACATTCCGGTGTGTTCCATAATGATCCTGATCTCTCCGTCAAGCTGTCTGAGCTTCGTGATCAGCTTTTTAAGGCCGTCTGCAGTATGCTCAACATCAAACGGCAGAAGAACAATTTTTGTTACACGAATGTACGGATAACTCCGATAACTCAACCTGCATCAATCGAACGCTACAATGAAAGGGCCGGCTGACAGTTTGCACCATCGAGCGTGGTTAGCTCAAGCAATGCTTCGAAAGGCCGATTACCCTCTCATTGTAGCTTTGGTAAGAACCGCTGAACAGCACATTCTTTAACATGCTGCTTTTGGGGTCAAGCATATTGTAGACCAGCCAAGCAAAGTCAAGGGCGGAATAAAACTTTGCTCACTCCAAA
>ERZ1643251.2210-NODE-2210-length-20216-cov-8.458162_pt1 | contig 20216 bp, 20 predicted proteins | sample MGYA00579261_ERZ1643251 | MGnify/ENA primary metagenome ERZ1643251 (study PRJEB29033, sample SAMEA4952267) | chicken gut metagenome | biome: Broiler Chicken; feature: Gastrointestinal Tract; material: Caecum | place: Ireland | collected 2018 | study: Broiler... | reverse complement strand
TTGCATGTCGTAACGCATGATTTTATCTACGCCATATTCGAAGAACTCCCATAATACGCCAATGGTCATGGAAAAGCAAAACGCTACTAAGGTTAAATAGAAAGGGCTTAATCTAAAATGTTTTTTCTTATGCTCGTTTAGGATATCAATTAATGAAAAACCAATCGCAGCACATAAAAAGCCATTTAGGGTATGTAATAGTAAGTCCCAGTATGGAAAAATTCCATAGAAATTTTGGATTTCTCCTAGTATTTCAGCTGCGAATATAAAAAGTAAAATTACTATTTCTAGTGGAGTTGGTAAATCTATATTCCACTTTTTATCAATGAAAAAAGGAATTAGAAATAAAACTAATGTTAAAAAGCATAAAAATACGGCTTCCCAGTTTCCATGGAGGATTTGGATTATCATGACAATGAATACTAGTAATCTTAAAGTTAAATAAACCGCGATTGTTTTTTTATCAAACTCTTCAATATTTTGTTTTATAAATTTATGCATACTACTCACCTTTTCCTTTTAATTTTTATAAATTTCTTCGTAAATATCTCTCGTTTGTTCTTTAGAAAGTTTTGTTTTGATTGTTTCTTTTGTTTTTTCTGAGAAACCGATGATTGCTTCATGTCCAATGACTAGCATAGGTACTAAATCACTGTTTGTATTTAGGGTTTCACTTACTTTTTCTAGAAATTCTTTGTTTTTTTTCGTGTGCCATACTTCGAAAGCATATAAGTTAAATTCTAGTGTGTTTTCATGGTAGAGTTCCTCTAGAAACTTTATTTCTTGTTCACAGTAAGGGCATCCATCGCCATAAAAGAGATAAATATTTTTCTGGTCTTTTGCCACTTTTACATCTTCAATGGTGGCAGTGGTATTAAAAATACGGTCTTTTTCTACTTTTGTCGATATTTCAATCGAGCTGATTTCTTGTTCTATTTTAGTTGGTATCATTTGGGATTGTTGATCTCTTACCTCTTTTTTATAGAACATGTACCCTATAAAAATTATGGTTAAACCAACTATTGTTACGATCAATATTCCTAATACTATTTTCTTTTTCATACTCTCGGTCCTTTTGGTAAATGATATTTTGTGCTATCTATCCCTTCGATTTCTAGTAATTTTATTTTTTTGTCTATCCCACCATTGTATCCCGTGAGATTGTTGTTTGTTCCTACTACACGATGGCACGGTATTATAATGGAAATGGGATTTTCTCCAACGGCTTTACCCACGGCTTGGGCTGACATTTTTTCTTTGCCAAAATCTTTGGCTACTTCTTCGGCAATACTTTTATAGGTTACGACAGAGCCATAAGGTATTTTTAATAGATGATACCAAACTCTTTCTTGAAAGGCACTGCCAGAGTATTTTAAGGGAACTTCTTTTAATGAAGGATTATTCTTATTGAAGTAATCCTCTAACCATTTTTTGGCTTTTTGAAATACTAATAAATCATTCTTTTCTATTCTTTCTGGTTCTTTTTCTTCATAATGACGTTGTCCTTTTATTTGTAAAGCGGTTAAATACTTGCCATCACTTTCTAATAAAATCATACCCACTGGCGACTCACAATAACTTTTATACTTGGTCATTTGCTAACCACATATAAGAGTGATTGGTGTACTCTATAAATCTAATTAAATCGTTCATTGTTAGTGAGATGGTTTTATTATTGACGTTAGGATGGAATAGTACTTGTTTCTCTTTTAGGTCTTCATCTAATAGTACGAAGACTTTTCCTTCTTTGTCATACATAAGACCCATCGGTGTTACGCTTCCCTTTTCTAAATTTAAAATTTGCTTTAATTCTTCTGAATTTGCAAAGGACAATGTTTTACCCGTTACTGTTTTTAATTTTTTAAAGTCAGCTTTTTTATCTTCTTGTAAGATAACTAAAATATAAGAACCTTTTTTATCTTTGAGAAATAAGTTTTTACAACCAATGCCTTCAATTTCTAAATGAAAACTTTTGATATCTTCCACAGTATAAGCCTTGGGATGCTCTACTTCCTTGATTGGAATTTCTAGCTTTTCTAGTATTTCATAAAGTGTCATAACTACCTCTTTTCTTAGCGGTTAAAAAGAAAGAACCGGTTACTACTACATATACCGATTCATTTGGTTCATTACTTGTCGGACTTGTTTTTGGCTAGGTTTTCTACCCATACTGCTCATCATCACTTCTATCATTTTTTCGTTGATAGGCGGATTTTTTTTCATATATTTTTTCATCATATATCTTGCAACAAAGAAACCAATTATTAGTCCTATAATTAACCCAATTACAATCATTAATATATCATGTAACATTCTAACTTGCCTCCTAACACTTATTATTCTACTAAAAACCCTTTCGTAATGCAAGTATATTTCCATGAGAAAGAAATCTATGATATCCTATATATAGGAGAAGTTGTTATGAAAAAATTTACGACAAATATTTTAAAGGATATTTTATTTCAAGAAGAGAAAATTGATTTACGTACTCCGGATTGTTATTGGGAATGGAGTCTTCTTTCTTATTGCTTGGATTTCAAACAGCAAGAATGGCTTGGTTTAGGTGGGAGTATAACACAAGCAAGTGGTGAAAATTTTAATAAGTTAGCACCAGAGAAACAACAACGTTTTATTGAAGATTATTTTGGGAGTCAAGGTTTGAATTATCAGTTTCTTAGGATGCCGATTGCAAGCTGTGATTTTTCTAGTTCTTCTTATGAATATATTTCTAAGGAAGATGGTAGTGATTTTTCTATTTTAAAAGACTCTGGTGATTTTGGGCCTATGTTAGAGTATTTGAAAGAAAAGAAGCATCTTCAAGTGATTGCTAGTCCTTGGAGTCCACCACATGTTTGGAAAGATAATCACAGTTTATATCAAGGTGGTCAATTGTTAAAAGAATATTATCCAGCGTATGCAAGGTATCTAAGGCAATATATCAAGGAGTATCAAAAGCAGGGGGTTGCTATTTCTTATATCACTTTGCAAAATGAACCTTATGCTAGTCAAGCATGGGAGTCTTGTACCTGGTCTTTATCTTCTCAAAAAGAATTTTTATATCATTATTTGATACCTGAATTTCAAAGAGAACATATTTCTACTCAAATACTTTTATGGGACCATAATAAGGAGAAGTTGTTCGAACACGTAAAGATGCTTTATCAAAAAAATCCAGTGATTACTGGAGTTGCTCTTCATTCTTATAGTGGTCATCATTTTAAACAACTTGATTGGGTTCGTCAGAAATATCCTGAACTGCTTCTTTTGGAAACGGAGTGTTGCTCAGCATTTGAGCCTTATCAAAAGGAGACTTGGCTTTCTTCTGCTGAATATTATTTAGGAGAAATTCTTGGAAATATGCGACATGGATTAAATGCGTTTCTTGATTGGAACATTCTGTTGGATTTTCATGGTGGACCTAATCATAAGAATAATTTTTGTAAAAGTCCTATCCTTTTGAATGAAAGTGGGACGGATTATATCAAAACTCCTATTTATTATTATTTAAAACATCTAGCATTAATCCCTATTCATTCTAGGGTCATTGAACATAGTATTTATGATGAAAACTTAAGTGCTATTGTATGTGAGGGTAAAGAGCAAGATCTTTATTTTGTGCTTCTTAATCGTTCTAATCAGGTAAAAGAAATTTGTATTCTTATTGACGGACAGTTGTTACAAGATTTTTTAGCTCCTCACTCTATTGTTACTTACATTTCAAAAAAAGAAAAGCCACGGCAGTGACTTTTTTTATTTGGCTTCTTCTTGAGCACGAGACTCACGAATGACAATAATTTTGATTGTACCAGGATATTGCATTTCGCTTTCGATTTTTTCTTTCATATCACGGGCGATTTTGTAAGAGGTAGCGTCATCGACTTCTTCTGGTTTCACCATAACTCTCACTTCACGACCAGCTTGCATTGCGTAAGTTTTTTCAACTCCTTCGAAGGAATTTCCGATTTCTTCTAGTTGTTCTAATCTTTTAATGTAGTTATCTAAAGAGTCATTTCTAGCACCTGGACGGGCAGCTGATAATGTGTCGGCTACTTGTACTAATGAAGAAATAATGCTTGTTTGGTCGCAACCACCATGATGGGATGCAATCGCGTTTAAAACAACTTCGTCTTCATGATATTTTTTTGCAATATCGACACCGATATCAACATGACTTCCTTCCATTTCGTAATCGATGGATTTTCCAATATCATGTAGTAATCCTGCGCGCTTTGCTAAGATGATGTTTTCCCCTAGTTCTCCAGCCATTAATCCACATAGTTCGGCAACTTCCATTGAATGTTTCAAAGCATTTTGACCATAGCTTGTTCTAAAATGAAGTTTACCAATTAAGTTTACTAATTCTGGGTCTACTTTTGAAATTCCTAGTTGATAGCAAGCGTTGTTTCCTAGTTCTGTAATCTTGTTGTTCATATCTTTTGATACTCGGTCATAGATTTCTTCAATCCGTGATGGATGAATACGGCCATCTTTGATTAATGTTTCAATCGTTATTTTGGCAATTTCTCTTCGTAATGGGTCAAATGAAGATACGACAATTGCTTCTGGGGTATCATCAATAATTAAATCGACGCCTGTCACAGACTCAATCGTTCTGATATTTCTTCCTTCACGACCAATTAAACGCCCTTTCATTTCATCGTTTGGTAATTCAATCGTACTTACTGTCTGTTCTGTTGCAACATCTTCTGAATAACGTTGCATCGATTCGACAATAATATTTTTTGCATATTCATGCGCTGTTAATTTTGCTTCACTTTCTTTTTCACGGATAAACTCCGCGATTTCTCCAGCCATTTCTTCTTCACAACGTTTCATGATTAAATCATGAGCACGTTCTTTACTGAATTTGGCGATTTTTTCTAACCGTGACATTTCTTCTTTTAAAAGTTCATCTAACTTTTCGTTCTTGGTTTGTAATTCTGTTTGTTTTGCTAATAAATTGTTTTCTTTTTCTTCTAATGTCATTTCTCTTTTTTGTAACATACTGTCTCGTTTATCTAAGTTATTTTCACGTTGTAATAAGCGTTCTTCTGAATCCTTTATTTCTGCTTTTTTTTCTTTGATTTCTTTATCTGCTTCTTGTTTTAATTTATAACTTTCTTCTTTTAATTCTAATAAACGATCTCTTTTTTGTTTTTCTGCTTCTTTTTTTGCTTCTTCTAATAATTTATTAGCTTTTTGTGATATTCCGTTTCCTTTGAAATATATAAATAGGGAGACAACCCCTACTCCAGAAATTAAACCAATGAGCAAAGTTATGATGGGTAGGTTAAAAAATTCCATAACTTCTCTCCTCACTATTTCATTTATAGAAAATTAATGTAATTATTAAATATCTACATATTTATTATATAGGAGATTTGTCATATTTACAAGAATAACCCGAAATTTTATTTTTTGCTTTGGCTTGGTATCCCATAAATAAAGGATTTTTTATTTTCCTTTCAAAGAAAAAAGTTGTGATTATCACAACAAATTATTTTTCTTTGTTTTCTGTTTTTTCGGCAGTTTTAAAACCATAATGTTCTCTTACTTTGGTTTCGATTTCTTTTGCTAATTCTTTGTTTTCTTTAAGTGTTAGTTTGACATTTTCTCTTCCTTGGCCAATTTTCTCACCATTATAAGAGTACCAAGCTCCTGATTTGTCGACAATATTTAAATCTGATGCAATATCGATTAATTCGCCTTCTCTTGATACACCTTCGCCATACATGATATCGACAGAAGCAGTTTTGAATGGTGGCGCTACTTTGTTTTTAACCACTTTGACATTTGTTTTGTTTCCAATCACTTGGTCGCCTACTTTAATTTGTTCCCCACGACGAACATCTAAACGCACTGTGGCATAGAATTTTAGAGCTCTACCACCTGGAGTTGTTTCTGGATTACCAAACATCACACCAACTTTTTCTCTTAATTGATTAATAAAAATCGCGGTTGTTTTGGTTTTGTTAATCGTTCCTGATAATTTTCTTAGGGCTTGGCTCATTAAACGAGCTTGTAATCCTACATGGCTATCGCCCATGTCACCGTCAATTTCTGCTTGTGGGACTAAAGCCGCAACGGAGTCAATTACTATAATATTCACTGCTTCACTTCGAACTAAAGCCTCACAAATTTCTAAGGCTTGTTCCCCTGTATCTGGTTGGGATAGTAATAGTTCGTTAATGTCTACTCCTAAGTTTTTGGCATATACAGGATCTAGGGCATGTTCTGCATCAATAAATGCTGCTCTTCCTCCTGTTTTTTGGACTTCTGCAATGGCTTGGAGAGCAAAGGTTGTTTTACCAGAAGACTCTGGTCCATAAATTTCAATAATTCTTCCTTTAGGATATCCGCCTACTCCTAAAGCGATATCCAATGCTAGAGAACCACTTGATGTGACATCAATTTCCATGTGTTCTCCACTACCAAGTTTCATAATAGCGCCTTTACCGAATTGTTTTTCTATATCGGCAAGGACTTGTTCTAACGCTTTGTCTTTATCTTTTGTATCTTTTGTTGATTTCATATTTTTCCTCCATATTTCTCGTTCAATACCATTTTATAATAGGAAATATCGTTTGTCAATACTTTTTGCGAACAAATGTATCTGTGTGACTTTTTTAGCAGATTTTTAAAATCTGTATACTAATTTCTATATTTCTGCATGGAAATTTTGGCCAAAAAAAAGAAATGGAATTAATCCAATTTAATTTTATCTTTGCAATTTATAAAATACATAACTCCAGATACGACAGAAAGGATTGTTGCAATATAAATCAATATGTCGGCAACGTAAATTCCATACACTTCAAATGGTAAGTTATAAAAGAGCATCAACGATAACCCGACCATCATGAAGATTGTTTTTACTTTTCCCCATTTACTTGCTTTGATAATCACTTTGTTTTTTGCTGACAATGCTCTTAGGGCATCTACTGCGATATCCCGTGTCACTATTACTACTGGGACAACTACAGAAATAAAGCCATTATAAGCAAGAAGGATTAAGACACCGTTTACTAGTACTTTATCAGCAATCGCATCTAATGTTGCACCAAAATCTGTTAATGTTTTTTCTTTTCTAGCAATCGATCCATCTAAATAATCTGTTACACAGGCGATAACAAAGATAAAGCCTGCGATTGGATAACGAATGTCTACTAAGACTTTATTCATTACTAAAAAGCTTGGTATAGAAATGCCAAATTCATTCCATGGTATCATTAATATTATTAAAATAATTACAGCCATCACGATACGACTGATTGTTAATTTGTTTGCAGTATTCATAAGACACTCCCTTCTACTATGTTCTCTTCTTTTGTTGACAATCTACTTGCAGTAATTTGGAAAACACTCCAAATCATAATTAAAATTACCAATAAAATGGTTACAATGTAGATTGTAAGATTTAATTTCGTTGGGTATTTTTTGGTTGGCTTACTATAGGGAGAAACAATTTTTTCTTCTGGTTTTTCTTTGTTTTGTTCCATTACTTGTTTTTCTATTTCTTTTAAAGGTATTTTTGAAGTGTATTCAAACATGTACTCATTAAATTCATCAATAATTTTTTCATAATCTAAGCCTAAATATTTCGCGTATGTTGTTAAATAGTCCCGTAATTCAAAAATATCTTTAAAGCATCCTATGTTACCATTTTCAATATTTTCTAGTATTACCGCTTTGATATTGATATCTTTGGAGGCTTCTTCAATGCTTACTCCAGAAGATTCACGTGCTACTTTTAGAGAGTTTCCGATTTCAAACAAGATTCTCACTCCTTTAAAGAAAAAAAATAATAACTTATAAGCCTTGTTCTGTACACTTTTAAAGTGCGACAAATATTTATCTACCATTCTTGGTCCGTTGCATCGTTATTATTCCTAGCAACAGCTCCCCTACCATAATTTGGGTTTCTCGCTTGCGGGGTTTACCACGTTCCACTTCCAAGGTTTCCCTTTTCTTCGTCACTTTGGCACTTTTATATCTACTAAAACCATTTGACAGGTTCGTTCGAAGCCGTTAGCTTACGCTACCTTAGGTTATTTGTTCCCTAAGCACAAACACTACAACCATTCCAGGTTGTGCGAGCAAGGACTTTCCTCAACATAACAAGTATGCAGCATTTGTCCAGTTATTATTTTAATCTATTATATACAATTTTTTCTAATTGGCTAATCCGTCTTAGTAAGTCAATGTTGCTAACGTTTTCATCATCAGTTGAACTAGACTCTTCTAATTCTGTTTGTAGTTTACGAATTTGTGCTTTTAATTCACTATTTTCTTGGGTAAGTGTTTGCACATGTTTGTCGTAACTACGGATTAACTTTATAAACTCTGTATAATCTTTAATGATCGTATCTAAAAAATTATCTACTTCCTGAGGGCGATAACCACGAGCATCAATTTTAAATTCTTTTTCGTATATTTCTTCAGGGCTCAATACGATTTTATCATTTAACACACAATCACCTTCTCTTCGCAATAATCATATCAATCAAAGGCGATTTTGTCAATTGGCTATGTTTGGTAAAACTGTTGTTTTCAAGAAAAAAGCAACTATTATTTCAAGTCGTTTGTAATAGTTGCCTATCCGGTAATATGTTAGTACCTATTTGGGTCCAAAGTTCTTTGCAAAACAGGTCCTTGTGGTACTTCTGTTAAAACTTCTTCCGTTACTATTGGGATATCATCTTGTTCCAAATAAAATTGCGATTGCAATGCTTTTGATGCCTCTCTTTCTTCTAAATTTGCTTTTACTGCTCGGTCTATGCGAGATTTTTTTATCTCTTGAACTACTTTTTCTACCTCGCTTTGAGTCTCCTCATATATGGTAAATGGATAAACTGTAAATGTTTTGTTTTTTGCTTCTTCTTCTGTCATATTTTCATACATATATATTGTATTATAGTTGTCTTCTTTGCTGCGAACTCTTTTAATCGTGCCATTAGGATTTGGAATACCAATAATTGCAATATTTCTCCCATCCATTTTACCAATTCTATATGAATAAGTCGTTGCTTCATTTAATCTTTTTACTTCGTCTAGTGTATAATCTAAAGACATTAATTTTTCGTAACATAATGAGGTTAATTTATAATCTGCAAAAGTAGCCCATTTTAATTTCCAAAATTTGCTTTTTAGTTGCGCATATTTTTCTTTTTCTATTTCAGGCATCGGAATAAGATTTTTTTTCATTTCTGGATCTTTCATTATACCTTTTTTTAACTTAACACCTTTTATACTGGTATATATCAAGTTAATACCTGGAGCCAATAATAACATAGTTGTTAAAGCCATTTTCGTTGAATTTGGTTTTTGTGTTTTTTCTTTGGCTTTCTTTTCATCTAACAAGTCCTTATCAAGCTTATAGCCGTTATTTGGTATTTCTAGTACAGAATCTATTATGAAATGAATGGTGATTGCAACACTTCCTATTACAGTTATAAGCTCTCCAACAATTCCTAAAAATATGACCATATAGCCCTCCCTGACAAATAAAATCTGTCATGAGGATACTATCCCGCCATTGTCTAAATTTGTCAACTAATTTCTATAGAATCATATTATATTTCTTTTGATTTTGAAGTCATTTCTTCTTTTATTTTTTCTTTTAAAGCAAGTTCTACTATTTGCAAGTCTACTTCTCCTATTTTTTCTATTAAAGAATTCATTATTGCGTCACATGGAATCATATTATCACCATATTTAGTATAAAGCTATTGTAAAATTTTTGCTTGCTATTCGACAAGATATGTCAATTAATTTTCTTGAAGACTTGAAAACTTTTAAAAAAAGCAATTTTATAGTATAATGTTATTAGGTGGTTTTTGTATGCTCTATCCCAATAATATTAAGAAAGCAGCTCATAAGCCTATCAGTTATGCTAATCGAGGTATGGCTTTGGAAAGTTTACTCAATGAAACTAATGAATATTATAATGAAAAAGATATGGCATTAATTTTTAAAAAGCCCACCCCTATTGGTATCAGTGAAGCTGTTTATACCAGTCATGGAAGAATTATTAAAAATGGCTATTTTAAAGCTCAGTCTACATTAGATTATAATGGTATTTATAAGGGTCATTATGTAGAGTTCGAAGCGAAAGAAACCCAGAATAAGACTTCTTTTCCTTTAGCAAATTTTCATGAGCATCAGCTTGGATATATTAGAAGAGTGATACAGCATGGAGGAATTTGTTTTATCATTCTTAAAATGAACCAACTTATTTATTTTTTAAAAGGAGAAGATTTGGTTCGTTTTCTAGATGAAAATAGCCGTAAGAGTATTCCTTACTCTTATATAAAAGAACATGGCATTCTAATCAAAGAAGCTTATCAACCTTCCATTGACTATTTGAGTGTCATTGATAAAGAATATTTAAAAGGAGAAATGTGATGGCAAAGAAGAAATTGAAATTAAAAAGTGTAAAAGACATTAAAGAAAGTGTTAAGGAAGAAAAAGAAAAAATTCAAACAGATAAAAAGGAAAAAAAGGCAAAGAAGAAGAAAGACCCGAAAAAGCGTAAAAGAATTGGCAATATCATTGGAATTTCTCTTATCACTATTGGAATTGGTTTAGCTTCTATTTGTATTGCTTTCTGTCTGTATATTGTATTTACTTCTCCGGAATTTTCTACGGAAAAGTTATATAATCAAGAAGCGTCCGTTATTTATTGGAAAGATGGAACGGAGATGACGCGACTTGGTGATGAAAACCGAGAGCTTAAGAATTATGAAGATTTTCCGCAGGTACTTGTTGATGCACTTGTAGCAACCGAAGACTCGAGATTTTTCCAACATAGAGGATTTGATGCCGCGAGATTTTTTGTAGCAAGTCTTGGACAACTCGCTGGTAACAGTGATGCTGGTGGTGCTTCTACTCTATCCATGCAACTTGCTAAGAATAAATTTAACGGAGACGATGCAACTGGTATTACAGGAATTATTCGTAAGTTTAAAGATATTTACATGGCCGTATTTAAGATAGAAAAGAATTATACCAAAGAACAAATCATTGAGATGTATTTAAATTCTTGGTGGTTTGCTGGAGGTGGAACAAACTCTGGTGGTACTTATGGTGTTGAACAAGCAAGTCAATATTTCTTTGGAAAAAGTGTTTCAGACTTGTCTTTACCAGAATGTGCTTTGTTAGTGGGTATGGCTAACAACCCTGTTGTATATAATCCTTATACTTATCCAGAAAATGCAAACGATCGAAAAAATACAGTTCTTAGTTTAATGAACCGTCATGGTTATATTACAGAGCAAGAAATGAAGGATGCTCAAAGTATTGATGTTCGAAGCTTAGTGGTAGCTCAGACTAATACAAGTGAATCTTTTGCATATCAATCTTTAGTTGATTATGTTGTTGAAGAAATTCAGGATAAAGAAGGAATTAATATTCGTAATCAAAGTTATGAGGTGTATACTACTTTCGATAAAAATATTCAAGATATCGTTAACGCAATGCAAAATGGTGATGCAGTTACTTGGAGAGATGACAAATTTCAAGTTGCAGCAGCTGTTACTTCCGTGAGTGATGGTTCGATTACTGCTTTAGGACCTGGACGTAATTATGTTGCACTAGGAAACAACCGCGCTAGTGGCGAAGGATTTAGAATGCAACCAGGTTCTACAGCTAAACCTTTGGTCGATTATGGGCCACTCATTGAATATAACAATGCTTCCTCTGGTCAAATGTTCATTGATTTTAGGTACACTTATAATGATGGTACAGTCGTTAATAACTGGGATAATTCTTACGAAGGGGTTATGACAATGAAGAATGCTTTAGCTGTTTCTCGTAATACAACAGCCTTACAAGCTTTCCATCAAGTCGATCCAAAAAATATTGAAACATTCTTAAATAATTTAGGAATTGATGAAGATAATTATGGTGAAGAAGGTATTTTACAGTCTATGAGTATTGGAGGATTCCAACATGGTCTTACTCCACTTGAAAGTTCGGCTGCTTATGCTGCTTTCTCACGAGGAGGATATTATATTGAACCTTATTCATACTATCGCTTAGTAAATACTCAAACAGAGGAAACAACAGAATATAAATATGAAATGGTCAAAGCGATGAGTGAAGAAACTGCTTATATGATTACTGATATTTTAATGCAATCAACGAGAGATGGCGTTGGTGGTAATATTAATTCTAGTTTACGTGGAAGTATTGCTTCTAAATCTGGTACAACTAATGTCGATTCTGCTACTGCGGAACAAAAAGGAATTAGTGTTTATGCGACTCCAGACCATTGGGTAAATACTTATAATACAGAATATGCTATCTCTATGTGGTATGGTTATGATAAAAAGGACTTAGATAGTGAGCATTATTTAACAAGTAGTACTGGTTCTGGTACGCGTGGTCAGATTAGTGCATACTTAGCAAATCGAATTCTTACAAATACTACAAAATTTGAAAAACCGGACTCTGTTGTTAGTGTTACAGTAGAAGCAAATACTTTACCAACTAAGAAAGCTAGTGAATATACTCCTGATAATATGAAGTATACTGCTTTATTTAAAGAAGGTACTGAACCAAGCGAGACTTCTACTAGATATGCAAAACTTGACAATGCTTCTAATGGAGATAGTTCTGTTAGTGATAATACTATTTCACTTAGCTGGGATGCAGCACCTACACCAGATGCGTTAAATTCAGATGCTGTTAAGACAGAATTCTCTAATTACTTTAGTAATTGGAAGAAAAATTATAGTTATAGTTATCAATTATTTGAAACAGAATACATGCGAATTTACAATAATACATTGACCTCTTCTATCGGTACTTTAGGATATCAAGTATATTTGAAAGATAGTAATGGTAATTTAACTAGTCTTGGTTGGACACAAGATACAAATTATAAGTATACTGCTCCAACTGGTGGAGATTATACTTTCGTTATTAAAACTGCTTATAGTATTTTCAAAACAAATCAATCTGATGGAATTGAAATTAAAGCAACTGTAGAAAATACGGGTCCTGGACTGGAAGCAACGGCTAGTACGATTTGTGTAGAACAAGGTTCCACCTTTAATGCTAAAAATGCTGTCACAGTTACTTATAATAAAGAAGATGTAACATCTTCGGCTACTATTACCGCTTCTAATGTAGATACTTCAACAACTGGTACAAAAGATGTTACTTACTCTATTCGATATAATGGAGAACAAATTCAAATTAAAGGAAAAGTCAATGTTAGTACAAGCTGTTCTACTACCCCTCCTAGTGAATCAGGAGATGATACAGAGCAACCTTAATGGTTGTTCTTTTTTTAGTTATTTTTAACAAGAAAAAAAAGCCACTTACGTGACAATTTATTTTTGATTATGTTCTTTATAATATTTGCAAAACTCTTGTAATTTACAACGCTCACATTCCGGATGAATGGCTTTACACTGATAACGACCAAATAATACCAATTGGTGGTGTAGTTTACTCCATCTATTTTCAGGAAATTTCTTCATTAATTTTTCTTCTACTTTTCCTACTGAGTCATTTTGATAAGCTAGTTTTAACCGTTTTGATACTCTTTCTACGTGTGTATCTACAGCGATGGCTGGAACATCAAAGATGTTTGATAAGACCACATTAGCTGTTTTTCTACCTACTCCTGGTAGACTTTCTAAATATTTTCGATTACACGGCACATGGCCTTCATAATCAGTAACGAGTCTATTTGCTATTTCTAGTAAATAAGCTGATTTCTTAGTATAAGAACCAACTGAGCGAATGATTTTTTCTATCTCTTTTTTATTTGCTTTTGCTAGTGAGAAAATATCATAATTTTCCCATAATACTTTGGTTACTTCATTCACTCTTTTGTCTGTACATTGAGCCGATAGGACGGTCGCAATTAATAGTTCATAATCTTTTTCATAATTTAATTCACACTGAGCACGCGGATACAATTCATCCATATATTCTAAAATTGTTTCTATTTTATCCTTCATCTTCTAACCAATTATAGTCAAATAGTTCTAGACTACTTTCTTTTTCCTTTCTTCTGTTTGTAATCCCCTCTTCTACTTCTGTCATTTTTTTATAGCCTTTTTTCTGCCATTCATATAAAATCTTGTCAATATATCTTAAAGAGCTTACGCCATTGTATACGGCTTCTTTTAAGGCACCTTCTACTAATTCTTCGGAAAAACCTTTTTCTAACCAGGCATTAATAATTTCATATTCCATCGGTGAAATATTTCTGCCAAGTTCTTTTTGAAACATATCGAAAATTGTTTCTTTCTTTTTCTTTTGTTCTTTTTGTTCTAAATTTTCAAACATTGTTCGATAGATTGGCACTAGACTAATTTCTTCACAATGTTTATTGGATTTATCTTTGGATGACTCTATCTCTATTAAATTTAGGGTTAGTAATTGATTAAATGCTTTTAAGGCATCTTGTTCTGTAATATTTAGTACTTCACAGATTTTTTTTACATCAAAAGTCTTATCTGTTGTATCTTCAAAATACATTAATAATAAAAATTCTATTAAAGAGAGATTATTTTTTAATGCCACTTCTATTAAATGTGAGGATAAAGTAAAACGTCTTTCTGTTAAAAATTCAATATTTGGCATAGTTTAACCTTCTTTCTTCAATAAATTTTTTTAATATTTCTTTGTCGTTAGGAATTTCTTTTAATACTAAGGCTTCTTCTATTTCTTTCAAAAGCATTCCTAACTCACGACCTTTTAGTTTGCTCAAAGATGCTATTTCTTCACTTGTTAACTCTATATCTTTTCTACTTTTTATCGGTAACGCATCCATCATTTTTTCTAGTCTTTTTAATGGAAAGTGCATGATAATCGCAGATACTCGACAAATATAATATCCATAATGATATAAATTGAGCATATTAATTGTACCACACTTTAGAAGATTATTAATCATTTTTTGTTGTTTTTTTAATTCTTTTTCTATTATGTAATTTTTTTCGGTTTTTATCTGAGCCCATAGTCCTGAGATATCCTCCACATAAACAATTTTTTTGTTTTCAATTCCTAGTTCTTTTAAGAGTTCTAATTTTTTTAATAAAGGAAAGCCATCGGCTAATAGAATCGCATCTAATTCTTTTCTAATTTTTGCTAAAGGAATTTCACTCAAGTGTTTCTTTTCTTTTAAAATCGCTGTTTTTAGTTTTTTATCTAGTTTTAAGTGATACATGGCTGCGAAGCGAACTGCTCTTAGTATACGAATAGGGTCTTCTTTTAAACGAACAATGGGATTGCCAATCATTTTCAATGTTTTTTGTTTTAAATCTTTACGGCCGTTTAGTAAATCAATGATCTCTTCATTTTTGTTCATATACATAGAATTCATGGTAAAGTCACGACGACGAGCATCTTCTAGAAGGGAATTGGAATACACTACTTTCTCTAGACGGCCATTTTCATAGGCTTCTTCGGTTCTGTAAGTCGTGATATCGATATTGTATCCTCCCTCTTTCATATGATAAGAGCCATATTCAATACTCCTTTTTGGAGTTCCAAAAATGCTTACTAAGTCTTTTGGGAGTGCATTGGTTGCAATATCAATGTCATTGGTTTTTTTTAGCAAGACATAGTCTCTTACAAAGCCACCTACAATATAGGCCTCAAAGCCATTTTTTTCTATTTCTTTTAATATATTTTTTACAACATTTGGAATCAAGAATATCACCACACTTTCATTATAATATAAATATCTGTTGTCGATGCAAAAAAAAGATGGTGATTGACACCATTTTAGTGATTATTTTTTATCAGAGCCATTTCTGCTTTTTGATTTTCTAAAATATAGTCTGCCATACTTCCTAGGCCTAATCTTTCTAGAGCTTCGCGGTCGTCTTCTGTTAAATAGTTGCCTGTAAAATTCATTGATATTTGTTTTTTTGGTGCTTCTACTTTGGATAAATCCTCAATTTGATTATTGGCTAGATTTAGATATTGTAAAGAAGCTGGAAATTCATAGCCTTCTAGGCTTTTTATTTGGTTGTTATTTAATTCGCAGTAGCTTAAAGCTGTTAATTTATTGAAAGCTTTGATATCTGTAATACCACAGTTGTTTAAAATTAAATCGTTTAGATTTGTCATTTCTGATACGGCGGTTGTATTAATCTCTAAAGCTCCTAAATTATCGACAAATAGCTTGCTTAATTTTGGATAGTTTTTCGTAAATGTTAAGTCTATCTCTTTTGTGTCAGTATCAAAGCCATTAAACCATAATTGTAATGTTGTGATATCTGAAAATAAATCATAACTTAAAAACTCTTCTACTTCTCTCCAGGAACTTTTTACGATATCAAACGCGTGAATACCATCTTCTGAATAGATGCTTAATTTATAGAAATAAGTATGGTTCATGCAGTCTTCATAATCTTGAACAATCACACAAGTAAGACCTGATGAGGCTTCTTGCATACCATTTTCTTCGGTATTTTCTTCTTCTAACCCCTCTTCTACTTCTGAAGTATTTTGGGTGGTGCAACCACTTAATGATAACACGGTAGATAATCCTACTGCACCTAGTACTATTCTTAATTTTTGTAAATCTTTTTTCATAAACTCCTCTTTTCTAAAAGTTAAATATATCCTATCACTCTACTCTTTAAAATACAAGAAAAATTTTTAGCTTTCTTATTTGACAAAGAAAGATTGATTTTATATAATAAGCACACTTTAGAAAGAAGGGGGTTCTTGTGTCTTTGTATCATGATTTATATCCTCATAATCAGCGAGCTTTTACTTCTGTAATAGAACACTTTAAGACAAGTTATAAAACTTGTGTGATTGCCGCGCCTGGAACTGGAAAAACGATGGTAGGTTTGGCTGTCGGTGAACATTTTCAGAAAAAGACATTGTTTGTGACCTATACTAATGATATTATCGGGCAAACCAAAGAAACAATGAAACGTTTTTCTCTAGACTTACCTATTCAGCTTGTTACGTATGATAAACTTATTCATATGAGTCAGGAAGAGCTTGATAGGTTAGATCCAGAATTGTTAATATTAGATGAATTTCAACATTCTGGTGCTCCTATGTATTCCAAACCAATTGATTATTTGGAAAACAAAAACCCTTTTTTATATGAACTTGGACTTACCGCTACTCCTTTTCGTGAGTTTGACTTTCAAAGTTATACGTTAGAAGATGGTTCGACCGTCAAAGGAAAAAAGGATATGGTGGAAGAAAGATTTAACGGAGATATTGCTTATACTTATTCTCTTGCCGAAGCTATGGCGGATGGTATACTGTTTCCTCCCACTTATGTCCGTATTTATCAAGTATTAGATACAACTATAAAAGAATATGAAAGAAAATTTAAAAGACGTTATAACGGAGTTATTCCTAAAGACATTGAGGGTGCTTTAAAGCGACTTGCCAGACTTAGTAATAACATGAAAAATATTTTAAAGAAGTATATCTCGAATGGTAAAGTGTTAGTATATTCTTCTAATATCAAAGAACTTAAAGAAAATATGGAAAAATTTAAAAGTATTTATCCGAATGCTACTTTTATTGAATATCACACAGGGCAATCTAAAAGCGAACAACAACAAGCGATGGAAGACATTCAAAAGAATACAAATAATCTCACCTTTTTCTTTGTTGTCGATAAATTTTCAGAAGGAATCCATTTTCCTGAGACATTAAGATTTACTGCTGGAATTTTCTTAAGGCCTACCAAGTCTTACCGAATTTTCATTCAACAACTAGGACGATTACTTGGACGTTTTCCTGTTTTAGTATTAGATTTTGTCGACCGAATTGGTGAGACTGGAACAGAATATTTATATTATCAATTTCAAGAGGCATTAAAGAAAAAAGAAGACGCAGGACTAAACATTGATATTCATGACTTTAAAATGATTGAAGAAGCACTGGAAGTCAAAGAGTTATTAGAAGAACTCGACAAACGTTTTTATATGAGTACAATTAAAAAATTAGAGTATCTTTTAAACCATTTGAGTATCGAAGAATTACGGAGAATTACACAGATTAAAAAGAGGTTCCCGGATGGAACTGTGATTGGTGTTTGGTGGAGACATACTATTCACAATCTGCATCAAAAATCTAAAGTGATACCTTGGAATGAGCTTACCAATGAAGAACAAGAGGCTCTTTATATTATTGCTCAAATTGATGAAAAAAGGGGTGATACTTTAGATTTTATTGGCAAACTTCTTTATATTAAAAATCATTTGAGTGTCGAAGAATTACGAGGAATTACCACAGTAAAAAAAGTTTTTCCCAATGGAACGAGAATTTGCTCATGGTCGAATCTAACTATTCCTAGTCTCATTCAAAAGTCAAAGGAAACTCCTTGGAATGAACTTACTCTAGAAGAACAAGATGCTCTTTATATTCTTGCTCAAATTGACGAAAAAAGAGGTGACACTTTAGATTTTATTGGTAGACTTCTTTATATTAAAAATCATTTAAGTGTCGAAGAACTACGAAGAATTTCACAAGTTAAAAAGCCTTTTCCTAATGGGACTATAATTGGCTTATGGTGGTATCTACCTATTTCTAGTCTCATTCAAAAGTCAAAGGAAACTCCTTGGAATGAACTTACTCTAGAAGAACAAGATGCTCTTTATATTCTTGCTCAAATTGACGAAAAAAGAGGTGACACTTTAGATTTTATTGGTAGACTTCTTTATATTAAAAATCATTTAAGTGTCGAAGAACTACGAAGAATTTCACAAGTTAAAAAGTCATTCCCTGACGGAACTGTGAGTGGTATTTGGTGGCAAAAAAATATTCCTAAACTTCTAAAAAAAGCGAAAGAAACTCCTTGGAATGAGCTCACTAAAGAAGAACAAGATTCTCTTTATATTCTTGCTCAAATTGATGAAAAAAGAGGTAACACCTTAGATTTTATTGGTAAGCTTCTTTATATTAAAACTCATTTAAGTGTCGAAGAATTACAAGGAATTACGAGTGTTAAAAAGTCATTCCCTGACGGAGCTGTAATTGGTATTTGGTGGTCAAGATATATTCCTAAACTTCTAAAAAAATCAAAAGAAACTCCTTGGAATGAGCTTACCAAAGAAGAACAAGATGCTCTTTATATTCTTGCTCAAATTGATGATATTCGAGATGACATATTAGATTTAGCTGGCAGACTTCTTTATATCAAAAATCATTTGATTGGGAAAGAGTTACGAGGAATCACACAGGTTAAAAAGAGGTTTCCTGATGGAACTATAATTGGTCAGTGGTGGAATAGTGCTTTAAGGAAAAGACTTAATAAAATTATTCAAAAAGATGTTAATGAACTTACGGAGGAAGAACGTTATATTTTGACAATTACGCGGGATATTCTTATGATTTATCAGGATATAGCTTTGGAAGATAGTGTGAAACTTGCTTTGTTAAAGAGAAATCAAAAGTAATTGACGAAATGCATACAATTTAGTATAATATCATTGCTTATGAAAGTTAGGCAGCGGGACTATTTATTTATAACGTGTAATTAACTAAAGTTCACGAGTATAATCTGCCATTAGAAAGTGTTTATAATTACTCCCTATTTTATAAATAGTTCAAATAACTTTTTTAAGAAATCATTAGAAAGGAGATATTTATGGCAAGATACACAGGACCTCAATACAAAAAATCTCGTCGTCTTGGTTTTTCAACTTTAGAAAATGGGAAAGAACTTGCTCGTCGTCCTTATGCTCCTGGAGCACATGGAACTGACAGACGTAAGAAGTTAAGTGAATATGGTGTACAGTTACAAGAAAAGCAAAAAGTACGTTTCATGTATGGGTTAAATGAAAAACAATTCCATAAAGTTTTTGAAAAAGCTTCAAAAATGAAAGGAATTGCTGGTGAGAATTTATTATTCTTACTTGAAAGTCGTTTAGATAACTTAGTATATCGTATGGGATTATCTACTACTCGTCGTGGAGCTAGACAACTTGTAAACCATGGACATATTACTGTTAATGGAAGAAAAGTTGATATTCCTTCTTATACTTGTAAAGTTGGAGACGTTATTGCAGTAAAAGAACAATCTATATCACATCCAGCTATTTTGGCTAGTTTAGAAGCGGTAAATTCTACAAAAGGTTTTGTTGAATTTGATAAAAACAAAATGACTGGTACTTATGTAAGACGTCCAGATAGAAGTGAATTAAATCCTGAAATTAATGAAGCTCTTATCGTTGAATTCTACAACAGATAAGCATTATAAAATCTATCAG
>ERZ1643251.2209-NODE-2209-length-20228-cov-4.377187_pt1 | contig 20228 bp, 14 predicted proteins | sample MGYA00579261_ERZ1643251 | MGnify/ENA primary metagenome ERZ1643251 (study PRJEB29033, sample SAMEA4952267) | chicken gut metagenome | biome: Broiler Chicken; feature: Gastrointestinal Tract; material: Caecum | place: Ireland | collected 2018 | study: Broiler... | reverse complement strand
TCAGCTCGGACGCCTGGTCGGCGGCGCATTTCTGAATGGCGAGCGCGATGACCTTTTTGGCGTTCATCTCCGCTTCGTCCTTCGCCTGCTGCTCCATGGTGCGCACCTGCACCGCGACGTCGCGGCGGGTCTCGTCGAGAATCTCCTCCGTGAGCAGCCGCTTGGCCTCTTCGCGGGTGAGCTGCGCCACCTTTTCCAGCTCCTGCACCATGAGTTCGTGCTGGGAGCTGATCTTCTCCTGCAGCTTTTTGATCTCCGCTTCCTGGCGGAGCAGATTGTTCTTCTGCTGTTCGAGCGCTTCCGTCTTTTTATCCAGCGCGTCCTCTTTCTGACTGACCCGCTGTTCCTGGCGCTGAATTTCCGCCTTTTTCTCCTTGGTCTCCCGCTCGAACTCGTTCCTTAATTTTAAATCCTGTTCCTTTGCCTCGAGAAGCGCCTCTTTGAAGGCGCGCTTGCTTTCCGCCTGCGCCTCCGCCCTGAGTCTGCCCGCCTCCGCTTCCGCATCGCCGACGATCGCGCGCGCACGCGCATTCGCTTCGCCGACTTTCTTTTCCGTGTTTTTCTTATAGATTGTGATACCTATAAAAACCCCCACCGCCGCGAGAGCGATCACCGCGATGAGTACGCCGATAAATACACCCGTACTTACGGAGAGAAACAGGACGCTCAAACTTATGCCGTTCACCGTTGTGCCTCCTGTATTTAAAATGGAATGAAAATCAGTCGGAATACTTCCGCTTTTTCCGGTTATCCCGCCCGGAAAAGACAGAGTATCCCGTCTTTCTTTATTTTACAATAAATCCGCATAAAAGTCAAATGTTTACGGAGAAAATTGTGGCGCGGCGGTGAAAATATTTGCGTTTCGGAAAAATCCGCGCGAAACCGAAGTCCCGCGCGGATAAAAATTTTTGATTTGTCTCCGTTTTACGCTTTGTCGCTGTCCGGGGCGAGCTCTTCCAGCCACAGGGACGCGGACGCGTCCGAAGGCATCCTCCAGTCCGCCCGCGGAGACAGGGTGACCGAACCGATCTTGACCCCGTCCGGGATGCACGAGCGCTTGAACTGCTGCGAGAAGAAACGCCGGTAGAAATTTTTCAGCCAGAAAAGCAGCGTCTCCCTGGGATAAATCCCGCGGAAGGCGTATCCGGCGAGATAGAGCACCCTTTCGGGCGTATCGCCGCAGCGGATGGCTCGATAGAGGAAGAAATCGTGCAGCTCGTAAGGCCCTACGATATCCTCCGTCTTTTGGGCGATCTTTCCGTCCTTGTCGGGCGGAAGCAGCTCGGGAGAGACCTCGGTGGCGAGAATGTCGGAAAGCACGCTCTCCTCCTCTCCCCCCGCCCGCTTGCCCTCATAGCGGACGAGATGGCGCACCAGGTTTTGGGCACCGAAGAATTGACCGCGTACATGGACATATGATCGCCGTTATAGGTACACCAGCCGAGCGCGAGTTCGCTCAGATCCCCCGTCCCCACGACCAGTCCGCCCGTCTGGTTGGCGAGATCCATGAGGATGAGCGTGCGCATGCGCGCCTGCGCGTTTTCGTAAGTGACGTCCCTCTTTTCGGGATCGTGGCCGATATCCTTGAAATGCCCGAGAACGCTTTTGGAAATATCGGCGGTGCGGCAGGTCGCCCCCACGCAGCCGATGAGGCGGAGGGCGTTCTGGTACGTCCTGCCCGTCGTGCCGAACCCCGGCATGGTGACGGCGAGGATGTCCTTTCTCGGCTTTTCGATGAGGTCGAACGCCCGCGCGGCGACCAGCAGAGCGAGCGAAGAATCCAGCCCGCCCGAAATGCCGATGACCGCCGTGCCCGCGCCCGTGTGTTTCAGCCGCTTGGCGAGCGCGTGCGCCTGCATGGACAGGATGAGTTCCGCCCGCCTGCCGAGTTCCGCGCTCTCTTCGGGCACGAAGGGGGTGCGTGAGACCTTGCGCAAAGACAACTCCCCCTCCCCCGCGAAGGAAGCGGCAGTTCGGACATATCCCGCCCCGTCCGAAGCGGAAAACGTCGTGATTTTCCGGCGTTCCGAAAGGAGAAAAGCCAAATCGATTTCGGCGGCGGCGCATCCCCCTTCAAAAGGCTTATTTTCCGCCAGCACACTGCCGTTTTCCGCGATGAGGTGATGCCCGGCGAACACCATGTCCGTCGTCGATTCCCCCATGCCCGCGTCCGCGTAGACGTAGGCGCAGAGATTTTTGCCCGACTGCGCCGAAACGAGCATGCGGCGGTATTCCGCCTTGCCGATCGTCTCGTCGGAGGCGGAGAGGTTGACCACGATCGCCGCGCCGTTGGCGGCATGGCGGGTGGAAGGCGGATTGCCCACCCACTTTCGTCCGCGAACAGCTGATCGGTGCCGAAGGGCACTTCGCCCTCCTCCCCTTCCCACAGGCGGACGCGGCTCATCCCCGCGGGCGCGGGGGAGAAATACCGCCGCTCGTAAAACTCCGAATAGTTGGGGATATGCGTTTTGGGGACGACGCCTAAAACCCTGCCGTCGCAGATCGCCGCGGCGCAGTTGTACAGCTTTTCGCCGCAGGCGACGGGCAGCCCCGCGAACACGAGCATGGGAATGCCCTTGGTGAACGCGGTGATTTCCCGCAGCGCCGACCGGCACGACCGCACGAGCAGGGACTGCAAAAACAGATCGCCGCAGGTATAGCCGCAGAGGGAAAGTTCGGGAAAGACGAGAATTTCCGTCCCCGCCGCCGTCTGCCGCGCGATCTCCTCTTCGATTTTCAGGGTATTGAATTTTACGTCCGCGACCCGAAGCTCCGGGCTTGCCGCCGCGGCTTTGACAAAACCGTATTTCATGCCTTTCTTATATCCTGTCCGCGCCTTTTCCGCGCGCGGGGATCAGACTTCCTCCGGCTGTTCTTCCGCCTCTGCGGGCTTTCCCTTTGCCGCTTCGCGGATCCTGCCTTCGATCTCCGCGCGGACTTCGGGGTTATCTTTGAGAAACTGCCGCATCTTCTCCCTGCCCTGCGCCACGCGGTTGCCGCCGTAGCTGAACCAGGCGCCGCTCTTTTCGATGACGCCGTACTGGATGCCCGTGTCGATGATGCAGCCCTCCTGCGAGATGCCTTCGCCGAACACGATGTCGAATTCCGCCTGCTTGAAGGGGGGCGCCAGCTTGTTTTTGACGATCTTCGCCTTGGTGCGGTTGCCCATCACGCCGTCCCCGTCCTTGATCGCTTCCGTGCGGCGGACGTCGATGCGGATGCTGGCGTAGAATTTGAGCGCCTTGCCGCCCGGCGTCGTCTCGGGATTGCCGAACATCACCCCGACCTTTTCGCGGAGCTGGTTGATGAAGATGACGCAGGTATGCGATTTATTGACGATGGCGGTGAGTTTGCGGAGAGCCTGGGACATCAGCCGCGCCTGCAAGCCGACGTGGCTGTCCCCCATATCCCCTTCGATTTCCGCCTTGGGGGTCAGCGCCGCCACCGAGTCGATGACGATCATGTCTACGGCGGAACTGCGCACGAGCGCGTCGGTGATGTCGAGCGCCTGTTCCCCCGTATCCGGCTGGGAGACGTACAGATTTTCGAGATCGACGCCGAGTTTTTTCGCATAGACGGGATCGAGCGCGTGTTCCGCGTCGATGAACGCCGCCACGCCGCCGAGTTTCTGCGTCTCGGCGATGGCGTGCAGGGCGACCGTCGTTTTACCCGAAGATTCGGGGCCGTAAATTTCGATGATTCTGCCCCGGGGGAAACCGCCGATGCCGAGGGCGAGATCGAGGGTGAGGCAGCCGGTGGGGATCACGTCGATCTCCGTCTGTCCCGCTTCGTCGCCCAGCCGCATGATGGAACCCTTGCCGTACTGCTTTTCGATTTGCAGCAAAACGGCGTCGAGCGCCTTCATCTTGTCGGCGTTGATCTTATCCCGCCCCGTTTTTTCGCCATTGGTCTTTTCGTTTGCCATATCCATTTCACTCCTGTGTTTTTTTGTTTTTTTCTAAGGTTTTTAAGCTGCCGGTAGGCGAGAAACAGCGCGTAGTTGATCGCCGTTTCCGTGATGTCCTCCCGGGAGCCGGAAAAGCGGTGCCGATAGACGTACACCTTTTCTTTCAGCCCCACCGCGAGATAACAGAGCCCGACGGGCAGTTCCGTCCTGTCCGACCTGGGCCCCGCAAGCCCCGTCGTGGCGACGGCGATGTCGCAGTCCCCCGTGGCGATGAGCCCGGACGCCATCTCGTAAGCCGTTTCGTCCGACACGGCGCCCATCGTGCCGAGCGTGTATTCCGACACCCCCAGCCGCTTGATTTTCGCCCGTTCGTCGTAGGTGTTCAGCCCTTCGAAGTACACTTCGCTGGCGCCGGGGACGGAGACGATCCGCCTTGCCACGCCGCCCCCCGTAAAGGATTCCGCGACGCTGATCTTTTTGTCGCGGAGTTTAAGAAGCTGCACCAGCCGCTTTTCGATAGGAGTATCGTCGAGCGCATAGACGCTGTCCCCCAGCCCCTCCGCCAACAGGCGGAGCACGTCGTCGGTGAGCATCCTGGGCACGGAGGAATCGTAGACGATTTCGATGACGTCCTCCGCATATCTCCTTCTGTAATTATACGTCAATCTGTCCCCGCTCATGCGTTTTGCTTCCGCGAGCAGGCGCCTGACCCTTTCCGGCTCCGCCCCGACGGCGCGCAGCACCATCCGGTCGTAACGGATGCCGTATTTCCCTTCCAGGAAGGGAACGCACACCCCGCGGACGTATTCCGCGCCCGCCTCCCCTTTGTCCGCGGCGAGCAGAAAGAGGGTAAAATCCCCCTTTTCAAAGATGCCCGCCCCCGAGAGGGTGCGGCGGGAACAGGGCGCGCCGAGCAATGCCGCCAAACGGCTGCCGACGGCAATCAGGGATTCCGAAGGCAGGACGACCGCGAGATTTTCCGCCTCCGCGCGGAGGGCGGAAAAGGCGTCCGAAAATTCTTTCTCCTCCTCCGAAGAGAGGATGCGGATCTCGGAAAAGGCATATCCGCCCGACAAAAACGCGTCCGCGACGCAGCCGAAATCGACGGCGGAAAGGCTGTCTTTGCAATTTCTTAAAACGATGCAGGCGTTTTTCATATCCCTCCTTTCCGCAGCGGGCCCGTCAGTGTTCGGTGTCTTTCAGAACCTGTCTGTTGCGGACGACATAGGAAATCCCCGACCAGACGGTGAGGACGACCGCGACCGCGAACAGCACGAGCCCGACGATATTCACGACCTGCCCCGCCCTGCCCGAAATATCTGCGGACAAAAGGAGGACGAATACGCTGAGATCCTGAAAAGTCGTCTTGTACTTGCCGAGTTTTTCCGCCGCGAGCACGACGCCCGAAGCCGCCGCGATCTGGCGGAAGGCGCTGATGATGAGTTCGCGCGCGAGAATGACGCAGATGCAGACCGCCCCCGCGATATAGCACCAGCCGCCCAACAGCCCGAAGATGTCGTCCGCCGTGAGCATCAGGACGAAAGCCGTCATCACCAGCACTTTGTCCGCGATGGGATCGAGAAATTTTCCGAGATTGGTGACCAACCCGCGCGAGCGGGCGATATGCCCGTCCAGAAGGTCGGTGAGCGCCGCGGCCGCAAAGATCACGGCGGCGATGACCTGATTGAAGGGCACCGCTTCGAGAAAGAAAAACAGCACGAATACGGGAATCATACAGATTCTCGCAAGGGATATTTTGTTGGGCAGATTCATGATTGCAGTCACTCCTTTTCCGATAAAATGCCCGCCGGACGCCGGCGCGCAAAAAGTCAATCCTCCGGCGGAGCGTCCCCGCCGAAGCCCTTCGCGGCGCCGTACAGGTCGTAACTGTCGGCGCGGGCGATCTTCACCCGATACACCTCCCCCTGCACCGCCTCGCGGGCGTTGAAATACACTTTGCCGTCGATGTCCGGGGCGCTGAAATACGCCCTGCCGAAAAAGCAGTTTTTATCGTAATCGATCCCGTCGCAGAGCACGTCGATCTCCTTCCCGACGAAGGAGGAGAGAAAGACTTCGGAAATCGGGCGCTGGGTCTCGTACAGCAGGCGGACGCGGCGGCGCTTGGAGGAAGGATGAATTTGCGCCGGCATCTTCGCCGCGGCGGTATCCGGCTCCCGCGAGTAGGCGAAAAAGCCGCAGTTTGTCAGCTTCGCCTCCCGCAAAAAGGAGCGCAGACCTTCGAAGTCCTCTTCCGTCTCCCCCGGAAAGCCCGCGATGAAGGTAGAGCGGATCGCGATGCCCGGCACCCTTTCGCGCAGCTTTTGCAGCAGGGCGAGATAACTTTCGCGGCTCCCCTTGCGGTTCATCCGCCGCAGGACCCCGTCCTCCGAATGCTGGAGGGGGATATCGATGTATTTGACGATTTTGCCGTTGCGGGCGATCTCGTCGATGAGTTCGTCCCCGATGACGTCGGGATAACAGTACAGGAGCCGGATCGCGCGGATATTGTCCAGCGCGGAAAGGGCGCGCAAAAGGGAAACGAATCTGTTCTCCCCGTACAGGCCCTGTCCGTAGCGGGTGGTGTCCTGCGCGACGACGATGAGTTCGGACAGCTCCCCCAGCCCCTCCGCCTCTTTTACGAGATCTTCCATGGGATAGGAGCGGTATCTGCCGCGGATCTTCGGGATGAGGCAATAGGTGCAGAAATTGTTGCACCCGTCCGCGATTTTCAGATAGGCGTAATGGACGGGCGTCGTCAGCACCCGTTCCGCCCGGAAGGCGTCCGCCCCCGCGCCCACGAAATTCTGCCTTTCTCCCGTCCGGTAAGCGCGTTCGAGCGCGTCGAAGATCTTTTCGTAATCGCCGATGCCGAGAAAGACGTCCGCCTCCGTGAGGGGGGCGAAGAGTTCGCCGATGAACTTCTGGGGCAGACAGCCCGTCACGACGAGCTTTTCCAGCCTGCCCGTGCGCTTGTATTCCGCGCACTCCAAAACGGCATCGATCGCCTCTCCGCGCGCCGATTCCAGAAAGGCGCAGGTATTGACGACGATGATCTGCGCCTCTTTCGGGTCGTCCGTGACCGTACAGCCCCGCCCTTTCAGAAGCGCCAGAAGTTTCTCGCTGTCCACCCGGTTTTTGTCGCAGCCGAGCGAAACGACGCCGAATTTTTTATCTTTCCACATATCTGCCTTTCCCTGCGCCGCCCTTTATCAAAGGGGTCCGTATTTGCTTTCGAATTGCTCTTTGGTGATGAGCACGTCCCGCGCCTTCGCGCCGTCGAACGCCGAAATGTAGTTCTTGTCCTCCATCCATTCGATGATCTTTCCCGCCTTGTTGTAGCCGACCGAACACTTTCTCTGGATCATGGAGATGGACGCGCTGCCGCTCTGAATGATATAGCGCAGGGCGTCGATATAGACGTCCTCCACTTCGTCATCGTCGCCCTCCTCCGAAGAGTGGGTGTTGTTGATGAAATCGGAAACGGACTCGTCGAAATCCGCCTCGTTGTTCGCCTTGATGTAGTTGACCACCTTCTGGGCGTCCTCCGAAGAGATGGACGCGCCCTGCACACGGGTGGGCGTGTTCATGCCCGCCATGAGATACAGAAGATCGCCCATGCCCAGAAGTTTCTGCGCCCCCGACGTGTCGAGAATGACGCGGGAGTCCACGTCCGACGCCACGGCAAAGGCGATGCGGGTGGGCAGATTGCCCTTGATGACGCCCGTGATGACGTCCGCCGAAGGGCGCTGCGTCGCAAGGATGAGGTGAATGCCCGCCGCGCGCGATTTCTGCGTGAGGTTCTGTATTCTGTCCTCCACTTCCTTCTTGGCGGAGAGCATGAGGTCGGCGAGCTCGTCCACGATGATGACGATCTTCGCGAGCTTTTCCTCCCCCGCGGGCAGCGCGGCGTTGTACTCGTCCACATTGACGACGTACGTCCCCGAGCGGCTCATCTGCTGGAAGAGGTCGTAACGCCTGTTCATCTCCCCTATCGCCCAGTTGAGGCTCTGGATGACCTGATTGACCTCCGTGACGATGTCCTTTATCAAAAGGTGGGGAAGTTGGTCGTAGATGACAAATTCCGTCTTTTTGGGGTCGATGAGGATGAGGCGGAGTTCCTGCGGCGAATATTTGTAGATGAGGCTGATGATCAGGCTGCGCAGGAACACGCTCTTGCCCGAGCCGGACGCGCCCGCCACCAGAAGGTGGGTCATCTTGCAGATATCGCCGTATACCTTGCGGTTCGCCACGTCCTTGCCCATCGCAAAGACGAGCGCCGTCGGCTTCGCTTTGACGTAGGCGTCCCCCGTAAGCATGCAGCCGAGCTGCACAAACTGCCGGGTCTTGTTGGGCACTTCGATGCTCACCGCGCCGTCGTCGAAGTTGGGATAGATGTTGACGCCCTTGCTCGCGTACAGGTTCATCGCGATCTCCTGATCGAGCGAAACGACCTTCCGCGCCGCGATGTTGCGCGGGATGACGACGTTATACCGCGTGACCGTGGGACCGTAAGTGACCGACCCGATCGTCGCGTCGTTCACCTTGAAGGCTTCGAGCGTCTCCAAAATCGTCTGTTTGGTGTTTTCCACCTCTTCCGAACTCGCATCCGGCTCCACGTCCCGGCAGTCGAAATAATCGAGCGGAACATGCTGATAAGGCTTGTGCGCGCGCGGCTTTTTGGGCTTTGGCTCGCGGGGCTTTTCCGCCGGCTCCTGCCGCACGGAGGGCGCCTCCTCTTCCAAACGCCTGTCCGAAAAGTCGTCCGAACGGCGATCCGAAAAGTCATCCGAACGCCGGTCTGTAAAATCGTCCGAACGGCGCTCCGAAAAATCCGCGTCGTCCGCGCGGTTCATCCGCCCGCCGAATCCGCCGTCCGAAGGGGCGGACAGACCGTCGATCTCATCCGGACGCCCGTCGAAACTCTCCCCTTCGTGGGAATCTTCCCGCTCCGAAAAGTCGGAACGGAGGGTGTAGGGATTTTCGTCGAACGCGTCCCGGCGGCTCTCCCGTACCGGCATTTACGGGTCTTCTTCCGAGCGACGGCTTCCGAAATCCGAAAATCCTTCCGCCCTGTCGGAATCCGCCGACAGGGAATCCCGCGGCTCTTCGTCCGCGCGGTCCCTGCCGAGACGGTCGCTCTCCCCTCCCCTCTCCGATCCGAAGATGTTGGGATTGGACGGGGAAAATATATCCATGAAACTCGGACGGCCGGAAGTGCGGTCGTCGGGCATGTCCTCTTCCGGCGCCTCCGACATGCGCACATCCTCCCTTTCCGCCTGCGGAAGGGGGTCCGAGCGGCGGACGTCGTCCGCCTCCGGTTCGCGCGGGACGTCCGGGAAGGAAACCGAAGGGCGCGGAGAAGGCGTTCCGAAATCCGCGGCAAATGGCTGCGCGGGCTGTATGGGCGCCTGCGGTTGTACAGGCTGAGGCTGTACGGGCTGCACAGGTTGTATAGGTTGCATGGGCTGTACGGGCGTCTGACGATAATCGGATCCGGAAGAGACGGGCATTTCCCGCGCTCCCCCGTCCGCGTCGGCCCCGTTGCGGAAGGGACGGAAATCGTCCTCCCTTTCCGCGTTGTCCGTCACGATCTTGGCGGGGCGGGAACGCTCTTCCCCGTTGACGGAATTTTCATAAGCGGAAGAATAGGACTCCGCAAACGTCCCCGAATACAGCGTCGGCTGATCGGGGTCGGCGGGCGGGCGCTTGTTCACGCTCGCGTTGTTGTCGAAGATGAGATTTTTGCGGTAAATTTCCGCAGGCGTGCTCCCGAACAGAAATTCCCGGCTGTTCGCATACTCCGGCTCCGCCTCTTTGCGGGGCGGTTCCTGCGGCGGGACGTACTGCGGCTCGCGGCTCTCCCCGCGCGAATAGACGTTCGTCCCGAACGGAGAGAACGCATTTCCCGCCCTCTGCCGGACGGGCGGCTGCACCGGCTGCTGCCGGGGCGCATAATACCCCGCGGAAGGAGCCTGCGGCGCTTCGTCGGGCAAAGACACCCCCGGGCGCTGCCGCACCTCCGGGCGGACCGCTCCCCCTTCCGTTCCCGGATAAGGGACCTGCGCCGTCTGCGGCGGCATCGGCTGCTGCATCTGCGGCATCGGCTGCCGGGGCGCGGGCGAAGCATACTGCGGCTCCCCCCTGTCTGCGGGAGTGCCTTCGGCAACGGATTTCTTCCCTTTTCCGGAAGAAGGACGCCTGCCCGCGCGAACGGCTTTGCCCGCCCAGAACCAGACGGTGAGATAGGCGGAGAGCAAAAACAGGACGGACAGGATGACGATGGCGCCGATCCGGGTAGTCAGCCGCGCCAGCGGATAGACGACAAGTCCGCCCAGCCAGCCCGCGGGCGCGCAGGAATCGATGCCGTGCGCTCCTTCGGAGGGCGCGGAAAAACACCGGGAGAGATACCCGGACAAATCCCAGGAATAGGTGACGGCGGCGTGCACGATGAGCATCGCGAACACGACGGCGCAGGCGAGCGCCGCGGCGATCTTCCGGTTGCGCACGAAGCGCCTGCCGATAAACGCCGTCACGGACAAATAAATACAGCCGAGAAGAACGGGATAGGCGAGATAGCCGAACACTCCCAAAAGGAAAGAGTTGACGGCAACGCCGATATTCCCGAAAATCAAAGAGCGGGTGCAGAGGATGAAAAAAGCGAGCGCGGAAAAGAGAGCGCACACCGCGCTCACGCTCTCCCGGGTGACGACACCCGATTCCTTATCCTTTCCCCTCTCGTCTTTTTCCTTTTCCCGATTTTCTTTCAAGGCAATCACCTCCCCGTTTCTGCCTACCCTTTATATACCTGTCCATTATACCATTTTTTTTTGATTTTATCAATTATATTTAGGCAAAAAAACGGGACGGGAAAGAGTTTTTTTCGTTTTCTCCTTCCCGTCCCCTTTCCGCGCCGCCCGCCTGTCCGCCGGGCGCTATTTGTTTTGTTCTCCGATGAGGTACTTCGCCGCGTAATAGATGTCCCCCGCACCCAAAAACAGCACGGCGTCCCCCTGCCGCAGGGAATTTTTCAGCCACGCGCGCAGTTCCCTTAAACTTTCGGCATACAGGCAGTTCCCGACGTTCGCCGCGAGCGTCCGAGCGCTCCCCTCTTCGTCGTAGTACTCCCGCGCCGGATACGTCTTGTAGATCATGAGATTTTTCACCCCGCGCAGCACCTTTACGAACTCGGGCATCAACAGCTTGGTTCGGGAATAGGTATGCGGCTGAAAGACGGTGTACAGCCTTCCCCGGCATATCCGTTCCGCCGTCGCCACGGTGGCGGCGATTTCGCGCGGGTGGTGGGCGTAGTCGCAGATGACCGCGGCGCCGCCGAAATTTCCGACCCGTTCGAACCGGCGCCGCACCGCCGAAAATTCCTCCAATCCGTCCGCGATCTCCCGCTCCCCGAAGCCGTAGCTGCGCATCGCCGCAAACGCCGCCAGCGCGTTGTAGACGTTGTATCTGCCCACGGCGTTCAGTTTTACCCGGCACAGCGGCTTTCCGTACTCCTCCACCGAAAAGGAATACTTCTCCCCCGACCGCCGCAGATCGGCCGCCCGATAATCGGCGTCCGGGGAATCGATCCCGAAAGTGATATAATCCCCCGTCTCCCGGCACCCCGCGTCGTCGGCGCACGCGAAGGCGGCTTCCGCCCGGTCACAGTAGGCGCGGAATGTGGCGACGAGATCCGCCCGGTCTTTATAGCATTCCATATGGTCGCAGTCGACGTTGAGCAGGATCGCCCGGTCCGCCGTGACGTCCGAGATGTTCTTCTGATACTCGCACGCCTCCGTGACGAAAAAATCCCTGCCCGTCATGCAGAAATTCCCGAAATCGCGGTCCTCTCCCCCGATGTGCGCCGCGAACGGCACCCCCGCGCTGCGGAGGACGTGCGCGCACATGGCGGTACAGGTCGTCTTTCCGTGACTGCCCGCCACGGCGACGACATGGCGGAAATCGCCGCAGATTTCCCCCAAAAGCTCCGATCGCCTGCGGATGACCTTCCCCCATTTCCGCGCCGCCGCAAGCTCGGCGTCCTCCTCTTTCACCGCTCCCGTATAGACCACTTCGTCCGCCGTCCGCAGCCGGGGACCGGGCGCCTCCGGCGCGATCGACACGGGAACGCCGAGCGAAAGCAGCTCCTCCGTCCTCTCCCCCGCGCAGGCGTCGCTGCCCGATACTTCGCAGCCGCATGACAGCAGATATTTTGCCAGCGCGCTCATGCTTACGCCGCCGATGCCGATAAAGTAAAACCGCTTATTTTTCCATTTCCGTTCGGAATACATGCTCCATATCTATGAGATATAAACGGAATTTATGACGGATATTGTATATTTTTATAGGAAAATATCTGAAAAAGTTAACCAAAATACTTGTATTTTTTTGGTAAATATGATAAAATAATTCAAATAACCGATGATAGGGCAGGAAGTTATGGAGATTTCGGATATAAGAGTGAAAATATTGAATCTGAACAGCAAGATCAAAGCGATCGCCGCCATCACGATAGACGGCTGTTTCGTCATACACGACCTGAAGGTGATCCAGGGCGCGGACAACCTCTTCGTCGCCATGCCGGGCAGAAAGACGGCGGACGGGAAATACAAGGACATCGCTCACCCCATCGACACGCAGACGCGGACCATGCTGTCCGAATCCGTGCTCGACGCCTACGAAAAAGCGCTGCAAGAAAATCCGGACGCTGCGGAAGAGGCACTCTGACAGGGATTTTCCGCACGTCCTCCGCCCTTCGGGGCATGCAAGACGACCATTCACATATCTGATTTATTCTTCCTTAAAAGAGAGGGACGCCCGCGCGATGCGGACGCCCCTCTTCTTTCTGCCCTTTATCCCTCATTTACTTGTTGTCGGAGTTCTTTTTGATGAAATAGTCCACGAATTTGGGACGGTGTTTGCGGTCGGGTTCCTGCGCGGCGTTCCTGTCGGGGATGGGATCGTCCGGCTCGAAAGCGCCCGTCGGCGCATATCCGCCCGGCGCATAGCCGTTCCCCTGCGGCGGCACGTCGTATCCCGGATAATTCGCATAAGGAGCGGGCTGCACCCCCTGCGCGGACTGCCCGTTCCAATCGGGAGAAGGCGCATAGGGCTGCGCGGGACGGGCGGGCGAAGGCTGGGCATATCCGTTCGGATCATACGCCTGCTGCTGAGGCTGGGGCTGCTGTGTCTGCGGATAGCCGGCGGGACGGGCGGCCTGTCCGTAATCGGGCTGCGGATAAGCGCGGGAAGGCGCGGAATATTCCCCTCTTCCGGGCGCGGCATAGCCGTAACTCTGCGCGGGCGCCTGCGTCTGCGGCGCTCCGCCCGCCGGGAGGGTATTCACTCCGCTGTTGTACACTCTGTCGATCTTTTCCGAGAGCGCGGAGGCCTTGCGCGCGCTGGCGGAGCGATCCTCCGCCCCCGTCACGGCCTGTCCGCTGGCGGGGAAGCCGGTGGCGATGATGACCACTTCCACTTCGTCGGACATATTTTCGTCTATGCAGGCGCCGAAGATGACGTTTGCCGAATAGTCGATGACCCCGCGCACGAGATCTGCCGCCATACACACTTCGTCCAAAGACAGATCCTTGCCGCCGACGACGTTGAGGATGACCGAGCTTGCCCCTTCGATCGTCGTATTGAGAAGAGGGCTGCACACCGCGCAGCGCACGGCGTCGGAAATCCTCTTTTCCCCCTTCGCCACGCCGATGCCCATATGGGCGAGCCCCCGCCCTTTGAGGGTGGTGCGGATGTCGGCGAAGTCGAGATTGATGAGGGAGGGATTGACGATGAGTTCGGCGATGCCGCGGATGCCCTGCCGCAGAACTTCGTCCGCCACTTTGAGGGCGTCGGGGAAAGACGTGCCCTTGGGAACGACTTCCCGGATCTTGTCGTTGGGGATGATGACGATGGAATCCACCGATTTGCGGAGATCTTCCACGCCCGCGACGGCGTTGTCCATCCGCTTCTTCGCTTCGAAGGTGAAGGGAAGGGTGACGACCGCGACGGTGAGGATCTTCATGTCCCGCGCGATCTTGGCGATGACGGGCGCGGCGCCCGTGCCCGTGCCGCCCCCCATGCCCGCCGTGATAAACAGGAGGTCGGTGTCTTTGAGGGCGTTCTGGATGGCGTCTTTATTTTCCTCCGCCGCGGCTTTGCCCATGGCGGGATCGGCGCCCGCGCCCAGCCCTTTGGTAAGCTTGACGCCGATCTGGATGCGGTTGGTCGCCTTGGAACGGGCGAGCGCCTGGTTGTCGGTGTTGACGACGATGTATTCGGCGCTTTTCAGACCCGATTCGATGAGCCGGTTGACGGCGTTGTTGCCCGCGCCGCCCACGCCGATGACCTTGATCTTCGCGACGCCGGAGAGATTGTTCGCCCCCTCTCCGCCCGGAGCGGGTCTCTGTTCCCCGTATCCGCCCCCGCCGTAGCCGGAGCCGTAGTTGTCGTCGCCGAAATTGTTAAACATTCTTTTTTCCTCCGAAAATGTTGAATATTCTGCCGAAAAGACCTCTCTTTTTCCTCTCGGAAAGCGCCGCCGAAAGCAGGGCGATCCTCGACGAAAAGACGGGTTTGTCATAGTAAGGCAGGTCGGGATACACCACCCGCGTCATCCTGCCGAGCCGCTTGGCGATGTGCTCCGCCGCGCCCCCGATGCCGCCGATCCCCTCCCCCGTCACGGACAGAGGACTGGACGCGAAGTTCATCATGCTCTTGTCCCGGTAGTACCGCTCGAAGAAGTTGTCCACCCTTTCGCACAGGTCGTCCAGACCGCATTTGACGATCTCGTTGATCTCGCGCACGGGATAGGCTTCCCCGCTCCCGTCCGTCCACATGAGGTCTTTGGACACGGCGCCGCCCGAAACGTTCGCGGAGGCGAGAATCTCCTCCGCCGTCCCGTAATCCACCCCCAGCCCCTGCATCAGGGCGATGAGGATATAGCCCGCGCCGCAGTCGAAAGACTCTTCGTGCACGATGCCGTTGCCGTAGACGACGGAGACGGAACTCGAAAGAAATCCCGCGTCGAGAAAGAGCGCATAGCCGTCCCGCTTGCGTTCCGGCAGCAGATAATACGCCTGTACGAGGGACTGGGGAATCATCTCCACCCGTTCGAACCCGAGTTCTTTCAGGACGGAATCCACGGCGTCGTAAAAGTCGTCCGAAGCGAAATAATAGCACAGCGCCCCTTTCAAAGAGGCGGTGGGGATGCCGTACAGATCGGAAGCGTCGAAATACTTCCGGTTGTCGCCGAGCGCGAAATACATGTCCGAACGGCGGATGAAATGCCCCGAAGCGAGGATTTCGGAAAGTCCGCTTTCGTACAGCGCGTCGATCTCCTGCGCGGAGATCTTGCGGCGGGAGGGAAAGGAAATGGTATGCCCTTTCGTATGCACCTGCGTAAACGCCGCGGGCACGCCGACACAGATCTCCCGGATCGTCCCTTCGTAGCTCTGCCGCACGGAAGTGACGGCGGATATGACCGCGCTGCGGAAAGAAGCCACGTCGAAAAATCCTTCCGACGAATAGCCTTCATATTTTTCGCTTCTGCTGCCGAGAAAGACAAAGGTGCCGTTTACCCCTCTCGATCCGATGAGAAAGGTGACTTCGTACGACCGTATGTCCAGAACGGCAACGCTTTCGTTTCTCATGATCTCCGTCCGCTCCGTAAAAAACAAAACTCGTGAAACTACCTATCTCTTACATTATACACCATTCCGTCCGGGATGTCAACGGATTGAGCGAAAAAAGCGCAAAAAAACGCGACCATGGTCGCGTCTTTCGGGAAATTTTTCCCTTTTTTGCCGCCTTTTGCGACTTCCTTTGCGCCCGCCGTTCAGCCGGCGGCGGAAGAGGTCTGCGGATCGTAGGAGACGAGCACGTTTTCCCCGTCGTAGGCGTCGTCCGTGACGATGATCCTGCCGCCCAGCCGCTTCGCGTCCGTCATCCATTCCTGCCTGTCCCCGCTTTCTTCGGGGCGGTCGGGCAGGGTGCCCAGATAGAAGCCGAGCGCCCGCTCCGCCTTGGCTGCGGTCAGATTTTCCGGATTGTGCACGTATATCTTCACGCCCTCCCGCATCGACAGGCAAAAGTACATGTCTTCGGAAGACGACGTGGGACGCACGACTTCCACGGAGACGACGTTGCTGCGCAGTCCGTTCAGGAGGGAATCCGCCGCGCGGCAGAAGGAAAGCAGGGCGGGAATACAGCCGTCTCCGCCGAGCACCTCCCCCCTTTCGCCCGAAGCGGAAAGACCCGTGACGACGACGTTGGCGCCGCCGTCCGAGCGGTTGGAAGAATCTTCGCGGATGCCGAGAATCGTCCCGTCGCCGCCGAGAATGTAATAGGAGCCGTCCTCCCGCGCGGCGGCAAAGACCTCCGCGTCCTCCGAGGCGGAAATGACGAGCCGGTTGGGATATTCCTTGCGGAAGGAGACCATGCGGAAATAGGGGAACGCGGCGAATTCCTCCTCCGCCTCCCTTTCGGACGCAAAAAAGATGCTGTCTTTTTCATAGCGTCCCAAAAGATTTTTTTGCAGCGCGTCCGCCTCTTCCCGGGCGGCGTCCGAAATGACGGACACGTCCAGCGTCACCGCGTCCACCCGATAGACGTTGGAGACGCCGAGCGCCGCCGCCGAGAGAAAGACGATCGCCGTCAATATGACCGCAACAACGTTTCTTATGCGCATGATACTCCTTTTCCGCTCCCTTCCGCCCTACCCGCTCACCCGGCAGATGCGGGCGCCGAGCGCCGCGAGCTTGTTTTCGAAGCCGGAATAGCCCCTGTCGATGTGAAAGAGATCGGACACCGAACTCTTCCCCTCCGCGCGCAGGGCGGCGATGACCAGCGCGGCGCCCCCTCTCAGATCGCCCGCCGCGACGGACGCGCCGTGCAGCCGTCCCACCCCGCGGATGAGCGCGTTTCTGCCCCGGACGGTGATATCCGCGCCCATGCGCCGGAGTTCCGCCGCGTACTTGTACCGCGTCTCGAACAGATTTTCCACGACCAGCGTCGTGCCGCGCGAAGTACACGCAAGCGCGGAAAACTGCGCCTGCAAATCGGTGGGAAACCCCGGGAAGGGCATCGTCTCGATGAGCTTGGCGGAACGCAGGACGCCCTTGCTTTCCAGGAATATTGTATCATTTTTTCTATGTATTTTGCAACCGTTTTCGCGCAATTTGTGCAAAAGCGCCGCAATATTTTCTTCCGGTACCCCTTCCATCTCCAATTCTCCGCCGCAGGAGGCGACGGCGATGAGGAAGGTGCCCGCTTCGATCCGGTCTTTGATGGGGGTATATTCGACGCCGTAAAGTTCTTTCACTCCTTCGACGGTGACGGTGCCGCCGCCCGCCCCCTTTACCTTTGCGCCCATGCGGTTGAGAAAGTTCTGCAAATCGACGATCTCCGGCTCCTTGGCGGCGTTGCGGATGACGGTGGTGCCCTCCGCCTTGACGGCGGCGAGAATGATGTTTTCGGTGGCGCCGACGCTGGGGAAATCGAGCAGGATGTCCGCCCCCGTCAGTCTGTCGGCGCTGCAGGATATGTAGCCGTTTTCTTCGACGATCTCCACCCCCAGCCGTTTGAGTCCCGAAAGGTGCAGGTCGATGGGCCGCAGCCCTATGTCGCAGCCGCCGGGATAGGAAATGCGCGCCCGGCGGAAGCGGGTGAGCACCGAACCCAGCATAAAAACGGAAGAACGCAGTTCCTTGGTAAGCCTCGCGGGGATCTCGTGGGAAACTGCGTTCACGCTGTCTATGATTACACTGTCCTCCGTCCGGCTTATCTTACAGCCGAGCTCGCTGAGTATGTGCAGCATATTTTCCACGTCCGAGATGTCGGGCACATCCCGTATCGTCACTTGTTCATCAGTTAAAACAGAAGCGGCGAGAAGGGGCAGAACGGCGTTTTTCGCGGACTGAATCTCCGCCTTGCCGCAGAGCTTTCCCCCGCCCTCTATCATAAATTTATCCATAAGCCTGACGCTCCTTATGTTCCATTGTATGAATCAGGGGCGCCGTTTGTTGCCTGCCCCGCCCTTCTCCCCCTTTTCTTTTTTCCCGCCCCCCGACAGAACCGCCGCCGAATTCCTGCGGGAAATCGCGTACAGCACCCCCATGGACGCCATCGTCACGATGAGAGAGGTATTTCCCGAACTGATGAGGGGCAGGGGCAGACCGGTGGGCGGAATGGTGCCGCTGACCACCAGGGCATTGACGAGCGTCTGGATCCCGTAGACGAGCGCAATTCCCGAAGCGAGCAGAAAGGAAAAGAAATCGTCCGCCCGCGCCGCCGTCTTTATCCCCTTCCAGACGAGAAAACCGCAGACGAAAAAGAGAAGGAGAACGCCGACAAATCCGAATTCTTCCCCGATGACGGAGAGGATGAAATCGCTTTCGGCAAAGGGCAGAAAGCGGTATTTCTGGCGGGAGCGGAAAAGCCCCGTGCCGAACCACCCGCCGTTGCCCAGCGCGTACAGCGACTGGATGAGCTGGTACCCTTCGTCCCTGGGGGACGCCCACGGGTCGAGAAAGGCGCTTAAACGGCGCAGGCGGTAAGGCTCCATGGCGATGAGGACGGGAACGGCGACGAGCACGGGGATGAACACGGCGAGAAAGTATTTCATCTTCATGCCGCCCAGAAAGAGCATCGCCAGCATCAGGAGCCCGACGCACATCGTCACCGACATATTCGGTTCCAGAATGATGAGGACGCAGACGGCGCCGCCCGCCGCGAGAACGGGCAGCATGCCGCGGAAAGTGCGCATGGCGTCCATGTGATCGGACATATACGCCGCCGCGAAGATGACGAAGCCGTATTTGGCGAGTTCGGAGGGCTGTATCGTCACGCTGCCGATCCCGATCCAGCGGGTCGCGCCGTAATTGCTCCTCCCCACCCCCGGCACGAACACGAGCGCGAGCAGGACGAGCGGGACGATCAAAGCTATGTAACGTATCTTTTTGAGTTTCCGATAGTCGGAAAACCCCGCGAAGAACATCAGGGCGGCGCCGAGGACAAAACCGAGAAGCTGCTTTTTCATAAAGTAGAATTCGTCCCCGTACTGCGTCTCGGCGGTATACGAACTTGCGGAATACACCATCAGAACCCCGAACGCGGACAGCAGCAGCGTGACGACGGGGATGGAGAGATCGCCGAGAATCGGATTATTCCGCCTTTTCTTCGCCGCCGTCGGAAGGCCCGGGAGAAGAGACTGCGCCGTCGGGGGCGGGAACCCTGTCCGACTTATCTCCTTCCGGTCTTTCCCCTCCGCCCTTTTCCCTTTCGCGGCTTTCCTCTTCGAACGAACGGACGATTGCGACAAAACGATCACCTCTCTCTTCATAACCCGCGAACTCGTCGAAGCTCGCGCTGGCGGGGCTTAAAAGGACGGTCTGCCCCCGCGACGCCGCCATGCGCGCCAGGCGCACGGCAAAATCGAATCCCGCGCAGAGCGAAATGCGGTCGAATCCGCACCGCAGCGCGCTCTCGAACAGCCTGAACCGGTTTTCGCCGTAGAGGACGGCGTGGACGACGGGCGAAGAGCGGAGGCGGACGAACAGCTTGTCGTAATCGTACCCCTTGTCTTTTCCGCCGAGCAGGAGGACGGTGTCCCCCTTCATGCAGCCGACGGCTTTGACGGTGGCGTCCACGTTGGTGCCCTTGGAATCGTCCACATACCGCACGCCGTCCGCTTCTCCGACGTACTCGATGCGGTGGCGTATCCCCTTAAAGGAAGCGAGGGACTTTGCGATACTCTCCGAGCTTATCCCCATGACCTTTGCCGCCGCGATCGCCGCCAGCGCGTTCTGGATATTGTGGATGCCGTCCGTGAGGAGATCGGACTCGGAGAGGATGCGCTCCCCGCAAAAGCACAGCCACCCGTTTTCGAGATAGGCGCCGTGTACCTTTTCGCGGACGGAAAAATACAGCACGCGCGCCTTGGTCTTTTCCGCAAAGCCGCGCACGATGCCGTCGTCGTAATTGAGGACGGCGTATTCCGCCTCCGTGCTGTTTTTCAGGAGTTTCCCTTTGAGGAATATGTAGTTTTCCATATTATAATGGCGGTTGAGGTGATCTTCGGTGACGTTCAGCACCACGCCGACGTGCGGGCAGAGGGAGCCGAGCGTTTCCAGCTGGAAACTGGAGATCTCCGCGACCGCGATCTCCGTCTCCGGCAGGGAGACGAAGCCGATCATCGGCGCGCCGATGTTGCCGCAGGCGTGCGCTTTCAGCCCCCCTTCCGTCAGGATCTTTTCGATCATGCTCACCGTGGTCGTCTTGCCGTTGGTGCCCGTCACCGCCACGACGGGACAGCGCATATACCGCGCGG
>ERZ1643251.2208-NODE-2208-length-20228-cov-11.551480_pt1 | contig 20228 bp, 19 predicted proteins | sample MGYA00579261_ERZ1643251 | MGnify/ENA primary metagenome ERZ1643251 (study PRJEB29033, sample SAMEA4952267) | chicken gut metagenome | biome: Broiler Chicken; feature: Gastrointestinal Tract; material: Caecum | place: Ireland | collected 2018 | study: Broiler... | reverse complement strand
CGAACGGTGAAGGTCTCGGCGATGCCGCCGTGCTTCTTCGCGATCACAGTGCCCTCAAAAGCCTGGATACGCTCCTTGTCGCCTTCCTTGATGCGGACAGACACGCGGACAGTGTCGCCGATCTCGAACTGAGGGCGGTTCTCTTTGATCATGCCCTCGGTGATTTTCTTCATTGCGTCCATTGATCAATTCCTCCATTTTTTCGACGTTCATGCCTCAAAAAACAGCGGGCAGAGGACCGCCTGTATAATGCTTTTGCCATTACCCGCCGGTGGACCGGCGTACTAACGCTCGAATATCATACCATACAAAGTGCCGCTTTGCAAGCACTTTTTTCCGCTTTTGCAAAAAATTCGTGCCGAATTGTGCCGAAGCGGCAGGCTTTGACGCCGTTCCCGCTTTGTCACGGCATTCTCAGCCGCTCCACTACGGTGTGTTTCTCCGCAGCCCGGCCGGTGAGGACCGGGATGCCCGCCCCCAGAAGCGCAAACAGCGGAACGATCAGCAGGAAGGGCGTTAAGTCCAGCCGGTAGGTAAAGAACCAGAACAGCCCTTCCACCGCCCGGAAGGCCACCGGCCCAAGCAGCAGCGTCAGCAGCAGCGCCAGCCCTGCCGCCCCGAGAGCGTACAGCAGGCCCTCCCACACCAGCATGGCGCGCATCTGCCTGCCGGTCATACCAACGGCCTGGAGTACCGCCAGTTCCCTCTGGCGGGCAATGATGCCGGTGAGGATGGCGTTAAAAAAGTTCAGCACGCCGACCAGCCCCACGATGAAGCTGAGCGCCCCGCCCAACAGCAGGAACATGGACCGCATACTTTCAAACTCCCCGGCATAGGTGGCTTTGCTCTCGTAGTCGAGCTCCGGGTTTATGTTCTCGGTATAGTCCGCCAGAAACGCCTCCATGTCCGCGTTCGCCGCCTCGGTGGTGTCGAAGGCGTAGTACATCACATCCGACGTGCCGGAGTCCTGCACAAAAGTCCGGTCATTCAAAATGAATCCATCGCTGCCATAATAGCGGTAGCTGAGGGCGGAGGGCACCGTCACCAGGGCAGCCACGGTGTAGTCCACGTCCCGGTACTTCACCGGCCGCTCCACCCAGTTGGCCCCGTCCGGGATGTCCTCGTACACGGCCCAGACCTCGCCGTTGTCGGGGTCGTAGAATTCGGATTGTTCCACATACCGCACCGTCACGGTATCCCCCAGCCGGGCCCAGTGGGAGTTCATGTCGGCGTTTCCGTATTCGTCCTCGGCGTACACCGCGGCGATGGCCCGGCTGCCCGGCTCATAGAGGGCGGACAGGTCGCCCTCCAGCACGGTCAGGTGGTCCAGGGCGAAAGCGCTCATGCCGGAAAGCTGCACCGAGTCGGCCAGCAGGCCCGCCTCGTTTTTATCGGTCAGGCGGATCAGGTCGTCCATCGCCTCCGGGGTGTAGAAGCGCTGCTTGTTCGCCCGGAACCAGTCCTCGGTGACATATTCCAGCGCCGGGGCGGTCATGCCGTACACCACGCCGCTTTCCGTCACGCCGCCCCGGGCGTTGATGGCTTCGATGGCAGACCGGGGCAAAGCCTGCTCCGCACTGAACAGGGTGCCGGTCTGGAACTTGCCGGCGTTAGCCACGATAAAGTCGCTGGCCGTGAAGTTGGACACATACTTGTCCATATCAAAACCACCGGCAAAGTTCACCGTCACGGTCAGCAGCACCACCGCCAGGGACAGCGAGAGCACCGTCACCACGGTCTTGCCCTTGCTGCGGCCCAGGTTGGCCCAGGCCATGGTAAAGGGGCTGACCCGCCGGGCCTTCCGGCCTTTGGCCCGGGTTTTTCCGCCGCCCTCGGCGTAGCGCACGGCCTCCACCGGGGACACTTTGGCCGCCATCCTGCCCGGTTTGCGGCAGGAAACGAGTACTGTGAACAGGGCAAACAGCGCCGCGGTGAGGAAGATCCAGGGGCTGGCGGAGGTGACCGCCTCCACCCCGTTGAGCCGGCTCACAACGACCGGCGTCAGCCGCCCGCCGATCAGCCAGCCGATGGCAAGGCCCGCGGGGATGCCGGCGGCGGAAAGGGCCAGCGCCTGCAAACGGATGATGCGCCGCAGCTGCCGGGGCGTGGTGCCGATGGTTTTGAGCAGACCGTAAAAGCGAATGTCCCCGGCCACGGAGATTTGAAATACATTATAGATGATGAGGTAGCCGGTGAAGATGATGAGCAGAGCCATGGCGGCGATGGCGACGACCACCGTCGGGTCGGCAATGTCGGAGATTCTGGCGCCGGTGTAGCCCCAGTTGACGCCGATGTCGATGTAGTTTTCCCCGGCGGTCTCGCTCTGATAGCCGTGGTTGGCCAGGATCTGATTCAAGTCCTGTTCAATGTGCCGGTCCCCGCTTTTCAGCATTACGTCCAGGTTCCAGACGCCGGTCATGGTATCCTCGGGGGCGTTGGGGTCTACGCCCACCTCGGCGAGGACGGCGTCCACCCGGCTTTCGGGGACCAGGATGTGGTTGGCTACGATGGCTTCGTCGTACTCCCACCAGCCGCAGAGGGTGAAGCTCTGGGTGGTCTCGTGCCCGTCCACATCGAAGGTAAGGGTAAATTTCGCGCCGATCTCCGGCTCGATACCCAGCAGCTCCAGCACGCGGGTGTCGGTGGCGGCCTGGTCGGTGCCTTCCTGCGGCAGGGAGCCTTCGATGGGGTCGCAGTACATCCAGTGGGCTTCGTTGGCGTCGGCATAGCTCACTTCCACATGGGACTTATTGAAGGGCGCGGCCGCAGGCATGCCCAGAAAGCGCCGCTCGCCCCACTGGGCGATGAGAGGGTCGCTGCGCAGCGCTTCGGCCTGCGCCTCTGTGATGTATTTGAAGCCGCCGTGGGAGAAACCGCCCGCCTGGCGGAAGTTGGACTGCTGGAAACCCTCGTTGATGGAGAGGGCGATGGTAAACAGCGAGGTGAACAGCACCGCCGTCAGGGCGATGGCCGCAATGGCGACAAGGTTCCGGGCCCGATTGCTCAAAAGGCTCTTCCAGGCCAGATGGCGGATACATTTTCGATTGGATACTTTCATGCCACCCACCCCCTTACCGCGTCACGATCCGGCCATCCTCAATGCGGATGATACGGTCGGAGAGCTGGGCGATCTCCTCGTTGTGGGTGATCATCACCATGGTCTGGGCAAATTTTCGTCCCGTCACTTTCATCAGGGACAGCACGTCCTGGCTGGTGCGGCTGTCGAGGTTACCGGTGGGCTCATCGGCCAGGAGGATAGCGGGTTTCGCAGCCAGGGCCCGGGCGATAGCCACCCGCTGCTGCTGGCCGCCGGAAAGCTGGCCGGGCAGGCTGTCCAGCTTTTTCTCCAGCCCCAGGGCCGTCACCACCTGCCCCACATAGTTTTCATCCACCCTGCCGCCGTCCAGCTGGATGGGCAGGACAATATTTTCCCGCACGGTAAGCACCGGCACCAGGTTAAAGCTCTGGAACACAAAGCCGATCTTGCGGCGGCGGAAGATGGTCAGGGCTTCGTCCTTCAAAGAGAAGATGTCCTTGCCGTCTACGGTGACGGCGCCGCTGGTGGGCCGGTCCAGACCGCCCAGCATATGAAGCAGGGTGGACTTGCCGGAGCCGGAGGTCCCCACGATCGCCACGAATTCCCCGTCCGCCACCGTGAGATTTACCCCGTCCAGGGCTTTCACCAGCGTGTCTCCTTTGCCGTAATACTTCTTCAGGTCTCTTGCTTCCAGAATATTCACCATGTATCCCTCCAGAAAAAAATCTGTATTGCCACTTGACAATACAGACTTTACCACAACATTCTTTCCTGTATCTTTCTCAAATCTAACAGAGTTGAAAGATTTTCCAGGTTCATATCCTGTTCAGCTCCCGCGGCAGATACAGCGAAAACGTGCTCCCGTTTCCGGGCGTGGAGGATACTTTGATGTAACCGCCCTGCAGGGTCAGGATTTGCCGGGCCAGGTAAAGCCCGAGTCCCAGTCCCTCGGCGGTGCGTGTCCCTGCGCCGCGATAAAAGCGGTTGAAGATTTCCCCCTGCTCGGCTTCCGGGATACCGGGGCCGGAATCTGCCACGTCTACCCGGCAAAAGCCGTCCAGCATTTGGGCGCAGAGCGTTACGGTTCCGCCGGCAGGCGTGTATTTTACCGCATTGTTCACCACATTGCCAAGGGCCTCGCTTGTCCACCGGGGGTCAAAGGCCGCTGCGCCGTCAAAGGGGCGTACCCGCAGCGCGATCCCCTTTTCCTGCGCCGCCTGTTCTTCCTGCTGCGCGACATCTTCCAACAATACCCCCACCGAATGCAGGGACGGAACCGGAACCACGATCCCCGTTTCCAGCCGGGAAGCCTTCACCAGCGCCTTGATGAGAAAAGACAGCTTTTCCCCCTGCGCCATGACTGCGCGGGCCTGTTCCCGCTGCTGCGGCGGCAGGTCGCTTTCCAGTAAAAGCGAAGCATACAAAAGCAAATTGGAGATGGGCGTGCGGGTCTGGTGGGAGATATCGGCAACGAGCGCTTTTACCGCGGCCTGCTCCCCCTCCAGCGTTTTTTGCGCATGCGCGGAACCGCGGAGAAAGCGGGCCAGTTTTCCCTCCAGGGCGGAGAGCTCCGTCTCGTCAAAACGCTCCTCGGCAAAGCCTCCGGCAATGGCGCGGTCCAGCATGTCGCCAAGCCGCCGGAGGGTGCGCCGCCGCTGGAACCACTGCCACAGGCCAAAGGCCGCGCCCACAGCCGCCAGAGCCAGCAGCGGCCAGCAGAGCCCGGTCATTGCTCCACCTCCCAGGTGTAGCCCACCCCGTACACGGTCTTGATCGGGGCGTTCCCCAATTTGGCGCGCAGGCGCCGCACGGCCACCGACAAAGCGTTTTCGTCCACGAACGCGCCGCCGTCCCACACCTTTTCCAGCAGCAGCTCTCTGGGCAGGGTACGGCCGCGGTTCTCCACCAACAGGCGCAGCAGCCGCTGTTCTGTTTTGGAAAGGTCAATGAGGGCCCCGCCTTTTGAAAACTCCAGCCGTGCAAAATCAAAAAGGAAGCCGTTCAGTTCGATCCGGTCCTGGTTGACGGGTACGGAGCGGCGCAGCTGGGCGTTCACCCTTGCCCGGAGCACGGCCAGGGAGAAAGGCTTTGTGATATAATCGTCCGCACCGGCTTCCAGACCGGTGACTTCATCCAGTTCCAGGTCGTTGGCTGTCAGCAAAATGGCGGGCGTAACGTCGCCATTCTGCCGCCGTGCCCGCAGCAGTTCCAGCCCGCTGCCGTCCGGCAGGTTGACGTCAAAGATCAGCAAGTCAAAGACCGCGCTGCGCAAATGATCGGTCGCCTGGAGACATGTACCGCAATGTGTGACGGTACGCCCCGGCGCTTCAAGCGCCATACAGATACCGCGCCCCAGCGCCGCATCATCTTCCAAAAGTAAAATCCGGCTCACTTCCGTGCCCTACTTTCTTTGTTATCCGTCGTCAAACGGTATGACAGCGTTTTCAGAGGGGGCATCCCCCCGCGCCGTTTTGCGTGTCGTGGGTTCCCCGCTCACACGCCCGGCCATATTTTTCATTATATTTCATTTGCAGGAAGGACACAAGACAGGAAGCTGTTCGGACGCACAAAAGAAAACCGCGGCCTGCGCCGGTAACACGGCGGCCCCCGGCAAGTGCGCCCCTCCTCCACCGCCGCTTGAAAACAAAAACGGGTGTTCTCACAGCGTCACAAATGCTGTAAGAACACCCGTAGCAGTGCGGATAACAGGACTCGAACCTGCACGTCGGGGACACTGGACCCTAAAACCAGCGCGTCTGCCAATTCCGCCATATCCGCATTTGGGCCGGGCGCAAAGGCCCGGCGGCCTGTTCAGTGTAACAAGTTATACCGGGTTTGTCAATCTTCGCTTTCGCCCGCCGGGGCTTCGGCCTCCTCCGCGTTCGGCTGTGTTTGTGCAGCCTCATCTTCCTCCGCATCCGACAAACCGGGCAGGCTTTGGGGCACAACGCCGTTCTCGTCCGTTTCCACCGGGTCGGCATAGGCCAGATAGCGGTAGGGCGTCGGCACCTGGATGCCCTGCGGGTAACAGGTGTACAGGATGCAGCTCGGCTCCTCTGCGCCCCAGCGGCATTTATCGACCTCGGTCTCGCCGATGACCTCGAACCCGGTGATCTCATAGACGAAGTCGCCGTAAATCGTATCGAGGTGGATCAGCGCGCCCTCCTCGGCGTCAAACAGCTTATTGAAGTAGGTGTCGGTATGCGCGCCCACAAAGACGGTGCCGTTTTCACCGGGCATCACGCAGCCGTTATCCGCGCTGCAGCCTGCGCCTGCGCGGAAGATCGCGTTGGTATCGCCCCAGTAGAGTTCGCAGTCGACCTCGGTACCTTCGACCCGCACTGTACCGATGCAATCGCCGTATTCGATGCCCTCTTTGGCCTCGGCGGCAGCCTGTATGGCCTCCTCCCGGCGCTGTTCGGCCTCGGCTTCCGCCGCCAGGCGGGCCTGCTCGGCGGCCTCGGCGGCAGCCTGGGCCGCAGCCGCTTCCTCCGCTTCCCGGCGGGCCTGCTCCTCGGCAGCCTGCGCGGCCTGTTCGGCGGCCAGGCGAGCCTGCTCCGCTTTGCGGTCTGCGCGCAGCTTGAACAGCAGCGCCGCCGCACCGCAGCAGACCAAAAGCGCCGCCAGGCAGACCGCCAGGCGCTTATAGGCGCGCCGGCGGGTCTTTTTCATGTTTTGCACGCTTCGCTCTCCCCTTTTTGGCTTTGCAGGTAGGCGGCCGGACCGCTTTCATACAAATCGCCGCCGTGGGCGTCCAGCAGCACGGTCAGCGGCATATCCTGCACAACAAGGCGGCGCACGGCTTCACAGCCGAGGTCCGGCCAGGCAATGACCTTGCAGCTCTGCACGCTGGCGGCCATCAGCGCCCCGGCGCCGCCCAGCGCCGCCAGATAGACCGCGCCGTTGCGCACGACCGCTGTTTTGACCGCCTCGCTGCGCTTGCCTTTGCCGATCATACAGGCAAGCCCGAGATCGAGCAGGCGCGGGGTGAAGGAATCCATCCGCCCGGCCGTTGTCGGCCCGGCTGCGCCGATCACACAGCCGGGGCGCTCCGGCGTGGGGCCGACATAGTAGATGGCCGCGCCCCGCAGATCAAACGGCAGCGGCTTTCCTGCATCCAGCAGTTCGGCCATGCGGGCGTGGGCGGCGTCCCGCGCCGTAAACACGACGCCGGACAAAAGCACCGTGTCCCCTGCGCGCAGCGGCGCCAGGTCCGTTTTGCAAAGCGGTGTTGTAAGGCGGTATTGCATCATTAGCCCCCCTGCCGCGCGCGGCGGTGCTGTTCCTTGACTTCCTGATGGTGGCGGTTGACCATCTGTTCGAGCTGGGCGTCGCCGATGTCCCCCGCCCCGGAACGGCCGGTCTTCCCCAGCGGGATATCCACCGGGCTGCGTTTTTTCTGCGCCGAAACGCCGACGCCTTCCAGAGAAATGTCGATACCGGGATCTTTAGCAGGCATAGCTGGTCTACTTCCTTTTCCTGTTCGTTTTTTGTGTTCACAGCGTCACGGTGGCCCGGCGGGTCACATGGCAGCTGACGTTGACCGCCACCGGCAGGCAGGCCACATGCGTGGGCGCCTGCTCGATGGATACGCCAAGGCAGGTCGTGGCCCCGCCAAAGCCCTGCGGGCCGATGCCCATGGCATTGACAGCCTGCAGCAGTTCGCGTTCGAGCGCCGCATAATACGGGTCCGGGTTGGGGGCGTCCAGCGGCCGCAGCAGCGCGTGTTTGGCCAGCGCCGCGCATTTGTCAAAGCTGCCGCCGATGCCGACGCCAAGCACAATGGGCGGGCAGGGGTTGGACCCGGCCAGCCGCACAGTCTCCAGTACAAAATCCTTGACGCCCTGCACGCCGTCAGCCGGTTTGAGCATGGCAAGGCGGCTCATGTTCTCACTGCCCGCGCCTTTCGGTGCGACGGTGATGCGGCAGGCATCCCCCGGCACAAGCGTAACAGTCAAAAAAGCCGGGGTGTTGTCGTCTGTATTTTTGCGCTGCAGCGGGTCGCCGGTAATGCTTTTGCGCAGGTAGCCCTCGGCATAGCCGCGGCGCACGCCTTCGTCGACCGCCGCCTGCAGGTCGCCGTTTATATGCACGTCCTGCCCCAGTTCGATAAAAACGCAGGCCATGCCGGTGTCCTGGCAGATGGGCAGCTCGTTTTGGGCGGCGGCATCCAGGTTCTGCGCCAGCAGCCCCAGCGTCTCCTGCGCCAGCGGCCAGGGTTCGGCTGCACGCGCGGCATCCATGGCCGCTTTCACATCGGGCGGCAGCGTGCGGTTGGCCTGCAGGCAGAGCTGCCGGACCGCGTCGGTGACGGCGGCGGCGTCCAGTTCGCGGATCTTCATACCCGGGCCACGCCGCTTTCCCGCGCCGCTTTCGCGACCGCGCCGGCCACCGCATCCGCCACGCGCGGATCGAAGGCTTTGGGCAGGATGTTTTCTTCGCTCAGCTCCGCGTCCGGGATGAGCGCGGCCAGCGCATGCGCGGCCGCCAGCTTCATCTCGTCCTTGATATCGCGGGCGCGCACCGAAAGCGCGCCTTTGAAGATGCCCGGGAACGCCAGCACATTGTTGACCTGGTTGGGGAAATCGCTGCGGCCGGTGCCGACAACGCGCACCCCGGCCGCCTTGGCGGCGTCGGGCATGATCTCGGGGTTGGGGTTCGCCATCGCAAAAACGATCGCGTCCGGGGCCATGCTGGCCGCCATCTCGGGCGTGAGCGCCCCGGCGACCGAAGTGCCGATGAACAGGTCCGCCCCGCGGATCGCCTCGGCCAAACCGCCGGTCACGCGGCGGGGGTTGGTCCGCTCGGCCAGGGCCGCTTTGTGGCCTTCCAGCCCGGCGCTGCGCCCCGGCACAAGAATGCCGTGTTCGTCGACCGCAATGATATCCTGCACACCGGCGGTCTGCAGCATACGAATGATGGCCGTACCGGCCGCGCCGGGGCCGTTCTGCACAACGCGGATGCTGCGGATGTCCTTGCCCACCACCTTCAGCGCGTTGAGCACACCGGCCAGCACGATGATGGCTGTGCCGTGCTGGTCGTCGTGGAAAACCGGGATGTCCAGGTCGCGCTCCAGCTCTTCCTCGATGGCAAAGCATTCGGGGCTGCGGATGTCCTCCAGGTTGATGCCGCCGAAGGTCGGTGCGATGGCCTTGACGGCCGCCACGACCTCCTCCTTTGTGCCGGCGTTCAGGCAGATTGGGAAAGCATCGACGCCGCCAAATTCCTTAAACAGCGCGCATTTGCCTTCCATGACCGGCAGCCCGGCCTCGGGGCCGATATTTCCCAGGCCCAGCACCGCGGTGCCGTTGGTCACGACCGCCACCGTGCGCCCTTTGAGCGTGTATTTGTAGACATCTTCCGGGTTTTTGGCAATATGGCGGCAGGGCTCCGCCACGCCGGGGGTGTAGGCGGTGGAGAGCGCGTCCCTGTCCCTGACCGGGACAAGGCTCTGCACCGTCAGCTTTCCGCGGTTCTTTTCGTGCATGGCCAAAGCGGCGGCGTTGTAATCCATAAAGGCACATCCTTTCGTTTGCTCGCTTTATTCCGGCGAGAGGTTTTCATCGGTCTCCAGGCGCAGTTTGGCGGCGCCGTAGTTTGATTCCATGCGGATCACACAGAAATGGTCGGGCCATTTCTTCTTGACCGCTTCGCGCAGCGCAGCCGCCAGGCGCGCGGCGCGCCGGTCTTTGCCGGAGAGGTAGTCCGGCGGGACCGCGCAGTCGAACACGACGTTCGTATGGCTGGGCCCCGGAACGATGCGCAGGTCATGCACGGCGGCTTCCGGTTCAAGGCGGGCCGTTTCTTCTTCCAGAAAAGCGCGCAGCTCGTTGACGTGAGCGTCGTCTGTCACGACCGGATCGTAGTGGATGGTGGCAATCAGCCCTTCCTCCCGCATGAGGTCTTTCTCGATCGTGTCGATCGTATCGTGGCTTTGCAGCACGTCCGCCCCGGCCGGCATCTCGACATGGAAACTGACCAGCCGGTTGCCCGGGCCATAGTCGTGCAGCATCATATCATGGATGCCCAGTACGCCCGGGTAGGAAAGCACCTTGCGTTCAATGCGCTCGATCAGCGCCGGGTCGGGCGCCGCACCAAGGATCGGGTCCAGCGTATCCCGCACAAGGCCGATGCCGCTGTAAAGGATAAACAGGGCTACCGCCACACCGGCCAGTCCGTCCAGCCGGTCGATACCGCTGAGTTTGGCTGCAATGGAGGCCGCCAGCACGGCCGCTGTCGAGATCACGTCGTTGCGGGCGTCGGCCGCAGTGGCGCGCAGCGTCTCGGAGTCGATCAAAACGCCGATCCTGTGGTTGAACAGGCTCATCCACAGCTTGACGGCGATGGACGCGACCAGCACCCCGGCCGACAGCCAGCCAAAGCTGACCGGCGTCGGCTGCAGTACCTTGAGCGCGCTTTCTTTGAGCAGCTCGATGCCGATGACCAGGATCATGACCGAGACTGCCAGACCTGCCAGATATTCGTACCGCGCATGGCCGAAAGGATGTTTTTCATCCGCCGGGCGCGCGCCGAGCCGGAACCCGGCCAGGCTGACGATGTTGGAACTGGCGTCGGATAAATTGTTCATGGCGTCTGCCGTGATGGCCACGCTGCCAAACAGTGTGCCGGCAAGGAACTTGCCCGCAAACAGCAGCACATTGCAGACGATCCCCGTTATACAGGCAAGATCGGCGTAAGCGCTGCGCACGCTGGCGCTGCCTGTATTTGCGCTGTCTTTGACAAACAGGCGGATCAGCCACTGGGTCACGCAGGACCCCCTCCTTCTCAAAAAGCAGCGGACCATGGTTCGTGGTCCGCTGCCGGAAATATTACTGCAAAAATACCGCTCAATCGCGCACGATGCAGGCGTCCCGCTCCGGGCCGACCGAAATGTACTTGATGCGGCAGCCGACGGCGCGCTCCAGATACTCCACATACGCGCGGGTCTGGGCCGGGAGATCCTCATACTTGCGCACGCCGCTGATGTCGCAGTGCCAGCCCTCCATCTGCTTGATAACAGGCTGGGCGTCGTCCAACGTCTTGCCGGTCGGGAAGCGGTCTGTCACGGTGCCGTCCGCCAGGCGGTAAGCCTCCACGACCGGCACAGTCTCCATATAGTCAAGTACGTCGAGCAGCGTCAGCGCCAGCTCATCGCAGCCCTGGCACTGTACGCCGTAGCGGCTGGCGACGACGTCAAACGGGCCGACGCGGCGCGGGCGGCCGGTCGCGGCGCCATATTCATGGCCATGTTCGCGCAGCACGTCCTTCTCCGGCTCGGTCATGGCCAGTTCGGCGGTAAACGGGCCTTCGCCCACGCAGGAGGAATACGCCTTCATGATACCGATGGAAAGGTCCAGCTTGCGGCCGGGGATACCGGCGCCGATCGGCGCATAGGCGCTGATCGTGTTGGAGCTGGAAGTATAGGGGTAGATGCCATAGTCGATATCACGCAGCGCGCCGAGCTGGGCCTCGAACATGATCTTCTTGCCCGCGTCGTCGGCTTTGGCGAGGTAATCGCCCACATCGCAGATATAGTCCTTGAACAGCGCGGAAAAATGCTCGCACCAGGCCCACATTTCCTCAACGCTGACCGGCTTCTGGTCATAAATATTCACCATCGTCAGGTTTTTGGACTCGACGATCGTCTCAAGGCGCTTGCGCACACCGGCGTCCATATGGACAAGGTCGCCCATGCGCAGCGTCTTCTTCATGAACTTGTCGCCGTAGGTATAGGCGATGCCGCGCTTGGTGGAGCCAAACTGCGCGCCGGTCTTGGAAAGGCGCGCTTCCTCCAGACCATCCTGCTCAACATGGAACGGCATGGTGATGGTGGCGCGGTCGGAAATTTTCAGGTTGTCGGGGCTGATCTCAACGCCCTTTTCGCGCAGCGCGGCGATCTCGGTTTCCAGATGTTCCGGGTCGATGACCATTCCGCCGCCCATGACGCAGACGACCTCCGGGCGCAGAATACCGGAAGGGATCAGGTTCAGGATAAACTTGCCGCGCTCGTTCTTGACCGTGTGGCCGGCGTTGTCGCCGCCCTGGTAGCGCGCGACGATGTCGTAGTCCTGGCTCAGCAGGTCGACCATGCGGCCCTTGCCTTCGTCGCCCCAGTTGATACCGGTGATTGCAGTAAGCATTTTACAAACCTCACTTTGGTTTATTGTACAGCCTTTTCCGCCCGGCCGCCGCCGTTTTCCGGCTGGCGGCCGATTTGTTGAAGCCGGGATACGCCGCCGTGTATGATTATACCAGACGCCGCGTAAAAATGCAATGCAAAGCGCGCGGCTGCGAACGGATTTTCCCGCCCCGCCGGGGCGGGCTCACTTCTTTTTCAGCAGCGGGTGGCGGCTGCCGTCCGGCTCAATGACCGTCGTGTGTGCGAGCTGGTCCTGCAGCGAAGCGCGGACATCGGCAAGGTACTGCTGCCGCAGCGTGTGTTGTTCTGCTTTTTCCGCCGGGGTCAGTCCCTCCGTTTTTGCCTTGCGGGCCAGTTCGTTGATGCGCGCGATCTGTTCTTTTTTCATGGATGCCCTGGTTCCTTTCCTTGGGTGTATCTGTTTGCCGTTTACCTTCCCAGTATAGCATCTTTTGGCGCATTTTGAAATGTACGGCTGTACATTTTATGAAAATGATGTATAATAAGCAGGTATTCCAATGAACAAAGGATAGGAGCGACCCATGAAACGTATCAATGCACTTCGCATCACCGCCGGTCTGCTGGCCGGGACCCTGGCCCTTGGTCTGGCCGGCTGCGGCGCCACCACGGAAAGCGGCGCCACCGCCGAAACGGCTGAACAGCCGCAGGCTGCCGCCTCCGGCGAATCTGCCGCGCAGGAAGACCCTTACGCTTACCTGAGCGATTTCGACTACAGCTCGATCTTTGACGAGAACGGCTATGTGGCCGGCGTGAAGGCCACCGACTATGTCACCATTCCGCAGGGCTTTGCCCCCACCCTCTCGGACGCCGCCAACACCGTCGCCGAAGAGGACATCCAGAGCTATATCAACGAAAACATCCTGGTCTCTTATGCCGAGACGACACAGGTGACCAACCGCGCAGCGGCAGACGGCGACACGGTGAACATCGACTTCGCCGGTTCCATCGACGGCGTTGCCTTTGACGGCGGCACAGCGGAAAGCTACAGCATCACGCTGGGCAGCGGGCGCTTTATCGACAACTTCGAGGAACAGATCGTCGGCCATATGCCCGGCGAGAGTTTCGATGTGGTCGTCACCTTCCCGGAGGACTATCAGTCTGCCGAGCTGGCCGGGAAGGAAGCCGTTTTTGCCACAACGCTCAACTATGTGGAGCAGACCACGCTGCCTGAGCTGACCGACGCCTGGGTGCAGGAGCATCTCAACCAGGCTCTGGGACTGACCAGCGTGGCCGGTGTGAACGATTATGTCCGCGGTCTGCTGCTGTACGACCAGCAGGCCAACGAGATCTACAACGAGCTGACCAGCCAGCTGACCGTGGCTGACGAAGCGCCTGCCGAGCTTGTGAAATACTTTGAAGATTACTACCTGCTTACGCCGTATCTGTACAGCCAGATGAACGGCGTTACGCTGGACGAGTTCATCACAAGCGGCGGCTTTGCCGACACGGCCGCTTACCTGGAAAGCATTGCGGGGTACATTGACGGCGCGGTGCAGCAGGCGCTGATCATGCAGGCGCTGGCCGAGACCTACGGCATCGTCTGCGATACCGACACCATGAACGCCGAGATCATGGACCAGTACGGCACCGACGACCCGACCACCTACACCGAACAGTACGGCGAAACCTACCTGAAAATGAGCATCCTCAACTCGCTGGTCATGGAGCACCTGATCGAGATGGCCAACGCCTGAACGGCATAACCGCGATACCCGCGCCTTGTGCGAAAGCGCCCCGCAGCTTCTCCTGCTGCCGGGCGCTTTTTCTGTTTGTGCGCGCCGTAATTTTGCCCGCATTGCGCGCTTGCTTTTCTTTGTTGGCACATGGTTGGCGCAGAGGCCAAAGCGCAAAATATGTGCGCTGCGCCTTTTCTTGCCAACATTCCGGCCCGGCCCCGAAAACGGCCGCTCCACTATGGACATTCCCTGGCAATGTTGCTATACTACCCACAAAAAAAGCGGCCGCCGCGGCGGCCGGGGAGGTCGTTCTGCTTTGTCCCAACCGGTAACGCGCATCGACATGACCCAAGGGTCCATCCTTTCCACAACCATTCGCTTTGCCCTGCCCATCTGTGCGGGCAATGTGCTGCAGCAGCTGTACAGCACGGTGGATACCCTTGTCATCGGCAACTTTTGTGATTCCACCGCGCTGGCCGCCGTGGCGACCAGCTCACAGCCGCTGGAAATTTTGCTCTGCGTCTTTCTTGGGATCGGCTCCGGTGTCTCCATCCTGGTTTCGCAGGCGGCCGGGCAAAGCGATACCGCCCGCCAGCAAACACTGGCCCGCACAGCGGTCTGGTTTCTTTATACCACGGCCATTCCTTTGACCGTGATCGGCCTGCTGGCCGGTCCGCTGCTGCTGCGCCTGATGCAGGTGCCGGAAGATGCCTGGCCCGGCGCTGTGCTGTATCTGCGGATCACAACGCTGGGGTGCCTTGGCAACATGGGGTACAACCTCAATGCCGGGCTGCTGCGCGGGCTTGGCAACAGCCAGGCCACGCTGTGGATGCTGGTTATCAGCTGTTTTGTGAACATCGTCGGCGATCTTGTTCTCGTCGGCGTATTCGGCCTGGGCGTCGGCGGCGCAGCCGCCGCCACCGCCGCCGCCATGATGCTGGCCTGGGCTTTCAGCATCGTTTATCTTTTGCGGCATGCGCCGGAGTTGGCGTTCCCGGTCCTGCCCAAAGGCTATGACCGCGCCACATTGCGGGAGATCCTGCACGTCGGCCTGCCGTTGGGGCTCAACAACGCCCTGTACTCGTTCGGCCATCTGATGCTGCAAACGCTGTACAACACGCAGGGTTCGGTATTCGTCGCCGGGTGTTCGGTTGCCAGCAAGATCAGTTCGCTGGCCAATGTGGCGATCACATCGTTTTCCAGCGCCGCCTCCGTCTTTTCGGGGCAGAATTTCGGCGCCGGCCTCACCGACCGCCTGCGGCGGGGCGCGCTGCGCATCCCGCTGGCCTGCGGCGCTTTCACGCTGGCGGCCGGGCTTTTGTTGACGCTGTTCCGCCTTCCGGTGCTCACCCTGTTTACGCGCGACGAGGCCGTCCTGGCCGTCGCCGCGCGCTATGTGGTCGTGGTTCTGCCGTTTACCTGGTGTTATGCGGTCTTCAACGGCATCATAAATTATGTCAACGGTCTGGGCGAGATCCGTTACCCGACCGTCGTCAACCTGCTGATCCTGTGGGCTGTGCGCATCCCCTCCGCCTGGCTGCTGGCCGCTGTCGGACTTGGCGATTACTGCATGGCGGGCATGTCGCTGAGCTTTGTAGCCGGGATGGCCGCCATGCTCCCCTTCTACCGCACCCACCGCTGGGCCGAGCTGTGCAGCCGGTGCAGCGCCAATGCAAAAACAGGCTGATTTTATGCGCGCTTTGTCGCATTAGGGGCGCATCATCTGGCGGCAGCGTTCAGCCCTCCGGCCCGCAAAACCCGGGCCGCATTGCACGCCGCCTCGGCGCCGACCTCATTATAAGCCTGCTGGTAATAATGAAAAGCATCCTTCATCAAACCGCGCGCCTTCATACCGGCGAACGCGCCGGATACAAGGTGAACATGCGGCAGCTTGCGACAAAGTTCCTGCTGCGCCTGCCGGATCGGGGCATAATCAATGTTCGGGTCGCTGCCATTGTAGCAGCCGATCTGAATCAGGAGGCAGTCCTCTACCTCTGCGCGCTGCAAAGCGGAAAACATCTGCTCAAAGCGCTTTTGATACACTATGCGCGGCGTCCCTGCGTCTCCATCCGATTCCCCCTGGCACCAGAGGACCAGGCAGCGGCGGACCGTCCAGCCCCTCCCGGCCAGATAGCCGCGCGCAGCCCGCAGGCGTTCGATCGCATCGTTCAGATAGCGGCTGCCGGGCAGCCACTCCTCTATGCGGCTGCCGCCCTTGGATGCCGAAACGCCCACAACCGGCACACCGGTCTGCGCAAACCATGTATTGACAAAGGCCGTTGCCAGGGAACCGGTTTTCATCCGCAAATCATCGATGCCGCCCGGGCGGTCTTCCTGCAGGCCAAACGGTTCGCACAAAACATGCAGGTTCTCCGGGTCGGATACAGCACGGTATTCATACCCGGCTCCCCGGGTCAGGCGCGGCGCCGGCTGCGGGTGCGCCGCATCGACAATGCCGCGCCCGGCCATATTGGACTGCCCCATAAATATGATCAGATCCACCGTATTTTCCATGTATCATATCGTCCATTCATACGTTAAAATAGGTCGCCTTTTAACCCCCGGCTGCCGGGGATTTTTCAGCCGCCCCATTCAACTATAGTCAAATCCGTTGTTTTTTGCAAGAGCCCATTGAGCTCAAATTTTTAACGCCCGTTGCAGCCGCTTATCTGTTTTTCTTCCGGCACCACGCCATTACGGCAAACGGCAGGCAAACCGCGCCAACCAGAAGCGGGACTGCCAGCAACGGCCCGGGCGACCAGAGCCGTAAACCGAACCAATGATACAGGTTCTGCCGGAAAATATCCTCCGCCCCGCCCACAAACGGAAGCAGCCGCAGATGTTGCTGCACCGGCCAGGGCAGATACTGGTTGAGGATCTGCGGCCCCCAGGTTATCAGCAATGCGGCGACCAGTGCTGCCGTGCTCCCGGGCAAAAGCGCGGACATCAGCAAAGCAGCCCCGGCAAAGCCCAGCACAGAGCAGAACAGGTAAGCCAGTTCATAACATTCCGCCTGGAGCATATTCATCGGCGCCGTAGCCAACATTTTGATCAGCTGGATGGGCAGGTTCCAGCCTTCAAACCCCAGCCAGATAGCTTGAACCGCTACCATAACCGCGGCAAACATCCCGAAGATTTCCACCGCAAACGCCAGCCCCGACAAAAGCTTTGCCCCGGCCAGCCCCGTTGTCCCATGCAGGGATGTCACCTGCAGCGTATCCATGCCCCGCCGTTTTTCCCCGGCAAATATAGGTGTCAAAGCCAGGGCCAGAACCACAGGTAAAACCATCTGGCCAAACCCCCCGATACCGTTGCCCAAAATGACAGACCACCCCGCAGCCCAGCCGTATGCCATGGGCTTGTCCACCCGGTTGTCCATGTCCAGAAAGAACTGCCGGTCCGCCGGGTCTGAAAACTGGTTTTCCAGGTAATATTCGAGTTTTTCCTCCCGACGCTCATACAGACCGGTCAAGCGGGCAGGGTCCGCATAGTAGATGGTAAGCGTAGGATAGGGCTGGGTCTGGTCCTCCACCTCCGGCCACAAAAACGATACCAACGTCCCCTGCAAAAAGCCAAAATCCGCCAAAGCGCCGTCAAACTCCGGGTTCTCTGCCAGGATTTGCTGATAGGTTCGCACCATATCCTGTGCTGTCTCATCGGTGAGCGTTTGCCACTGAGCGGCATATTGCTGACTCTTGCGAATATTCATATATCCATCGATCTGGTGACTCCCGTCTGCCCGCATGGTGCCGAAATTGATACACTGCATGGCCCATACCTGCAGCCCCAGCGTCAGCAACATCATTCCGAAGACTGCCAGTCTGGTCAGCCCGGAGCGCCACAGTTTCTTATGTTCCTGCCAGAACAGACTCATGGATTGTCGCCTCCTTCCTCCTCCGGGAAGTACAACAGATACAGGTCTTCCAACGTAGGGGTACAGGGCCTTGCCGCCGGGGCAGGCTTTGCATCCGCCAGAATCCGCAGCGTTACACTGTTCCCGTCATAGCGCAGATTGGCCACGGTCACCCGCGCCTGCCAGGCCTCGGCCTCCCGGGATGGCACGGTCAGCTCCCAAACACGGCCTTTTGCCTGCTGCAGCAGTTCTGAAACGGTGCCCTGGGTTTGAAAGCATCCGTCTTTCATCAGGAACACCTTGTGTGCAATCGCTTCCAGGTCAGAAACAATGTGGGTAGAAAGCAGCACAATTTTTTCCTGCGCATACCCTTCCAGAATGTTGCGAAAGTGGACCCGCTCTTTGGGGTCCAAACCCGCGGTCGGCTCGTCCAGGATCAGAATATCCGGGTCATTGAGCAATGCCTGGGCGATGCCCAACCGGCGGCGCATCCCGCCGGAAAAAGCCCGGAGCTTTTTGTTGGCAACCTCCTGCAGCCGAACCATAGACAGCAGCCCCTGAATCTTCGGCACAGCCCGGGAGCGGGTCATCCCTTTCAACACAGCCATATACAGAAGGAAATCACGGGCGCTGTACTGCGGATACCCCACAAATTCCTGCGGCAGATAGCCAAGTTTGTCCCGGTATGCCGCCCCCAGCGTGTCAATGGGGATTCCATCCAGACGTACCTGCCCGGCAGTAGGTTTCAAAACGCCGCAGATCATCCGCAGCAGGGTTGTTTTTCCCGCCCCATTGGCCCCCAGCAGGCCATAAATGCCGGGTTCCAACACAGCGGTGATGCCTGCCACCGCCGTGTTTCCTCCAAAATCCTTGCACAGATTATCAAGCAGCAACTCCACCGATGATGCCCTCCTTTCGTTGTTGGAACAGAGAAATCAGTTCTCTGACAAAAAATCCGCCGAATACCAGGAATGCAAGCATCCAGCCGCCCAACGCAGACGTCTCATACAGTTGCGGCGCCGCAAGATGAACAACCAGAAGCCCCGCCGCCGTGGCAGAGCATACCACTATACAAATCACTCCGTTGCTCCGCGGACAGCGCCGAAGTACTGTCAACGAAGTCAGCATGCAAAACAAAAACGGAACCAGCAGATAAAAAAGCAGCGGCAACAAGGCTTTTCCTGTCTGTGACTTTCCCAGCACCAGCGCCGCCGTCAAAAACACAAGGTCCGCAGCGGCGGCCAGGATCAGCTTGGCAAGCGCCAGCTCTGCACGGGATACACAGGTGGATGCTTCCAGTTCATCCATGTCAAAGCGCTGGCCGCCAAACAGGACCGGCAGACACGCCCCCACCAGAAGCGGCCCCAGCAGCGGCAGCCAGGACACAAGGTCCTTTTGTCCGGCCGCCGCCAGAAAAAACAGCAAAGACGCCGCCCCCTTGGCCGCCCACATGGGCGCCCCGGTAAAGCGCCACACCTGTGAGAGGAAGGTCCAGAATCCGGTACGGCGCCGTACCGGATTTTTTTGTAAGAGTGCGGCACACTTTTGTTTGGTCTCTGCCATGCGAGACGGTTGCGGTCCCTGGCACAGCAGGCGATGCAGTGCAGAAGAATTCACAGTTTTCCCTCCCTTAAAGCTTTCAGTGCGATCCGTACGCGGCTCTGCACGGTGCGCAGCGGCTGCCCCGTCACAGCAGCGATTTCGCGGTATTTCAGTCCCTCCCCATACCGGAGCAATACGGCTTCCCGCTGGTCCGGGGGCAGACTTGCCAACAGTCGCTCTGCCATATCACGGTTTTCAATAGTTTCAAAAGGCGCCGCCGTGTCTGTCATATCCTCCGGCAACGGTTCCGTTTTTCTTTGCCTGGCGGCATCCACACACAGGCAATAGGCGATGCGATACAGATACGCGCGGAATTGCCCTTGTTCCCGGTAGCTTCCTATGGTGCGAAACAGGTGCAAAAAGACTTCCTGGGTCAGATCCTCCGCAGTCTGTATGCATGCGGTGTGGCGCGCGCAGTAGCGCAGAATTGCCGTATAATACCGCTCAATCAGGGTATCTCCCGCCGCGCGGTCGCCTGCCTGAATGCGGCGTATCAACTGCGCATCCCGCATACGCATCCCCCCTGTCCTTGTAAAAAATGCTTCACTTATGATAACGAGCCTGCCCCGCAAAATGATTAGGGTGCATCCGAAAAACTCCTCCGTACCGCCTAACTTTACTGTATCTCTGACTAAACAGAAAAAGAGCCTTGCGGCAGAGTGCTCCTTCTGACGCAAGGCTCTTTTGTCATTGTATCGCGGCAAACAAAAAAACAAACTCGAACCTGTGCACAAAGAGCACAACGTTCGAGTTTGTCTAATTTGGTGACCCGTACGGGAATCGAACCCATGTTAACGGCGTGAGAGGCCGCTGTCTTAACCGCTTGACCAACGGGCCATATAAAAGAGAAGCCGGCATCTACCTATTTTCACAGGTCGTTTCCAACCAACTATCTTCGGC
>ERZ1643251.2206-NODE-2206-length-20250-cov-24.347363_pt1 | contig 20250 bp, 16 predicted proteins | sample MGYA00579261_ERZ1643251 | MGnify/ENA primary metagenome ERZ1643251 (study PRJEB29033, sample SAMEA4952267) | chicken gut metagenome | biome: Broiler Chicken; feature: Gastrointestinal Tract; material: Caecum | place: Ireland | collected 2018 | study: Broiler... | reverse complement strand
AGCTGACCGATACTAATTAGCCGAGGGCTTGACCTACAAAGAAGCGTTGAATCGTTGTGAGCAGATGAAACGTGACAACAAGAATGAATGCAGGCAGCTTGCTACATCACATTGTTCAGTTTTGAGGGTGCGGAAACAGCGAAGTGCTGATCCGTTGTGAGCAGCGAGGATGGACCGAAGCGAGGGCGAGAAACCAAGAAACGCAAGTTTCTGTTTCAAGTCCGAGACGGAGGGAAGCCGAGCGTTGCGAACAGGAGAAGCATGACACCCCCTTCCATGGGCACCTTTAGCTCAGTTGGTAGAGCACCTGACTCTTAATCAGGGTGTCCAGGGTTCGAGTCCCTGAAGGTGTACCACTCCCATTTGGGTGTGTATACATCCAAATGGGAACCATTCAGTCGGTGCTGATTGCAGTGAGGATCCACCCGTTCCCATTCCGAACACGGCAGTTAAGCTCACTTGCGCCGAAAATACTTGGCTGGCGACGGCCCGGGAAGATAGGTAGTGCCGACACGAAGAGGACGATCATTTGATCGTCCTCTTTTTATTTTTTACGACTCTATAGAATCAAACTACAACCACAAGCCCCCTGGGGAACAATCCCCAGGGGGCTTTGACATGGGTTAGTGCTTGGCTCTGCGGACTCGGTCCATCAACAGGAGGAGACCAAGTGCGGAAATGGTCATCGTGGTGAACAGCACGGGAAGGTTGGCACTGTCACCGGTCTGAGCCGGGCCTTCCGGCTGAGAGGTGGGGGCGGGGGAGGGAGTAGGCGTAGGAGTGGGCTTCTCAGCGTCCGGGTCCTTGGCTCCACAGACGGTGCAGACACCGTTGGAATAGCTGTGGCCCGTTGCGGGCAGGGTCTCCTGGGCCACCAAAACGGTGTGGCACACGGAGCACTGGCTGCCCTCGCTGAGTCCGGTCTCGGTACAAGTGGGAGCCTTCCCGGGGATTGCCTCGGGGGTGTGGGCGGACAGGTCGCCGTAAGTGGTCTGGCAGATGGCACACACGGCCTGCTCCTGGCAGGTGGCAGTGCCGCCGCTGTGTGCCTCCGGTTGGGTGGTGGCGGAGCAGCGGGAACACTGATACCAGTGGCTTGTCTCATCGTGGCACAGGACCGAGAAGTCATGGCCCAGGGCGTCATGCTTCACCACTTGCTGGGCGGTGTAGGGCTCCTCTTGGAAGACCACGGTGGCCAAATAGGTGGTGCTGCCAGGCTCGGTGCAGGTGGCGGGAGTCTCCTGGGTGGTGATGACGGCATTCACCGTCTCTGTGTGACCACAGCCCTCATAGGTGCAGATAAAGGTGGCGGTGGCCTGAGAGAAATCCTCTGTCCACTGGAAGACGGGCTTTCCATAGGTGTGGGGAGGAACCAGCTCCATCCACGCCTGATACAGGGCTTGGGTGAGAGCGGTCACCTGTTCCAGATGGGCTTGGGCGTCCGCCTCGTTGTCAAACACGGGAGCGTCATCGCTGGCCAGGAAGTCGTTGGCGGCCTGTTTGGCGGCCTGGAGGGCTTCCCAGCACTCGGGGGCATAGTCCTGGGCATCCAAGGTGTCCACAAAGGCCACCAGCTCTCTCAGACCGCTGGTGCTGACCTGATAGGTGGTGTGGGCGGGGATGGTGGTCTGCAGGAACAGCTGGAACTCGCAGCTCTCAGTGCTCACGTTGTACTGCTTGGTGGGTTCGCTGGAGTGGGACAGATAGAGCTCTTGATCGCCCACCGTGTGGGAGATGGTATAGGTACCGGGAGTGGCGCCGGGCTGGATAGTCAGGGTGTATGCCTCACTCTGGACGGGCACGCGGGCACCGGGCTGGGTGGAGGCGTCATTGAGACGGAGGTAGGCGCCGTCCGCCTCCAGGCTCTGGACGGTGTAGCTCTCCTCGGTCTGGGTGATGCGCCACAGCTGACGGCTGGCGGCATACTGTCCGTCCAAGGTCAGCTGGTTGTTGGACACGGAGCCGGTTACCTGATCGGTGTTGCTCTGGCCGTTGGCGTGATAGAGGATTCTCTGGGTACCGGCGTGATAGATGGCGTAAACACCCCCTGCGTCCATGCCGTCGGTGTCCAGATCGTAGGTGGTTTGGGCCTCGTGGTCCTCACTGGAAATGGTGTCCTGGAAACAGGGGGGCAGGGTGATGCCGCTCTCGTCCTGGACTGCCACAGAGAGCTTGGCGGTGCGGACAATCCCGTTGGAGGCGGTGGCCGTGGCGGTGATGGTGGCTGTGCCGCTGCTGACGGCGGTGACGACACCGGTGTCGCTGACCGTAGCCACTGCGGGGTTGTCCGAACTCCAGGTGATGGTGGCGGCATCCTCAGGGGTGACTATGGCCTGCACCTGTCCGGACTGGCCCACGCTGAGATTGACGAACTGGGGCTCCAGGGTCAGGGTGATTTTCTCACTCTCATCCTGAATCATGTACCAGCCTTCACCCAGCAGGTCTTGGACCGAGAGGGTCTCAAAGGCGATCTGGCAGGGGGGAGACTGGTTTTCGTAGAGAATGGCAAAGGTGTCGGTGGCCTTGCCGTTCTCTTGGAGCTGGGAGACGCAGGAGTAGGCGAAGCAGTTGTTGACGCCGGTGTAGCGGGTGGCGTCGTCGTTGAGCCAGGTGACGGTGCCGTCCTCGGCCACGGAGCCGATGCGCACCACGCCCTCCGAGCGCTGAATGCGGGCATAGGAGCCCAGAATCAGGTTGTCATACTCCTGGTCGTCGGGACCGACGAGGGTACCCTCCAGATTGATGAAGGAGACCATGCAGCCGCCGCCACTCTTCTGACTGAACAGATTGTTGTCAGGCTGGCACTGGCTCCAGGTCACACCGCCATCGGAGGAGTCGGCGTAGCTGACATAGTTGATGGTGTTGCGGGAGTACATCCGCAGGTCGCCGTTGGGGAGAAGCACCACTTGAGATTCGCTGGTCTTGCCCACCCCGTTGAGGTTGCTGTTGTGTTCTCCGCGCTGCCAGGTGGCGCCGCCGTCATCGGAATAGATGACGCTGGCCAGTTCGTTGCCGGTGCGGTTGTCATAGAGGGGGAAGATAATGCGCTCTGTGCCGTTGTAGGTCATAGTGATGCCACGGCCAGGGCAGACGCCGGTGAATTTCTCATTGGCGGCGGTCTTGATGTTCAAGAACTTGGGCTCGCTCCACTCCAAGCCCTCGTCGGTGACCTGGGCGGTGCGGTGCATGATGTAGAACACCGGGTAGACCTTCCACTCACTGTTCTGGAAGAACAGGTTCTTTTGCACCCGGTTGGCGGAGTTGCCCAGTTGGGTGACGTAGGGCTTGGTGAAGGTGCCGTCTTCCTCAGACTTGACATACACGTTCAAGTAGGCATCCACCCAGGTATCTGTGGCGGTGCCGTCTTGGCTGCAAATGGGGTAGAGGATGACATCTTTGCCGTTATCGTTGGCGGGCTCTGAAAAACCGTTGGTGTTGTTCAAGTCCACATAGTAGGTGTAAGAAGAAACGGTCTTGGGTGCGTAGGTGCCGGCGGTGGCCTTAGCCACCAGCAGGCGGCCTTGGTCGTCAAAACCGGTGCTCTCCTGGCCCATCTGATTGCCGCTCATCAGGCCCACGTAGGAGGGGCAGGCATCCACTACCATATGCACGGTGCCGTTGCTGTCCTGGACGATGGAGGGGTCAATGAAGGAGCTGCTGGCGTTGCTGGTGGTGGTTTCCGCCATGTCGGCCAGGTAGTTCACCACTTCCCACTCCCAAGTCTGTCCGTTGTCCTTGGAGACGCTGACAATGGTGTCCAGGTTTTGGGGAGAGTCACCGCTGGTGGTCCAGCGGATGTCCGAGGCGGCCACGATCCAGCCGTTGTCCAGGGTGTACAGAGAGGGGATGCGGAAATGCTGGCTTCCGGTGGCCTCACTGCTGAAGGGCTCGGACACAGGCTGCGTACCCTTGGGGGTTTCCCCCACCACGGTGGGCAGCACTTGGGTCTCCTGATAGAGCTGGAATTCAATCAGGGCAGAGTCCTGGCTGGTGCTGCAGTAGTATTTGTTGCCTGCGGTACTGCCGTGGGTGAGGTAGTTGCTGCCATTGGAGAGGGTATGGGTGCCGCTTTCCTCGTGGAAGGTGATGTCCACCCGCACCGGCTGGTCTGAGGTGTTCACATGTCCGTTGACGGCGGTGGTCTGGCTCAGATCCAGATAGCGGTTGCTGTCCAGACTCTTGATGTTGTAGCCGTCGTCTCCCTCTCGCTTTTCAATGGTCCATAGCTGCCGGGAAGAGGCAAAGTTGGAAGCCAGGCTGAGGGCGTCGTTGGCGGCTGTCCCGGTGACCTGGTCTGTCTTTCCGGTCCCTGTGTGGTAGAGAATGCTGCGGGTGGTGTTGTAGAAAATGGCGTAGGTTTTGCCTGCATCCACGCCGTCCCGATCTCTCAGGTACTGGACGCTTCCGTCGCCCAGATCGCCATCCACAATGGCAGACCGGGATGATGCACCGGAGATATCACGTTCTCCTGTGGCGCGGGCCGGGGGTGCGGTCAGACAGCAGCTGAGTAGGAGACTGGCTGACAACGCAGTGGCCGCGATGCGCTTAGACATTGGTGTTTTGTTCATAACACATCCTCCTTGTACATGTGCTTCTCTCTGTATTGCACAAAACTATCATACCAAAAAGTGGACTTCGGGTCAAGGGAATTGGAAGAGATTGGTGTAGAAGGACAAAAAACCAGGAGCCCGACCATCGGTCAGGCTCCTGGAAGGAAACGGAGGGGTTAGAGCATAAAGTCTTCTTTTTTCAGGTGGGAGAAGTTGGCCACCACGGGCTTTTTGGGCACACGCTTTAAGGGGTCATACCGGAAGGCACGGCAAGCGCCGCCTGGGTCCACCACGCCTTTGCGGGAGCACAAAATCTGCTCTTCATCCAGAGCCACACCTCGCTTGCAGTAGAGGCAGCGGGGTTCAATATTTTTTTGAAACAGCATAGCAAGTCTCCTGTTCTTCCGAGATCCTCCTCAGTATACACCAAACGCCCGCTATTTTCCACCTGTTTTTCCAGCCAAAAATCGACACAGAGCCACAAGGACCATCCAGCAGAGCACGGCGGTGGCCAGGGTCACCGGGAGGATGTGGCGGAAATCCAGCTGGGTGAGGGTCTGAGTCTGGGACGTGAGATAGTACGAGACCGGATAGGTGAGGGGGAAGAGGGTGGTCACCAGGTAGGTGAGAGCGGCGGAGATCAGGCCGTGGAGGAATTTGCCCAGCAGATAGGTGCGGGCAGAAAGGCCACTGTCAATGAGGAAGCACAGCACCTGACAGTGGACGGACAGTCCGGCCCAGCCCAGCATAAAGGCGGCCATGGAGATGGACCCGGCGGAACTGGCCACGCCGCCCAGGGAGGAGACCCCGGAGGTGAGCTCCAGCAGGCCCGCCACCAGCTGGGGAGCATAGCGGGAGGAGACACCCACCAGAGAGAGCAGCCGGGCAATGGCGGTGAATACTCCAAAGTAGGACATAAGCTGGAGGAGAGCGGAAAAGAAGATGACAAAGGCACAGATGTTCAATAGATTGGAAAAGGAGCGCACCACCCCATTGGTGAAGGCGGCGGGAATGGTGGTGGCGGCAATGGGCTTGGGGTAGCTGGTTGCCTTGGCCCGTGGGTCCTCGTGGCCGTAGAACCGAAAGAGCAGGCCCGTGAGGAGGGAGGCGACACAGTGGGAGGCATAGAGCAGCAGGCCAATCTGGCCGCTGCCAAAGATGCCAGCTCCCACCACTCCCAAGATGAAGGCGGGCCCGGAGTTGTTGCAGAAGGCCAGGAGCCGCTCGGTCTCCGTCTTGGTACACAGACCTTGGCGGTACAGCTCCAGGGCGGTTTTGGCCCCCAGGGGATAGCCGCCCACAAAGCCCAGCACTACAGCCATAGCGCAGCAGCCGCTGACCCGAAACAGAGGGCGCATGACCCCCTCCAGCAGCCGCCCCAGATAGGCGGCCAGCCCCAAATCCACCGCCAGGGAGGAGAGCACAAAAAAGGGGAAGAGGGAGGGGATGATGACGTTGCAGCACAGGATCAGCCCATTTTTCGCCCCTGTCATAGCCTGGGTGGGGGCGGTCACCAATGCCAGGGCGGCGGTGACCAGCGCGATGAGGACGACGGAATCCCGGAGAACTTGTTTTTTTAAGATGCGAAACATGGCAGACCCTCCCTCGTGAGAAAAGGGTATGCGTGTCGTCTGGGGGACTTGCACGTCCCCCTCAAAAAGTATGACACATTAGTGTGCTAAAAATTTTTCTCTGAAAGGGGTTGACAAGTGGGGAGCGGGTGCGTATAATGGCCACAACAACTTCAATACAGCAAACCATTGACGGAGAGTAGTATCCAGTGTGGCGAACCTTCAGAGAGTCCCGGACGGTGAGAGCGGGGCGGGGAGCAGCTAGGAGAATGGACTTCGGAGGGCAGACCGAACGGGCGACCAAGTAGGGACTGACGGGTACCCCACCCGTTATCAGAAGGGGCGCATATGATGGTATGCGTAAGCGAGTGGGCGTCGTTTGGCGTCAATTTGGGTGGTATCGCAGAAGCTGAGCTTTTGTCCCATGTGGGGCAGAGGCTTTTTTCATTTTTCGGCCCTGGCAAAGCGGAAAAACATCTGCCGCCCAAATTCAAAAAATGGAGGAAAACACCATGAAAAACAATCCAATCATCCGTCGATTTGCCGCTTGTGCCGTAGCGGGCACCATGCTTCTGACCCTGTGTGCCTGTGGAGCGGGCAAGGATGGGAAGGACGACACCTACAAGGTGGCTGTGGTCAAGCAGATGGACCATGCCTCTCTGGATGAGATCGCCAAAGCAATCACCACTCAGCTGGACTCCATTGCCCAGGAAAAGAATGTAACCATTGAATATGAGGTGTACTCCGGCCAGAACGACCAGTCCGTACTCAAGCAGCTGGGAGACCAGGCCATTGTAGACGGGGTGGACGCCATCATCCCCATCGCCAGCACCGCCGCTCAGGTGATGGCCCTGTGTGCCCAGGACACCCAGACCCCTGTGGTGTACGCCGCAGTATCGGACCCCAAGACCGCAGAGCTCACCGGGCTGGACTACGTCACCGGCACCAGCGACGCTCTGGAGACCAGCGTTATTCTAGATATGATGCTCACCCAAAACCCCGACATGAAGAAGGTGGGGCTGCTGTACTCCCTGTCCGAGCCCAACTCCGCCACTCCCATCCAGGAGGCCAAGGAGTACTTGGACAGCAAGGGAATCTCCTATGTGGAACAGACGGGCAATACCAATGACGAGGTGATCGCCGCGGCTTCCGCTCTGGTGGCCGGTGGTGTGGATGCCATCTTCACTCCCACCGACAACGTGATCATGTCCGCCGAGCTGGCCATTTACGAGCAGCTGGCCCAGGCAGGAATTCCCCACTACACCGGGGCGGACTCCTTCGTGAGAAACGGCGCCTTTGCCACCTGCGGCGTCAACTATACCGATCTGGGCACCCGCACCGCAGACCTGGCCTACCAGGCCGTCACGGAGGGCGTGGACGGCATGGAGGATGTGTACTACATGGACGGCGGCCTCATCACCGTGAACACCGAGACCGCCAAGGCCCTGGGCATTGACTCTCAGGTGTTTGGCCAGCTGGGTGAAGTGGTGGAAGTGACCACCACCAAGGAATAAGAAAACATGCCCCGTCCGGTACGAACGTGCCGGACGGGGCAAAGGAGCGTGAAGGAATTGCTGTATATTGTGCAGACGGCCCTGGAGTTGGGCTTTTTGTATGCGCTGGTGGCCATGGCCCTGTTTTTGAGCTACCGCATTCTGGACATTGCCGACCTGACCACGGATGGGGCCTTTGTGCTGGGGGCGGCGGTGTCGGTAACGGTGACCGCGGCCGGCCACCCCTTTTTGGCCATTCCGGCGGCCATGGTGGCAGGAGCCTGTGCCGGGTTTGTCACCGCCTTTTTGCAGACCCGCCTGGGTGTGCCCTCCATTCTGGCGGGCATCGTCACCAACACAGGATTATATACCGTGAACCTCATGGTGATGGGGTGGAGCTCCAATGTGAGCCTGTTGAAGGACGACACTATCTTTTCTCTGTTTCGCACCACGGGCATCGGCGGGAAGTGGTATGAGACGGTGCTGGCCGGGGGTGTGACCATCCTCATGGCGGTACTGCTGGTGCTCTTCCTGGGCACCCGGCTGGGCCTGTCCATCCGGGCCACCGGAGACAACCGGGACATGGTGCGGGCCTCCTCGGTGAACCCCACCTTTACCATTACCGTGGGCCTGTGCATTGCCAACGCCCTCACCGCCCTGTCCGGCGGCATGGTGGGCCAGTACCAGCGTACCGCCGACATCAACGGCGGCACGGGCATTGTGGTCATCGGGTTGGCCTGCCTCATTATCGGTGAGACGGTGCTGGGCCGACGCTCCATCTTAAAGGGAGCCATTGCGGTGATTGTGGGCTCCATCATCTATCGTTTGATTTATGCCATTGTGCTCTACACCAAGGTGGTGCCGGTGGAGTGCCTGAAGCTGGTCACCGCCATCATCGTAGGCCTGGCTATTGCCGCACCTACGCTGCGCAGCTGGGTGGCATTCCAAAAGAAAAAAGCCATGGCAGGGAAGGGAGAGTGAGGGAACATGCTGAACATCAAAGGAATTTCCAAGACCTTTTATCCCGGGACCATCAATGAGAAGACCGCCCTTTCCAATCTGTCTCTGGAGGTAAAGGACGGGGATTTTATCACCATCATTGGCTCCAACGGAGCGGGAAAATCCACCCTCTTCAACGCCATTGCCGGGACGTTCTATGTGGACCAGGGCAGCATCACTCTGGGAGAACGCAACATTACCTATCTCCCGGAGCACAAGCGCAGCCGTACCATTGGACGGCTGTTCCAGGACCCCTTGAAGGGGACGGCTCCCCATATGACCATTGAGGAGAATCTGGCTCTGGCCTATCTGCGTTCCTCCCGGGGCAACGCGCCTTTCAGCCGCATCAGCAAAAAGGACCGGGCCATGTTCCGGGAGCATCTGAGCCTGTTGGGCATGGGATTGGAGGACCGCATGGGCCACCCGGTGGGACTGCTGTCCGGCGGCCAGCGCCAGGCCCTGACCCTGCTCATGGCCACCTTGGTTCCGCCCCAGCTGCTGCTGCTGGACGAGCACACCGCTGCCTTGGACCCCGCCACGGCGGAGCAGGTGCTGAAACTGACCCGGGACATTGTGGCCCGGGACCACATCACCTGTCTCATGGTCACCCACAACATGTCCCAGGCCCTGGAGCTGGGCAACCGCACTTTGATGATGGCAGACGGCCATGTAGTGCTGGACGTGGAGGGAGAGCAGCGGCGGGGGATGACCGTCCAAGACCTCCTGGAGCAGTTCAAAGCGGGCACGGGCCAACAGCTGGACAACGACCGCATGTTGCTGAGTGAATAAAAAAAGTCGTTCTCCCACGGGAGAACGACTTTTTTGCTTGTGTAGGTTATTCCAGCTCAAAGGCTCCAGTGTACAGCTGGTAGTACTTGCCCTTCTGGGCGATGAGTTCGTCGTGGCTGCCTCGCTCGATGATGTGGCCCTGCTCCAGCACCATGATGGCGTTGGAGTTCTTCACGGTGGAGAGCCGGTGGGCGATGACAAACACGGTGCGGCCATACATCAGGGCGTCCATACCCTTTTGGACAATGGCCTCGGTGCGGGTGTCGATGGAGGAGGTGGCCTCGTCCATAATCATCACCGGGGGATCGGCCACGGCGGCCCGGGCGATGGCCAGCAGCTGGCGCTGGCCCTGGGAGAGGTTGGCGCCGTTGCTGGTGAGCATGGTCTGGTAGCCGTGGGGCAGGCGGGTGATGAAATCGTGGGCGCCTGCCAGCTTGGCGGCGGCGATACACTCCTCGTCGGTGGCCTCCAGCTGACCGTAGCGAATGTTGTCCATGACGGTGCCGGTGAACAGGTTGGTGTCCTGGAGCACGATACCCAGAGAGCGGCGCAGGTCCGCCTTGCGAATGGTCATGATGTCGATGCCATCGTAGAGGATGCGGCCGTTGTGGATGTCGTAGAACCGGTTGATGAGGTTGGTGATGGTGGTCTTACCGGCACCCGTGGCGCCCACGAAGGCCACCTTCTGGCCGGGCTTGGCGAAGAGGGAGATGTCGTGGAGCACGGTCTTCTCGGGCACATAGCCGAAGTCCACGTGCTCAAAGCGCACGTCGCCGGTGAGGCGGGTGTAGTGGAAGGAGCCGTTCTCCTGAGGTACTTTCCAGGCCCAGACGTTGCTGCGGTAGGGCACCTCTTTCAGGGAGCCGTCCTTCTGCTCCTGGACATTCACCAGGGTCACATTGCCCTGATCCACCTCGGGCTCCTCGTCCATCAGCTCAAAGATGCGCTGTGCACCGGCCATACCCATGACCACCAGGTTGATCTGCTGAGACACCTGACCAATGGTACCGGTGAACTGGCGGGTCATGTTGAGGAAGGGAACGGTGATGCTGATGCTGAAGGCCATGCCGGAAAAGCTCAGGTTGGGGGCATGGGTGATGAGGAGAATGCCGCCCACAATGGCCACCAGGGCATAGATGAAGTTGCCGGTGTTCATGAGGATGGGCATGAGGGTGTTGGCGTAGGTGTTGGCCTGCTTGGAGTCGGACATGAGGGCGTCGTTGAGCCGGTCGAAGTCGGCGCAGGTCTCGGACTCGTGACAGAACACCTTGACCACCTTCTGGCCGTCCATGAGCTCCTCCACGAAGCCCTCCACCTTACCCAGGGACTTCTGCTGCCGCTGGAAGAAGGTGGCGGACTTGCCGCCGATGGAGCGGGTGAACTTCACCATCACCAGAGAGCCCAGGAGAATCACCAGGCTCAGCCAGAAGCTGTAGTAGAGCATGATCACCAGCACGGCCAGAATGGTGACGAACATGGACAGTAGCTGAGGGAAGCTCTGGGCTACCATCTGGCGCAGGGTGTCGATGTCGTTGGTGTAGTGGCTCATGATATCGCCGTGGTCGTTGGTGTCAAAGTAGCGCAGGGGCAGGTTCTGCATGCCGTCGAACATCTTTACTCGCAGCTTTTTCAGCAGGCCCTGGGTGATGATGGCCATCAGCTGGGTCCACACGATGGTGGAAATGAGGGCCAGGCCGTACATGGTGGCCAGAATGGCCACCAGCCGCAGAATCTGGGGGGCAGCAGCGGCCCAGTCACCGGTCTGCCAGTTGGTCTCGATGACAGCGATGATCTTCTGCATGAACACGGTGGGAAGGCTGCCCACGATGGCGCTGAACAGGATACACACCAGAGCCACGGGCATCAGCACCGGGAAAAACACAAAGAGGGTGCGCAGCAGGCGAACAAAGGTGCCTTTGCGATTGACGGGGACATTAGGCTTCATCTTCCTGACCTCCTTTGTTCTGAGACTCGTAGACTTCCTGGTAGATGGGGCTGCTCTTCAGCAGCTCCTCGTGGGTGCCCATGGCCACGATGCGGCCACCGTCCATGATGAGAATGCGGTCGGCTTCCTGCACCGAGGCCACACGCTGGGCCACAATGATTTTGGTGGTGTCGGGGATGAACTCCCGGAAGGCCTTGCGGATGAGGGCGTCGGTCTTGGTGTCCACCGCGGAGGTGGAGTCGTCCAGAATGAGAATCTTGGGCTTTTTCAGAAGAGCGCGGGCAATGCACAGACGCTGCTTCTGGCCGCCGGAGACGTTGACGCCGCCCCGCTCCAGGTAGGTGTCGTACTTGTCGGGGAAGAGCTGGATGAACTCGTCGGCCTGAGCCAGACGGCAGGCCTCCATGATCTCCTCGTCGGTGGCGTCGGGGTTGCCCCAGCGCAGGTTCTCCTTGATGGTGCCGGAGAAGAGCACGTTCTTTTGCAGCACCACAGACACGGCGTTGCGCAGGCTATCCAGGTCGTAGTCCCGCACATCCACGCCGCCCACCCGTACGGTGCCCTGAGTGGCATCGTACAGACGGGGAATGAGCTGGATGAGGGAGGACTTGGAGGAGCCGGTGCCGCCCAGAATGCCCACGGTCTCGCCGGACCGAATGTGGAGGTCAATCTGGGACAGGGCGTCCCGCTCGGCGTCAGCGGAGTACTTGAAGTCCACCCCGTCAAAGTCGATGGAGCCGTCCTTGACGTCCATCACAGCGTTGTCAGGGCTGGTGATGGTGCTGCGCTCCTGGAGCACTTCCACAATACGGTGGGCGGACTCGGCGGAGATGGTGATCATCACGAACACCATGGACAGCATCATCAAGCTCACCAGAATCTGAAAGCTGTACACAAACAGGGAGGACAGCTTGCCCACGGTGAGGGCCACGCCCTGGGTGCTGATGATGAAGTAGGCGCCCAGCCCCAGGATGAGGCAGGTGGCGGAGTAGAGGCAGAACTGCATCAGGGGGGAGTTAAAGGCCATGATGCGCTCGGCCCGGGTGAAGTCCCGGCACACATCTTCGGCGGCGGTGGAGAACTTCTCCTTCTCAAAGTCCTCCCGGACGTAGCTCTTCACCACCCGCATGGCCTGCACGTTCTCCTGGATGGAGTTGTTCAGGGTGTCGTACTTGCGGAACACCTTGACAAACAGGGGATGTACCTTGCAGATGATAACCGCCAGACCGATGGCCAGCACCGGGATGGTGAACAGGAAGATGAAGGCCATGGAGCCGCCCATGATGTAGGCCATGATAAAGGAAAAGACCAGCATCAGGGGGAAGCGGATGGCGCCCCGGATGATCATCATAAAGGCCATCTGCACGTTGGTCACGTCGGTGGTCATACGGGTGACCAGAGAAGAGGTGGAAAAGCGGTCAATGTTGGCAAAGGAGAAGTTCTGAATGTTGTAGAACATATCCCGTCGCAGATTCCGGGCATAGCCGGCGGATGCGGATGCGGCGGTGGTGCCTGCAATCCGTCCAAAGAACAGGGAAAAGCCAGCCAACACCATGAGAATCACACCGTAGCGGACGATGGTGGACAGCTCACAGCCATTTTGGATTTCCAAAACCAGATTGGCGGTGAGGAAGGGGATGATACATTCGATGATGACTTCCAGAGTGACAAACAGGGGGGTCAATAGGGCGTCCCGTTTGTACTCCCGGATGGATTTTGCCAGAAGCCTGATCATACTCCGATTCTCCTTTTCTTAAAAATTTTCGAATGGGAAAAAACACGTAATCCAGTATACACATTTTATAAAAAATAGGAAAGCGTCAACTGTTACAAAAAACGGGAGAAAAATTGAGAACTCATGCGAAAAAACTATGAAAAAAGAGGGCAGCCCGCACTTCTGGTGCGGGCTGCCCAAGCTCTTTGGTTCGAAACATGGAGGAAGGAGATTCTATGAGTTAGCGATAGCTAACCATGGGACAACTATACCACGTACCGATTAGAGTGTCAAGAGAATTTTTCAGAATCGGAGGAAAAATCCCTGAGCCCGGGGGCAGAGGGTTGAAAAAAGGAGAATGGCATGGTATACTAACCTGTAAATGTGAAAAACTGCCTGTGCCATAGGCAGTGTGGAATCTATAGAACGAAGGGAACGATTTTTTCATGTCCGGACATTCCAAGTGGCATAACATTCAGAAGACCAAGGGTGCGGCAGACGCCAAGCGCTCTCAGACCTTTACCAAGATCGCCCGTGAGCTGATCGTGGCCGTGAAGACCGGCGGCAGCGGCGACCCCAACAACAACTCCCGTCTGGCCACCGTCATTGCCAAGGCCAGAGCTGCCAACATGCCCAACGACAACATCAAGCGCACCATTGAGAAGGCCCTGGGCTCCGGCAACTCCAACGACTACGAGGCCATTACCTATGAGGGATACGGCCCCTGCGGTGTGGCCGTCATCGTGGAGGCCCTCACCGACAACCGTAACCGCACTGCCTCCGAGGTGCGTCACTACTTTGACAAGTTCGGCGGCAACCTGGGCGCCACCGGCTGCGTGTCCTGGTCCTTTGACCAGAAGGGCGTGCTCATCATCGAGCGGGAGGACCTGGACGAGGACGTGGTGATGATGGACGCTCTGGACTGCGGCGCTGCCGACTTCGAGCCCGAAGAGGAGTGCTTCACCATCTACACCGATCCCGACTCCTTCGCCACCGTGGTGGCTGCCATGGAGGAGAAGGGCTATACCTTCGCCTCCGCCAAGGTGGAGATGGTGCCCCAGAACTACGTCACCCTCACCGATCCCAAGGACATCCAGAACATGGAGAAGATGATCGATATCATGGAGGACAACGACGATATCCAGAACATCTACCACAACTGGGAGCAGGAATAAATCCTCTCGAAAATGCTAGCATTTCCGAGAAGTTGCAGCCCGCTGCATGCATAATCGGGTCAAAGGGCGACCCGATTCCACACTGGCGGGCTGAGAAGTGTTTTTCCCGATGCACATGTCCCCGGGAAAAACGGATTTTGATTTCTTTTCCCGCCGAAAGGCGGGAAAACTCTGCCGAGGGCTTTGGACCGACCCAAGAATCGGTTTCCCTTGCGCAGACCATATGAGTTTGATCATTGAAAGCGCCCCCTCCGGCATCGCCGGAGGGGGCGTATTTCATTTATTGTTTGCCTAGTTGCTTGTTCTTTTCATAGGCGGCCAATACTGCCTGGATGGCGGCGTGGCGCAGGCCGTTGGCCTCCAGGGCGGCGACCCCGGCAATGGTGGAACCGCCGGGGGAGCACACAGCGTCTTTGAGGGCGCCGGGGTGTTGCCCGGACTCCAGCACCATGGCGGCGGCCCCCATCAACATCTGGGCGGCGTACTCCATGGCCTGCTTCCGGGGCAGACCTACCATGACCCCGCCGTCGGCCAGGGCCTCGATGAAGGGGTAGACGTAAGCGGGGCCGCATCCGGCCACCGAGGTAAAGGCGTCCATGTGGGCCTCATCCATGAGGTCTACCCGCCCGGAGCGGGCGAGAATTTCCTGCACCGCTTGGATGTGGTGGGGCTGGGCGGAGGGGGCGGCGCACAGAGCGGACATGCCTTGACCGATCTCCACGCAGGTGTTGGGCATCAGTCGGAGCAGGGGGGCGTCCTGGGCTTTGGCCGGAAGGAAGGAGCGAAGAGTGTCCAGAGTCACCCCAGCCGCCACCGAGATGAGCACTTTGGTGGGGCAGCGCTCCAAACTGGGGCCTAGCTCCGCCAACACCCCAGACAGTAGGTGAGGCTTGACGCAAAGAAAGAGGTAATCGGCCTCTTCAAAGGCCTGGACGTTGTCGTGGACGGCGTGGCAGCCCAGTTCCAGGGCCAAGGCCTCGGCTTTGGCATAGGTGCGGTTGGCCAGATAGACCTGGTCCGGTCCCACGCTGGCACAGGCGGCCCGGGCCAGGGCGGAGCCCATGTTGCCACAGCCGATAAAAGCGACACGAGACATGTAAACCCCTCCTTAGGCTTGCCGCAGAGAGCGGTTGATGGCGCAGAGAATGGCCCGCAGAGAGGCCCGGCTGATGTTGTGGCTCTTGCCCACGCCGAACACGTCCTGGCCGTTGGGGGCCTTCAGGTGGATGTAACACACGGCCTGGGTGTCCGAGCCGGAGGAGATGGCGTGCTCCTTGTAGTCCACAAACTGATAGCCGTCAATGGGGGCCTCCGGCAGGTTATGCAGGGCGTTGAAGAAGGCGTCGATGGGGCCGTTGCCCTCGCCCCAGACCTCCATGGAGTGGCCCTTGTAGCTCACCTCGCCCACAAACTCCACCTGGCTGGCGTCCCCGTGGCGGGCGTCCTCCTGGAAGCTGTGGCGCTCCAGCTGATAGGTCTTGGGCACGGACAGATATTCCTGGTCGAAGAGCTGGAAGATCTGCTCGGGCTTGAGCTCCTTACCCACCCGGTCGGACTCCTTTTGCACCACGGCGCCGAACTCGGCGTGCATGGCACGGGGCAGATCATAGCCGAAGTTCTGCTGCATGACAAAGGCGGCGCCGCCCTTGCCGGACTGGGAATTGATGCGGATGATGGGCTCGTACTCCCGTCCCACGTCGGCGGGGTTGATGGGCAGATAGGGCACCTCCCACATGTCGGTGCCGCTGTCCTGCATGTAGTGGAAGCCCTTGTTGATGGCGTCCTGGTGGCTGCCGGAGAAGGCGGTGAACACCAGCTCGCCCACGTAGGGCTGGCGCTCCCCAATCTTCATCTTGGTGCACCGCTCGTACATGTCCCGGATTTTGTTGATGTTGTGGAAGTCCAGCTTGGGGTCAATGCCCTGGGTCCACATGTTCATGGCCAGGGTGACCATGTCCACGTTGCCGGTGCGCTCGCCGTTGCCGAAGAGAGTGGCCTCCACGCGGTCAGCGCCCGCCAGCAGACCCAGCTCGGTGGTGGCCACGCCGGTGCCACGGTCGTTGTGGGGGTGGAGGGAGATGATGGCCCGCTCCCTGCCGGGCAGGTTGCGGATGAAGTACTCCAGCATGTCGGCAAACTGGTTGGGCATGCAGTTTTCCACAGTGGTGGGCAGGTTCAAAATGACGGGGTTCTCCGCAGTGGCGTGGAGGTGGTCCAGCACAGCGGCGCAGATTTCCACGGCGTAGTCCATCTCGGTGCCCATAAAGGACTCGGGGGAGTATTCAAAGCGCAGGTTGGTGCCCCCCTCAATGACGGGCTGAGCCATTTCATAGATGAGGTCGGCGGCGTCAGTGGCAATCTTGGTGATGCCGTCGCAGTCCATGCCGAACACCACCTTGCGCTGTAGGGTAGAGGTGGAGTTATAGAAGTGGAGAATCACGTTCTTGGCCCCACGGATGGCCTCAAAGGTGCGGCGGATGAGATGTTCCCGGGCCTGCACCAGCACCTGAATGGTGACGTCGTCGGGGATGTGGCCGCCCTCAATGAGCTCCCGACAGATTTCATACTCGGTCTCGGAGGCGGAGGGAAAGCCAATCTCAATCTCTTTCACGCCGATGTCCAGCAGGGTGTGGAAGTATTCCAGCTTCTCCTGGAGGTTCATGGGGTCAATGAGGGCCTGGTTTCCGTCCCGCAGGTCCACCGAACACCAGACAGGAGGCTGGGTCAGCACCTTGTCTGGCCAGGTGCGGTTGGTGATGGGCTGGGGCTGGAAGGGGATATACTTCTGAAAGCCTGGTTTCAAATTCATGGGGAAGTTCCTCCTTTATTCCGATGCGGGGGATGAAAAAAACGCCCCCGACACAAACTGTCAGGGGCGTAAAAATACGCGGTACCACCCTAATTCCGTCCACGGTCACCCGTGGGCGCTCACGGCCTCCAACAAGGCCTCGACCTGTAACGGGATCACCCGTCCGCCCTTACTGCATGGAGGTTCAGGACGGCAGCTCCGGGTCCAGTATACACACAGGGACATCCACCGATTTGCACCACCCATCGGCTCTCTGAAGGACCTCGACTGTGTCTTCTTCCCATCGTCGCCTTTTACTTGGTGATATTTTAGCGGAACAAAGCGTGTTTGTCAAGGAACAAAGGATGGGGAAAAAGAGGGGGAAGAAATTGTGAAAAATGTCTTGACAGAATGGGAACCCTATGGTAAGATAACTCTTGCATTTGGGCTGCAAGCTCCGTCATGGAGAGGTGTCCGAGTGGTTTAAGGAGCTAGTCTTGAAAACTAGTGACTCGAAAGGGCCGTGGGTTCGAATCCCACCCTCTCCGCCAATTTTATATCTTCTTTTATTCGGTCTGCGGAAGTACCCAAGAGGCCGAAGGGGCTCCCCTGCTAAGGGAGTAGGCGGTCTAAAGCCGCGCGAGGGTTCAAATCCCTCCTTCCGCGCCAAATCACTGTGACAAAATAGATGTCCAAGCGTTTTGTCCAGTAAAATCAAGGGTTAACGGGCTTTTCGGAATTTCTTCCGAAAAGCCCGTTTGCCGTAGATGTCCAAACAGCAAACCGCAGCAAAATCCGTCAAAGCGGGGCTTCCACCTGAAAATTCAGGCAGGAGGCCCCGCTTTTTTGCGTTTTGCGGCCTTTTTCCCCGTTGTCGGAAGTGCAGAAGTTTCCGGCAGTTTCATAGATAGATTGACGAATCCCCCAAAACGGGCCAATTTTAAGCCCTCAAGATACAAGGGGGTAGTGCGCCCTTTTTTAGAACCTCCCCGGCAAGCCGCCGGGGAGGTTTTTCGCAGCGACTCTTCGCTTTCCCCCTCTCCCACACCCTCACCCCCTAAATTACTTACCTGGCTGGGAAAGAACAGGATTCCCTCCAGCAAGCTTACTCAAAACCAGTAAACCTTCCAAGTTTTCAACAATCGCCAAGAAAGGATGAGCAAAATCATGAACATCGGCATAGACCACGGCTATTACGCCATCAAAACCCGGCATTTTTCTTTCCCAGCCGGTATCACCGCCTATTCCCATGAACCCTACACCCTGCAGAACACACTGGAGTACGGCGGGAAGTTCTTCGTGTGCGGGACGGGCAGACAGCCCATCCTGCGAAACAAGATGGAGAACGACAACTACTACCTGCTTACCCTTGCCGCTGTCGCCAAAGAGCTCAAACAGCGCGGAGAAAAGGCTGAGTGTTCCGTAAACCTCGCAGCAGGGCTGCCTCTGGCTGGCTTTGGCCGTGAGAAAAAGCCCTTCCGGGAATACCTTCTGCGTTCTTCCCAGCCGGTGTGCTTCAAATTTGAGGGAATCCCCTACAAAGTAACCATCGAGGATGTGAAGCTGTTCCCACAGGGGTATTCCGCCATCGCGCTGCATCCTGAACTTATCCAAAACGAACCTTCTGTTCTGCTCATGGATATCGGCGGCTGGACGGTGGATCTCATGCGGCTGGACAATGGTGTTCCCAACGCTTCTACCTGCCGCAGCTTGGAGCTCGGCATGATCCGATGCATTGACGAAACCAAAGAACAAGTTCGCCGGGACACCGGGCTGTCTGTTACCGACGCACAGGTGGAACGTGTTCTGGCCGGAAAGCCCTGCAGTATGGATGAGGACGCACGGAATATCATTCAAAAACAAGGACGGCTCTACACAGAACGGCTTCTCTCGGCAGCTATGGAATCGGGATTTGACCTGAAAGCCATCCCGGTGGTGATGCTGGGCGGGGGCGCAGCGGTGGTCAAGGGCAACGTGAGCGAACAGGACGCCCTGTGCCGGGCTTTTGCCCTTTTAGACGACAAGGTAAACGCCGAAGGATTCGAGCGAATTTTGGGGCAGTTTTCGGGCGGTGTGAGCAAGGGATGACAAGACCCCTGTATATGTTCCGTCCCAACCTGCAGAACGATGATCACCGGAAAGCGTGGGAGATTTTGCAAAGTGTGCCGGAAGGCCAAAAAAGCGCCTTTCTGGTACGGGCGATTCTGGCGACTGAGCAGCAGGAAGAATTGGAAGCTACCCTGCGCCGGGTGCTGCGGGAAGAACTCAAAGCTGTTCCTTCCCAGCCAGTACAGCCTCCGGAGGAAGCGATCCCACAGGAGATGCTGGGGTTCCTCGGTTCTCTGCTGGGAGAAGAATAAGCCGGACATTGTTGGTATTGCTCTTTTTGCCGTTTAGATTCTTGTTGGTGTTGGTAATAGCTTTTTTCCGTCTTTCCCAGTATGCTTTGTTCTGCCCAAACAGAGAAAGGAGATTTGCCCATGAGAAAAGAGATTTACAAAATCAAATGCCCCAAGCACATCATATTTGGCGATCCCCAGTATTTTGAGGAATTCAAGGGAACAAAACTCAAACGCCTTACGGTAGACTACAAGCCGCCCGAATATTTCGATACAGCCCGGCTTGTCCTGCAGGAGCAGCCTAATCAGGAATTTCCCGATTACATGGAGCGTTCCATAACCCTTTATCTTGCCCCCAGACAGACGATGGAAACCTACTTAAAGGGAATGATATTTACTTCCCAAGAGGTTGCCCAAAAGGATATCGGCGTAGACACAGCCCGTTATTATTTCAATGTCGATGGACGGGATGATGAGATCAAGACCGAAGGAGATGGCTGGTGGGGCTGTTTCGAGGAATACTACCGGCAAAACGGAAAGGACCGTATCTCGGATGCCGTTGTTCTAACGGCGGCAATCCCGGAGGATTATGATTTTGACGGGATGAAGCAACTGGCTGGGTATTTCTTTGGAGATATGCAGCCGGATATTCCTCAAAAGCAGAAGAAAAAAGATTCCCCAATCCGTTAAAAGAAGTTTGTCATATCCATATAGCTCCCGTCTGGCAGCAGGCGGGAGTTCGTTATTTTACCCTAAATAACACCCCGCATAGCCTTTATTGGTTGTGACGTATGTTGCCCTCGCTTTGGCTGAAACGTTGTTGGTCTTGGTGATAGCTTTATCCGGCGGGTTGCAGTATGCTTGTGTTGCCCGAAAGGGAAAGAACG
>ERZ1643251.2204-NODE-2204-length-20262-cov-7.362053_pt1 | contig 20262 bp, 20 predicted proteins | sample MGYA00579261_ERZ1643251 | MGnify/ENA primary metagenome ERZ1643251 (study PRJEB29033, sample SAMEA4952267) | chicken gut metagenome | biome: Broiler Chicken; feature: Gastrointestinal Tract; material: Caecum | place: Ireland | collected 2018 | study: Broiler... | reverse complement strand
GGATCCTCGTCGCCATTATCACCGGAATGGCTCCGCTTGTTGGACTTGAAGGGAATTACGTTTTCTAAAGCCCCCTAAAAACGGGCATTTTTTTAACAAAAACAGCCTAAAAATGCCCGTTTTCACACATAAAAATATTTTACTTGCCAATAATTTGCCAAAATTAAAGCCAATGAAAAAATATTATGACATAACTCAGTAAATAAAATGTCATAAAATATTTCCCCCAAAAACCATTTAAATTTTTTACATGATGTCAAATATAAAATTTTTGTTTAAAAACAAATTTAAATCATAAAAAGAATTATTGTAGCATTTGCACTAACTTATTAAGCTAACTTATTAATATCATTAATTGCTCAACAAGGGTATAAACTGTTGTAAAAGGATTCATATCATCAATTGATTCTGATATATTCATATGCATAGAATCATACTCAGCGTTCAGTTTTTTACGTTAGCAATTGCCGCATCCGCATTTCCATTTGATAATATTCCCTTATTATTCCTTTTCTTGCTTTTTTGTATGCCTTTGACAGATGCATTGTTAAACGAGTATATGTCTCTTTTCTTGACATCTTTTTATCCACATTTTCAAAATACATCAAAAGCCAGGTTTCAAAAAAATAATTGGATATTAATAAATGAAATTGATTTTTGCAATCCAACGCCTCTACAATAACACTTTTAATATTTTTAGGAGCATCGCAGTCAAAAACAAGATATTTTCCATAATTGCTATATAAGCGATTATGCTCTTTCTGTGCTTAGCATAGAAAGAGCATAATTCAATACCGCCCGAGCATCGCCATTTGCAGGTTACACTTCAACTATGAGATTGTCATACTTGTTTTATTTTTTTAGTAATAATTAATAAATACAACAAGAAATAACGAGTATTTCAAACCATACAATAAGTACGACAGGGCCATTAATTAAAACACACGCCATACATCATCAAGAATTCAAAAAATAAAGTAATTTGGAAACAATAAGTGCAACCCAATTACTTTATTGGTTTCCATAATTGCAACTCCATGTAATTATTTACTCGATCTCTTCTTTATTCCTATATAAAACACCGCGCGCCAAGTATTTACAGCGCACCATAAAACCCAAAACGTATGCGCTGTAGAAACGCATGATTTTATTATACCAGCCTTAATTATAAATTAAGGAGCATATACTTATCCCTTCAATTTATATGTATTTACCTTTATCAAAATAGTTTATGGTTCCCCCCCTATCTTATAGCAATTATTAAAAGATACTAACGCATAAATATTAAAGCTAGTTAATGCCATAAACATTTGCCATGCCCCAGATTTGCACGTCTAAAGTGTGTCTAATTCTATAATATTGATTTGCATAAATTTCTATATACGGCATCAAAAACTTATGCGATTTACAGCTCAAATCTTGTTCTTCATTTTTATCCCCATCCATTTTTATATAACCTTCACTCCATCTAAAAACCATCCAACGCTTTTGAAAAATATTATTAACTTCAAACCACTGAACATTTATATGTGGATCAAATCTATATAGGTTATCTTTATCAATATTCAAATTATTATAAATTAAATTTGTCTCATCAGCAAGTTTTTTATAATATTCTAAGTAAGGATACTCATTTAAATTACTAGATGTACCAATGTAACATTTCAATTTTGATTTATATACTGGAATATTTTTTGGAAGATAAGCTTGATTAAACTTAGAATTATCCAATTGATAATTTGGCAACTGCCAGTCATCATCTTTGACCCCAAACTCTGTTACAACATTATTAACAACAACTTGTCCCATTTCCAAACAAGATGCCTTAGTCTGATACTCCAAATATCCAAGTTTAAACATCAATTTTTCAAAAAGCGCCCTAGCTTTAGACGACCGACGATAGTATTCTTTTTTATTATATTCATCAACTGCATTATTGCACGCGTCTGCTATTAATTTATACTTTTCTAATATCATTGACCCACAATTTTTTTGTATATTAGCCTTTATCCTTTTATTTTCTTTACATTTATCATCGCTAAATTGATGATAAATATTATAATAATTGTAGTTACCTTTTAATGCATTATATATTATTTTGCTACTTGACTCATTGCATTTTATCCCTTCGGCAAGAGTTTTATTAAATGCATAACTCCAATGCACAGCCCTGCCTAAGTATTCAAGTTCGTCTTCTAAAATAGTATTGAAATCGTACCTTTCAAGGTCAGCCCCAATACATTCAATCCCTGTATACGTTTTATTGAATGACTGACTGCTCTTTATATATGCTGTTGTCTCGTCACTTCTAACCATTATATAACATTTTGGAAGTGTTTGTTTTAATCTAGAAAAAGCTCTTATCAGGTCTATTGATATTTTAATATTTTTAGCATCGTCACCTAACAAAAAAAACATATTTGTAAACGGCTTATTATTGCGGCAATTAGATTCTATAAAATTATTATCCTCTACATCTGTTTTTATAAAATGTATTTCGTAAAAGGGATTATCATGATATTTAATATCCGTCATTACCTCATGTTCTGATTCCTTAACATGTTTTCTAGCGGTCAAACAACATTCAGCACAATTGACCCTATTCTCCAATAATTCTTTTTGAAACTTCCGCATCTTTTCATCCGCATTTTTATCAAAAATATATATAATCAATCTACACCGCGGCAATTGTCCTAATGCACATAAAACCTTTAATAATTCATAAGCATATTCCCCAAAGCCAATAAACCCAACCCTTATAATTTCTATGTTTTCGTTGTTGGCGTATCTTAAATTTTTAAAAAATTCTGTACCGTAATCCCAAAAGAAATCAAGAGCAAACCTATAATGCCCATCAATTCTTCTTATTTTTAAATTAGTATCATTTGATTTTAAATTTTTCATATTGTATTACCTGCCTTTACATTTCATTTTGATGCATATCATCTATAATGTATTCACTCTCAGGTCTAGACGCATAGATGTAAATATCCAGTCTTTTTTTAAACTTTTTTTGATTGTATAAGCTGCTTATTTTTTGAGCATAAATAATATTTCTCTCTTCGGAATATCCAATCATACAAAATTTATTACTTTTGCAATGCCACTTCAATTTTATATCGTCAATATTCCTTTTCATTACAACTGCTCCCATTTGCTCTGCTCTTTTTAACAAAGCAGAATTTTTTTCTCTATCGATGTTATCAACGTCACAAAAATAGATTTTAACATGCTTAGCACGCTTTTCTTTATTTTTAATCTGACAAACAATATCTTGATCCGAATTATAGCTTTGTTTACCAACAATATAGTAACTTAAAAAGATACTTTCGGCTACTGCAATAGAGCGATTATTTAGTTCGGACATGACATATATATCTGAAAGGCGATGCATTACCCAATAATCCCAGTATGCTTTAAATTCTTTCGCAATAAGATTAACGATTTTAAATGTAAATAAAAAGCCTGCAAACACAAGCAAACAAGATGTATAAATTAAATATACTCCTTTTCCCCCGTTTGTCAGTAATGAGAGAATTTTAATGTTTTCTACAAAATCTGTCAATCCCCCATCAACTACAAATACCTGCATGACATTTCTAAATAATCCTGAAAGGACATAGAAAAAAGTAAAAAACTTATTATCTATTGCATTATCCCATTCGCCATAAGGAACCAAAACAAATAATATACTAATTGTAAAAAGTAAAATAACTAAATGAATGCTACTTGGAAAAGGACGACTTTTCAATATCCATGCACATGCTTTAAAAACTTTACTATTCATAAAAGGCTCATAAACTAACCTATTATTTTTCATATCTTTAACACCATTATATTTTTCATATAATCTCTTTGCATTGTTATATCTTTGATATCCTAGTGCAAAAACAACCAATACACAACAGCCAACTAAACATAATGCCGAGGACATAAAACACACACAAACAACAGCAATTCCAGAATACAAACTAACTCCAAAATACACAATTAAACATATTGCGACCATTAATACCACTAAAACAACAATATATGCAGTAAGCATAATTCATCTCTCCATATAATCCGTATAATTTAAATATCTCTATTTTTTGCTCCGTAGCGTAATCTTTTCAGATATACGCTACGGAGTAATTTCTACTATAAATCTAAATATTTCTCACAAATTCTATTGCGTCTGAAACAGCTAATCCGTCACCACGATATCCGCCACTCATAGTAACGCCTTCTTCTACCATTTCTATCGTATCGCGTATAACGATGGCAAATCCTCCATTACCGGGCACGCCCCCGGGAGCAACAATAGGAGAACAAGCGATACCGCCATCACCGCCCAAAATAGTTAAATTATCTGCATATTTTATATTTAAATTAGGGCAATAGATAGCATTCCCCCCGTCGCCTCCATTTTTATGGTTTGCCGTACCATTTCCTCCGGTACTTCCGCTTATGGATACTTTTCCGTACGCAAACAGGTTGAGCATACCAGTACTACCTTCCATAGTAATAGCAGTAGTAATGTCATAGGTTTCTAGTATGGATAGCTCATCCGGTGTAATTGAAAGATTTTCAAGCATAAGATCTATATTTGTACTACGCTCCTCAATAGTTATATAAAGTTTATAGCTCGCATATCTTTCAGAAAAAATATGTACTTTTTGAACTTCTGGGGCAATGACTAAATGACACAATCCGTCATTTATAGAAGTTGATAGTTTAATAATAAACTGCGACTGCCCGGAAAGCCTTACAGTCTTGTCCTCACAAGCTATTTCTTTAACATCTGTTTCTAATCTCGTATCCCAACGCGCTTCAAGAACAATTTCATCTTCAGAAATATGCGTAAGCGAATTCACCCTTTCGCCATTCAAATACCACCCTGCAAAAACATAACCCGGTCTCGAAGGCTCCAAAAGCGTAATGTTATCAAAATAATCTATTGTTGATGGATTATCTTCGCTATTTGTACCGCCATTTAGTTCATAAGTTATTAATGCTACTATCTCCTGCCAATGTGCATATAATTTATTGCAAGTAACATCGTCATAATCATGAACACTGACCATAAGACCATCCGCGCCAATCGCACTATCATAATACTTTGTACCATTACCGTTTAATGCACTAAAGTATCCTTTAAACTTATATCCTTCACGTACAGGTTGTACAGCGTCAGGCATCTTTTCACCATAAATTGCTTCTATTTCAGTAGTATTCTCCCCATTTTGAGGATCTAATATGACTTTATATTTTACATCTGACCACCTGGCAAACAATTCAATGTTATAATTATAACAATAGATTGTATCACCTGATATCATATTACCATTTTCGTCATACCACCCTTCAAAGTTATGGTGTTCCCATTCAGGCACTGGCAAACACCCTATCTTTTCGCCCTTAACAACGTTTAAGATAGATTGTCCACTTAACATGCCACCAGTCGGGTTCAATGTTATATCATAAAACTCTTTATCAAAAATTATATTAGTAAATTGGCTCTTCCATTGAGGATGCCATCCATATGATAATCCTCCTTCCGTTTTAGGAATATAATCTGGGATCGGCGCATTATTGTGAATATATACTATCTGCGTTTCATCATTCCAACCACCCAATATGGAGCTTTCAACATTAGTTACATTGCTATAGATATGCAACTCTTTAATACCTATTGTAGAATCAAAAGCACTAACACCAATTCTATTGAAAATTTCATTTTGCGGCAAATATACCTTGCCATCTCTTGGCAAAGTTTCAATAATAGTAGCTATTTCATTTCGGCTTGATGTATCAATGGACTCCCTAAAAATAATGTTATTTATTGCAGCCCCAGCAAACATTCCATTAGTAATTACATCTATATTGTTTGGTAGAACCAGTAAATCCACATCTATACCCGCAAACTCATATCCGCCTTTTAATTCATTCCCCCCGTTATCTACAAACTCAATTGATCGATTTATAAACAGAGAGTCCCCCTCCGCACCCAAAAAAGTAGAGAACCCTAACAATATAGGCTTTTCAGAATATTCAATTACAAATCTATCGAACTTTGCATCGCAAAACGCCATTTCATCAATACTTATAATATCAACGCCCTCAAATTGTGCCGGAATATAAATATTATTTCCATCAAAAAACTCACTCGAATTATCACTAGAAACCGAATAAAATACGTCTGTACGAGGCTGGCCTCCTGCCAATTTATATCCAACTAATTCAATAGAACGAGCTTGAGGCAAAGAGTCATATATCGGTTCCAATTCCAAAGGTTGAATATAAATACTGTTATATTCAACATCTTGATTTTGATTATTTGAGTTCCACAAAGCATTCCAATATGTACCCGCAGATTCCGCTCTGACCCTTATTTTTGTATTATTATTTCTAAACACGTAAGAACCAATTTTATAAACTGATTTCGGAATAACTATTTCAGTTAGACTACTACACCTAAAAAAAGCAGTATTGCCTATCTCTTCTACATTAGCTAGCGACACTCTCTCTAAATTTACACAATTTGAAAAAGCCATACTACCTATTTTCTTAACTGTATATGGCAAGCTTACTTTTTTAAGTTTACTAGCCGACATAAATCCATTAGCCGCTATTTCGGTAACAGTATAATCTTTTCCATTAATCATTCCAGTTGAGGGAATGACTGCCTTAGTAGCATCACTTTTATTCAGCAATCTAACGCTACATTCCGAATCGTTTAACATTACAAACTCATAAATAGCGTCCACCCCCTCATCATCGTCTAAAACAATAAAATCTTGATTATCTGTTGTCTGACTGTCTAACTCATCAGCATACACGTTAGAATCTCCAAGCAAAACTACTGCTACAAAGACGCATACAAGTGCAACTATAATAGTAAATAAAACAATATTTATTTTTTTCCTAAAACAATTCATAAATTTTCCCTTGTAATTTTTTATATTTAGTTAGTTATATATATTTTAATTTATCAATTTCGGTGTGGAATTTTCAACGTTTACCCATGCGGGCTTTTCCAGCCCTTCGTTGAGCTTGTCGGCGAGGTCATACATGTCGCTTTCGCGGCTGTACACCGCTATGTCGAGCGACGAAGGGGTTTGCCCCCTGTCCTCGGACACGAGTTCGCCCGAGCCTTCGGGGCGGAGAACGTGGCAGTTGGAAAGGCTGCTGTCGCTGACCGTCCTTATGAAATATCCCGTTGAATTGCCGACGTAATAGAACCTTTCAATCTCCGACGAGTACACGTTGACGAACACAAAGGTGTCTTCTGCGGGGTCGGCGACAGTTACGTCGGAATAACAATTGCTGACGGTACTGTCGTTGAGGGTGATTGCGAACATCGCAGAGCTTCGCGCGCCCTCACCCACCGTACAGGTTGTACTGCAACCCTCTAACGAGCAATCATCTAACCTATGCCCGAACGCCGCGACGGTGATGCTGCGTACACCGCTGCTAAGAACTGTGCCGTCAAAACGGCAATTTTTCAGCGATGCGCCCTTCGCCACGCAGATAAAGCCCGAAATGACGACGGAACTATGATCGTCGGCGACTATCATACCCCCGACCGAGCAATCCGAAATAACAACGCTGCCCTCGGAAGAATACACAAATCCCGCAGCCATAACGCCGCCCACGACGGAGCTGTAACTATTAACTTCGCAATCGCTGAGTTCGAGCGCGCCGCCCGACAGCACGTTTATATTGCGGATAAACCCGCCAACCATGTCTGCCTGCACGCGACCGCTGTAAACGCTTGAACTTATGACGGCGGTTTCGCCTTGACTCACCCCGATGTCGGTTATAAATCCCGCGCCCGCGTAAGCTTCTATATCCACGTCGACATTGCAGCCCGAAATTGTAAGATCGCCGCCGAGGGCGTTGCACCAACATATAAGACCGCCCGCGTAGCAGTTTTCCGCCCTTATCGCGCCCGTGACGCTGACGTTTTCGATCGTGCAGCCCTGCGCCGAACCGGCGAGCGTTCCCGCCGCGAGCACGCCGACGTTGCTCGGAATGTCGATGAGCACATCGGCGAGAGTGACGTTTGTCACCTCCGCGCCCTGACCTATTACGCCGAACAGCGAGGGATACAGAACGGATTGGGTGATTGTTATGCCTGAAATTATGTGACCGGCGCCGTCGAACGTGCCGACAAAGGCGTTATCGGCGCCGAACAGCAGCTGATGTTCGTAGTTGCCCGCGTCGATGTCCGCGCCGAGCACAAAGTGAGCTTCGGGAAATGCCGACATGTTTTTAAGCTGGTCGTAAGACGTTATTATGTAGGGGTCGGTCTGCGTGCCCAAACCGCCGGAAAAGGCAGTTTTAAAGTGTGCGGCGACGGTTATGTCGCCCTTGACGACGTCGCTGCGCTCGGCGCTTTTAACCCCGTCCGACCAGCCGACGAATTCAAAGCCCTCAAACGCAACCGCCCTGACGGCGGCGGAAGTCTGCCCGTAGGTTACGCGCTGATAGCCGTAGCCTGAGATATATCCGCCGATGTAGCCTTCGTCCGTCGGGTAAATGAGATAAAGCACCGTTAAAACTTTGAGCTCGAAGCGGGCAGTCACGATTATGTCCGAACCGACGTTTTCGTCCGTGCGTTCGGGGGTCGTCAACCCGTCCGACCAGCCGACAAATTCATAGCCCTCGTCCGCTACGGCGGTGACCGTTTGCGTGCTTCCGCCGGGGGCGACGGATTGTATGGCTTCGCCGCGTATGCTGCCGCCCTCCTCCGCTAAATATACTACGTTGTTGGGCGTTCTTCTGAAATATGCCGTGACTATCTTGTCGGACGAAATATTTTCGTCCGTCCTCGAACTTTGGGTATAGCCGTCCGACCATAACACGAACTCGTAACCTTCCGACGGCACGGCTTGCACCGTTTGACCGTCGCGACCCAGGTAGACCTTTTGCTGGGTGACGCCCTCTATCGTACCGCCCGCGCCCGCGCTGTATTGCAGCACGAACAGGTTTCTTTCAAATCGCGCCGTAAGAACGGCGTCCGCCGATATGTTTTCGTCCGATCTGACGTTCTCTTTAAGCCCGTCCGACCAGCCGACGAACTGATAGCCGCTATCCGGCACCGCGCGAACGCTTTGGGTATCGCCGCCCTTTTCAACCCTCTGCGTGGTTTCGCCCGATATTGAGCCGCCGGTGCCCGCGGTGTATTCGACGGTGTAATACTGCGCCTGCGGCTCGTCGCCTCCGCCGTCCCCCGACTGCGCGCACGCGCAAAATACCGCTGCGAACAGGGCGAGAACAAAGGCGAAAGCCAAAAATAACTTTATGCGCCTTGTTTTCATGTTTTTTCTCCTGATAAACTTATTAGTCTAGTAAGCGTGTTATCAATATTTCATTAAACTTCAAACAGGTCACTGTAATTGTCAACCATATCCTGAATCTGATCTAATGTAATCAACCCCTTGCCCATGGCAACTTTGAGATATTGACCGTTCACCGCCTCGAACATTTCCTCGGGCACAGGCACGAGTGCGTTAAGTTCTTCGTAAGTGAATAAACCATACTCCTGAATGTCTGCCGCCATTGCTTCGGTGTCATACATCATTGTATCGGGGTCGACCTCAAAAATATTGAACAATCCGTCTATGCCGCCCGGCATTGAGAGCATTCCGTTTACAAAGTAGCATAAGTGCCCGTATGTTACGGGGCTATACGCAACCGTTACTTCCGTGCTAACTTCCACATCGACAAGGGTTACTGCCGTCATTCCGCTTTCGCCCTGTTTAAGGAAACAATGACCAATGTAATCTGCGGCATACTCATCCAGATATACGTATTTGTTCAAGTCAACATCAAAGAAACCGTGCTCGGAAATTACGTCTACGGTCGTTCCGTCAGAGAATGAAAGTTTAATAAGCTCATAATGACCTATCGGGTCGCTGTCTATACAAAGTATAGGCGCAACATCATACGATCCCGTATACATATTCCATACAAGCAACATTTCATTGCCTGTCAGGCTTTCAACCGGCACTTGACTACCGTTTGCAAGCATTATATATGTACCAGTTGTGATACAAGCTTCCTCCTTTTCATAGCACGCTACCACATCCACATGGTCGCCATCCTTTGTCGTTAAATTTTTAACATTTATAGTAGTGTCATAAGAATATATCGGGAATTGCTCATGAGGCAAAACCGCAGTAGCTGTATCACAGGTAACCCAATACATAAATCGATAACCAGAATACCCTTTTGCAGTAAAAGTCATGCTTTTATCATATTTTAAATAATAATACGTCCCTTTCTCGTTGCCAATATGGTCCCATATATCATAATCCACATAAGCAACCATTATTCTATATTGAATCGGTTCCCAGTTAAAAGTTATCGTTAGGTTTCCAACCGTACCCTGATATACTATAGGCATATCCCATTCACCTTTATACCCCTTCTTTGTTGGCTTTTTTAGTTCGAAGGAAAGTGTTTCGACCGTGTACGTTGTAGGATTAGAAGCATAAGTTGCTCCACCAACCCCACCAGCATAACGATAAGTTATTGTATAAACATTTATTTGCCATGAGGCATATAGCGTAGTATCACTTTCTATATCCCACGAGCGTACTCTATCCATATTTGAATCATAATACTTAACACCACCACCATTTTCCTTTGTATAATATCCTTTAAAAGTATAACCTGTTCGATATGGCTTTGATGATATAGGCAACTCATCGTTATAATGAATCTTAAACTGATCTATACCACCATTTCCGCCCATTCTATCCAACGTCACAGTATATTCATAATCTTCTCTTCCCTTAGATGGAGTAATTCTCAAGGTTGAGTTAGGGTAATTAAGAGGGATAATCGTAATCACATAATCATAGGGTATATTATAAGTTATATTCAATCTATTATTTGAAAATGTAAAATAATCATAACGATTATCTATATTATAGTCTGTATCAACTTCATATCGCGTATTACCATTTTGATAGAATAACCTTATTGTGTATTCTTCGCCTCGTGGCAAAGAAATATGATAATCCAAATCATATAAGTTACCATCTATTTCCCATTTAATATAGTTTTCGTTTGGTAATACAATAAATGAAATTGAACTAGTTAACGAAAAGTACATGTAACAAGCTTTATTTGAAGGTAATGCAAATGAATATTTAGCGCCTCCCGTTTCTAAAATGGTTACAGAAGAAATCGATTCCCCGTTTTCATTAAAAATCGATAAATTTATTTGTTCATTTTCTTGTAATATAAATTGAAAACTCATACTTGAGTCATAAGTATTAATAAAAGTCAATGCCTTTGTCGATCCATCTACAGTTATGTTTTGCTCAGGATAAAAACTTTTTATATTATTCACTTGAAAAATTGCATTACGAACGATATTTAAACTATCATTTTTAATAACAATATAATATTTTTGTCCTTTTTCAAACGGAAAAACTACTGAGTTTCCAGGAATAAGCGAAACATAGCTATTATATGGAACAAGCTGACCGTCTTCTAGTAAGTAGATTTTTGTTATTTCCAAATTAGAATTACTTAACTGTAAATTTTTAACTCCCGCCAAATCAGTTTTTATAAGATATTCGCCGCCAGGAGAAATAGAATTAATTATTGTTGATGCATTAGGTGATATACTGACAGTACCTTTAAGTCCAACTCCGTTATTTCCCAAATCAATTTGTATATCCCCATGTTCTTTTGCGTGAACATTAAACGACAGATCTTTACCAGTTTTCACTTGTCCATTAACATTAACCGTAGCATTGTCTGTTAACGCGATATCAACAACATAATCACTTTCATACATAAGATTTTTGTATGTAAGATGATCTTCACCTTCCGGAAGCATATAGATATCACCTGAGCCTAAAAATTCAAGTTTTTTAGTTTCAGGGTCACGTAAATTATCGTGTATGATCGTGCTTCCCGCAGCCACTGCTGTATCACCATTGCAATTGACTATCTGCAATGCCAACTGATTTGTAAAACGGGTGTAATAAGACGTCCGCCCATTTAATGCGGAATGACCAATATTAAAATATGCAGTCACATTATCCCCTACTCCATACCATATGCTTTTTTCCGCATCAGTATCAAACAAAATCTCAGCCGTTTTAGCTAATACAGGGTTACCATAAACATCTCTATAATACTTAAGCTGGTCATCCCTATTCTGATAATAACATGTAGCAGTTATCAGCTTTTCTGTTGTTTTAAATTCTGTTTTACCTAAATTAGAAGGTTCAGAGGCAAAGTCAATCCATCCTTTACCAAAAGAAATGACATCATAAATAGCCCCAAAAACATTTGCAACTGTACCCAATGGCCCAGGTGAGAACTTTATATAATCTAATGCGGTAAAAATATTGTCAGCTACATTCCATAGCATATCACCAACATTAAATTCACCTTTCTCTCTATATTTTCCCTGGTATGAATAATCAAAACCTGTAAAATAGGAGCCATAATCATTATATGGGTCATAGCCCACATCACCATAGTTAAGCGCCTGTTCATTATATAGCGAAGCACCAAACGACACATCTTTAATGTAATAATCTTCAGCCATCTCGTATTCAACCTTATGGGAAACTAGTGTGTTTTCCATTTTGGAAGGATACGCTACTACGCGAGACTCATCAAGCGTATTATAATTCAAATACACTCCGTTAAATAGTGCCATAGTTGCTTCATTCGTCAACCCTGCATATTTATATTGGAATATAGGGCTAACTTTTACTATAACACGGTCTATTGTTGCAACCAGATCAGTATTTGTTGTAATATCAAAAACTAAAACTGTGGAAATATAGGTTTTATTAGCAGTTTCTTCTGTATTTATGAAATATCCATATTCATCACCAATATTTACAATATTACCAACAGTAAAAAAGTAATTTTTAGGTACAATGTTTATTATAGGATCATCTTCATCAAGATTGTACAGTTCGAAACCCGTATTATCTTCATCTGAAATCCTTACTGCAGCTTCCGTTGCGTGCAGTTGCTCGGAATAATCTCTGATAGTTAAATTAGTTCCAGCAATCATGTCGGTATCCAACTCGGAACTTTCTGTATTTGAATTTGCAGATATAGTGTTTTCTTCAGCAAAAACATGATTGCTATTTGCAAAAACTGCGCCAGAAAGAATCGAAGTTATTATCAATAACAACAATCCAATCAGTATAACACTTTTATATTTGTTGTATGTGTTTCTCATAATTTTCTCCTATAAACTATTTATTAAGTTCACTTGCTGAATGTTTCAACTCTTTTAATTCTTTTTCCAGCATATTCAATTTTTTTCTTGTAGACCGAATAAAGAATAAAAAACAAATTACTCCCAAGATGCAAAACCCAAAAGGTACCAGGCTAATCCACCAAATATCTTTTGGAAAATTTAACAAAAATAAAATAGCTACAACCAACATACCAACTATAAAGATAAGAAAACCTATCATTCCCGATCTTACCCTCGCTTTATAGAAATCTATAGTTTTTTTATTTCATTCATTTCTAAATAACCTCATATTACAATAAAATATTTTTAATGTATTCAAAACGACTTCTATTTCACTAATTTGCTCGTAACTTTTTTATCATTATATTCTACTTGCCAATATTAGCGGCTTACATCTTCCAGCTCTTTTTCAATCTTTTTAATACTCTTTTTTGCTGATTTAACAGCAAAAAATAATAAGATTGAAAAAAACAAATCCATGCCGAAAAAAATTAAACTTAGCCACCAGATATCCGGATACATAATAAGGAAAACTATTGCAGCTATCACAACCAAAAACATAAAAATCATCATAAAAATGATATTCATTTTTACTCTTGATTTATAAAATTTAAGCATTTTTTCTGTTTCTTGCATATCTTTCATCTTATAGCCGTCCTCCTAAATAATTCTTGTATGCATAATCAGACAAATACCCATTGGACTATTCCCCCTATACGTTGAAAAATCTATTCAAACATAATCTGCAACCATTCATCAAAAAGCCCTTCAATGCAACTGACTTTCCAATATAATGTCGCGTTTTCTGATTTCGTCACGGCATAATACAGATCCATTCCGTAATCGTCTGTTCCCTTAGATTCATACTCTATGGCTGTTCCATTTATAACCGTTTGATTTTCCAGATCTTCAAATTCCCACTTATCAAAGAAAATAAAGCTTTGCGTATATGAAATCCGGATGTTTATGAGATAAAAGTCATTTGGCGTTTCCAGTTCGCCGTCGACAATATTCATAACAAGAGAATCATCCGCCGAGTATAAAAGTTTTGTGCATGTGACGTTTTCCATCTTTTCGAATTGAGGATAGCCCGAAATAAGCCCGTTTACCTCTTCTTCGGTCATATAACTTTGGGTGACGGCATCCTCGCTAAAAGTCAACCCGGGTTGATCTATTCTGCTGCTATTGTTTAACAGCACGATAATGGTTATTATGGCGGCAAGCAAAATTACAGCGCACCCAAGTATAACGGGCATATACACGCGCCTTTTTGCCTTTATACCGCCCAGCTCAATTTCCTCGTCTGTTTCCTCAACGCGCCGCATAATCTGCTGTTCATGCTCGCTATACCATTCGGAATAATCTTTTTTTGTATTTTTCACTTTTCTTTTTAAATCACGTTCTAAACGTCCCATTTTATTTACTCCTTAATAAATATTTACTTTATATCCATCGATCAGCGTTCCATAATCATCAAGAACAATATAGCCGAAAGGGTTAAAACTGTAACCTGTTGCCACGGCGAGCAGATCTAGCTGTCTGAGTACTCTTCCCGCAGCATCATAATAGGTGATTGTCCTTATTCCGTAACCTATCACAACATGATTACCTGTATAGTGTTGCATAACAAACTGTTCTGTGCCATATTCAGCATCAAAAGCCTGCAACGACACTAAACTATATTTTGAACAGAACAGCACTACGGGTTTTTCCTGTGCAATAGCGCTTTCATATGTATTGAAGTTTAACGACTGGTTTGATACTACCTGCGAATAAGAAATATTTCTGCCTTGTCCATTGACGTACTCTTTCAAGCCGGCTTTAAAATTGCCTATCGTCGTACCGCCCTCGGTAACATTTGTCTTCATAGTTGTATAAAGTTCAGCCATAACTTCATCAACAGCTTCTGTTTGTTTTGAATACAAAATCTTATCACGTATTACGCGCGCAGCAGAGAAATTTTCTATGAGTTCGTCATAAGTTTTATCATAGTAACCCAACAATATTGCGCCCGCCACATTAGCGCAGGAATTTGCCAGGTCAATTTTATCCGAGTATTCCGGCATACCGCCGTTTATCATAATTTCATTATCTTCTTTACGCACAAAATTAATTGATACCGTTTCAGAATTTTCCAACGAGGCACCATTGTAGCCGTCCGCAAAGGTCATTTCCTTATTATGCTGCATGACACATAAAGAAATCGCAAAAATTGCACTCAGTAAAACAGTTAAAAAACTTTTCATTGTTATACCTCTTTTAATGTTCTTTATATATATGACAATTTAGAAACAAAAAACGGATGAAAAAATTAAAAAAGGTCGAAATTATTTTCGACCTTTTTCATATATTGCTTTTATTTTCTTTTTTATAATTGCATATCTGGCTTTTACAGCACCATATGTGATACCCAAACAATTTGCCGTTTTATGTAGCGTCATATCCCAAACATTATGAAGCAGAAACAATTCACGTTCTTCATTGGTAAGTACAGCATAAATATCTTCCAGCCAAAGCATATCGGGTAATTCCTTTGACTCTGTATCCCAAATTTCTGATACGCTTATTTCCCTATTTTGTTTAACAATAAAATTTTTTGCCTCGTTTCTCGTCATTGTAATCAGGTATCCTACATGATTATGAATTTCAGACACATCGTGTTTAAACTCAATCAATTTAAGGATGACATTAGAAGCTATATCATAGGCAGCATCGGTATTCTTTACAATATTAAATGCCGTAACACACAGCTTGCCGAAATACTCTTCATAAATCTGTCCCAACGCTTTCTTATCGCCGTTTTGGGATCTTGTCATTATGTAAATAAATTCCGCCCTTGTCATTGAGTGAAGCTCCTTTATATTGAATTATATCATCATACCATTCCAATTGCAAGTCTTGACAAACAATATATTTTGTAATTACTTATTCCACCCTATCTCTCGAATTTTTTGTTTCCGTCTGGGGCAGTTTAGCGCAGCCCTTTGCGGAAGTAAACGGTCGGGAAAATTACAGCTTAAAACTTTGAATACTTTCTTTCAGCCGGACGGGTTCGCTCGTTCGGCTTTTTTATTGCCCTGAATTTGGAGCTATCCCTTGCGGCAGCCCAACTTGCAAGACAAAACTAAAACGCAGTAATTTATCCCTTTGTCCCGTTGACTTCCGCGCTTGATTATAAAAGGACTTTCAATGAACGGACAGCGCTTTTGGGCCCCTGCCGAAAACGGCAAAATAAAAAATTCGGAGGTATCCAAAATGAAAAAAGTAGTTTACTCAGTTACAAAGTCAGGTAAGTTTGAAAGCAAACTCACCGGCATAGGGTTCATCACTGAGTCCGACTTGGTTATCGCCTGCATGAGCAAAAACGGAAAACCGTACATACGCATATTTGAAGATTGCGTTAAAAATTGCCATCCGATAACAGGACGCGAAAACGAATACCGCGGCGCTTACTACGAAATCCGCGAAATCGAAGTACAGACTACCAACTCCGGCGGCGATGATACAGGCAGCGAAAAGCGCGAAATCGAACTCAATTACCGCATCTGGTACAAAATCACCGACTAATAAAAAAATCTAAAAAAAGGAGATATAACCACAATGAAAAACAAATTTTATCTTAAGGAATTTCAGCATTTTGACGGCGAAGATGATGTGATTTTCAACATCATTGACGTAAACGAAAACAGCAACAAAATAACAGTTGCAATAACCCGTACAGGAAAGATAAGCATCTGCGAATACGACCTGTTCACCGATGAGAAAGGACAGTACTTTGAATACGGCGTTGCAGGTCAGGAACACATACACTTAAACGATTTTAATAACTAAATTAAAGGAGAACGAAAATGAAAACTTTTAAAATACCTTCACACGAAAATATGGGCTTTGTTTTCCATATAGAAACCTATACCACCAACGGAAATACATACGTAGGGATTGACTGCAAAGAAGATAACTTCTGGGAGCCTTATGCAAATTTAACCGTCAACCTCGATATGATACTTGACAGCAATCAGGCGTTCATAGATGCAAACAACCTTGATGGCGAATTTATAAAATACCTCGAAGAACAAGGCTTTATAACCAACACGGGAATGAAAAGACAGTCCGGCTTTGTCTTATATCCGCTCTATACACTCAACCTTGACAAAATAGAGGAGTACAGCAGATGGAAGAATTAAACGATAAGCACAATAATATGTGCCATATACGCATAGTCATAGGCTCTTGGGGTTCATATAACGCCTGCAACCAAAGGGCGTTAGGTTCATCTTGGCTTGACTTAAACAAATACAATACTTGGAACGAAATCGCCGAAGAACTTACACGGCAAGGCTTTGACCTTAAAGGCTTGGACGAAGAACTCTTCATACAGGACATCGAAGGCCTCCCATCAGACAGTACAAATTGGGATTATGCAAGCCCGAAGGTACTGTTTGAAACATTAAAAGAAAGCTGCGTATTGGAAGACGAGAATAAATTTGACATTATGCTCGCCTATCTGGAAGTAAGGTCGTTTACCGATTTTGAAAATGCCGTCAAACAACACGGTGAAAATTGGGATGACGATATATACCTCTATAAAGGTTATGATTGGAATGATTTCGGATGGGAAATATTCAATAATCAATGCTATCAGATAGAAGAACATTTATTGGACTTCTTTGACTTCGAGGCATACGGCAGATATATGGGCGATTACGCCGAAGAGTACTCAGATGGTATAATAGAAATTTCAAGATAAAGGAGAAACAATTATGACACAGAAAGAAAAAGCAATAGAATTACTCAAACAACTGGATATATACAAACCTTATGTATGTATCTTTGAAGAAAAAGGAAATGTCTGCTACTTTGAAAGATACTGCGGATATTACCCGTATGAGAACAAGGAGCTGAACGAAAAAATTAAAGAAATCGAAAAGAAATACGGCTGCCTTGTATATGCCGCAACCCACGAACTATATGCAAGCGGGGAAATGTACAGCTTGCTGATAGTAACAAAAAACCCCGAAGAATGGAATACCCTCATCAAAACAAACAATGATGAACATACTTGCTTTGCATATGTCTGGAACAAAACGGACGATTTATCAAGTGAGTTAGGCTACATAACAGTTAAAAGTTATGGCGGCGGTATTTCAAGGATATATTGAGGTGAAATATGAAAGTATATCTTGTAATACTCGAATGGGGTAAAGATTACGAACACGAAGTTGAGCTTGATATTTACTCCACTTATGAAAAGTCTTACCAAAAATTCAATGAACTTATAGCAGAAGAAAAGAAACCTGAAAAGTCATGGGTGGGCGATATTAAGTGGAATGGCGATGTGCCCGATGACGAGCATATAGAATTAGATTACCTCGACCGCCGCAACGAAACCGATGAAACCGAATGTTATTGGCTAATAACAGATAAGTGGAACGGGGCATATACCAACATTTCAATAGAGATCAGGGAGGTATTATAAACGGAATGAAAAACACCAAAGAAATTAAAACTATACTTGCAGTCCTCTACTACCTCAACCAGACAGGCAATAAAGACCAAATGATAACAAATGTGCTTGAATACGCATTTAACCGTATTTTCAGCTCAAACGCAAATTTATTATTATCCTGTGCAGGTTATACGCAGGAACAAGCAATGCCTGCAATTATGCAAATACTTGAAAAAGAAACGCAGTACAAGCAATTTATAAAATTAAAGGAGGAACGAAAATAATGAACTTAAAAACAATGGCTCATATCTGCTCGTTAAACGGGGATATGGACGAAGTAACTGTCCTTGAAAAGACGGGCGAGAATGAATACATAGTTGACTATCGCGGGGTGAAATGCTCCGCGATTTTCAATTATTGCAATTTTTCTTACTACGTAGATGACGTTTACGGAGTAATAAAACAATGAAGATTCTATTTTATCGCTACAATTCCTGCGGAGCATTACTGTTCAGCTATAAAGGTGAAAACGGACGTTGGATAAACCATACATATCTCGGCTATTCACTACGCGAAGCATTACAAAAGTTCCGCAAAGAGAATGACCTTTGCCACAAACATATCCAAATAATTAAATCACATTAAAAGGAGCATAAAAACTATGACTTATAAAGAACTAATAGACAGACAGCAAAAAGAATATAACGCTTTCCCCATTGGCGCCTGCTTTAATCAGAAGCAATTTCAAGAGATGATGGCTAAATGGGGAATGACCGTAAACGACACAAAAAAGATACTTTCACTTGGAGGAGGTTCATATATCCGATTAACAGACGCCAAAGCATACAATGAAATGCTGTTAAGGTTCACCAAAGAAAAAGATGAGGCAATAGCAGCAGATAAAACCGGCGACGGGTTCATATACGAGATGTTCTTATACGAGCTCGCTAACCACGAATACTGTATAACCTACGATATAGACGAAGTTCTCGATGCCGTGGACTTACGGGCAGAAGATATTGCAAAAGATAAAAGGCTTCAACACGGACTTAAAAAAGCCCAGAAAGAATACTTAAAAAACAGCGAGGATTACTGATATGAAAAACGATATAATTACCTTCTTCGACAACACAAACGACAATGCAAAATTCGACGAAGCAAAAAAGAATGTATTTGAATCATTTGCCGAAAGTCAAGGCTGGATAGACATAAATGAAGTTCCGGACGATATGGTATGGGATGAAATAAGCAATCAAAACAATGCCGACTGGGAGTATTTTACCGAGCATTTAAAAAAGTTATTGAAAGAACACTACTACCTTATAACAGGCACTAACGGCAGATGGAACGGCCCCGCGGAATGCGGAAACTTCATTAAAGATTACGACGATTTTACCGCATTTATAAAACACTTCAACAATATTAAAATTTATGAATTGAACGGACATCTGTACATAAGCGGGTACCACCACGACGGGCACGACAGCTATGAAATGAAAAAGCTCACCGACAGAGGCGTGCAGTATGCCGACAGACATTGTTTCGCCCACGATAAATACCTGCACAGCCGAATAATGAAATG
>ERZ1643251.2203-NODE-2203-length-20264-cov-23.434212_pt1 | contig 20264 bp, 21 predicted proteins | sample MGYA00579261_ERZ1643251 | MGnify/ENA primary metagenome ERZ1643251 (study PRJEB29033, sample SAMEA4952267) | chicken gut metagenome | biome: Broiler Chicken; feature: Gastrointestinal Tract; material: Caecum | place: Ireland | collected 2018 | study: Broiler... | reverse complement strand
CCTACTGGAGCTACTGGTCCTACTGGTGCCACTGGTCCTACTGGAGCCACTGGTCCTACTGGTGCCACTGGTCCTACTGGCCCATCATTCAATGCAGCAGCAATGGTACACGATGAGTCAAATTTATTTGTAGCAAGTGGAGATCCTCTTAGACTTGGAATCACTAACTTAAGCAACGGTGTTACTTATGATCCAACTACTGGTGAATTTACCCTTCCACAAGATGGACAATATTTAGTTCACTGGTGGGTTAATGCTAGAAATCTTAAAAATAAAGACTACGATTGCGAGCCTAATGCACTTGGAATCGAATTACATCAATTCTATCCTGGAGATGCTCTAATTGCACACTCATCTACTCACAATAAATTAAATTTATGTGAAACTGGAACAATCACAGGTAATGCTATATTTAATGGTAATGCTGGTTCAACCTATCGCTTAATTAACACTTCAAATGTAGACTTTGAATTAGTACCTAATGATAACTATTCTGGATCATTCACAATTACCAAAATTAACTAAAAATAGAAGCCTAACTGTAAAAAGTTAGACTTCCCTATAAAATAAAAATGAAATCAATTAAGATTTCATTTTTATTTTAATTTAAACTACTCACAAACAAAGCCATTATTTTCAATTCATCTTTAATATAATCATAAGCAACAAAATCATCTAGCTCTTCGCCAAGAACATCACTTAATTCTTAAACATCAAAATCCAGTTTAACTTCAATGACATCTTTGCCATTATCAGTAAACCTACATCAATACCTTCGAATTCACTTGGATCAAACATTTTTTCTGTTTCAGTAACAATTTCTTCAAAGTATTCCTGTTGATCTTCATCTAAAGTAAGACGATAATTAAAAGTTCCTGATTTAAGTATATCATCTGAACCAAAGCTTAGATGGTATGTTTGAGTTACGCCCTCTTGAGACGCACTGCATTCTAAAGATCTACCTGAACCACAAAATATAACATAATTATTAATCTTTGAAAACTATTTATAATTATTTTTTTTACATCCATACTAATATTGGTGAAACTAATGAACAAATTTAATGAAAATTTAATAGATTTATTAAAAAAAGGAACTTGTATTTTTACCTGTATTGAGGAAATAAAAAAAATATTAATCAATAATGGTTATCGAGAACTAAAAGAAGATAAAGAGTGGAATTTAGATCAAAATAAATACTTTATTATTCGTAATGATGCTTCCCTAATAGCGTTCAATCTAAACCAAAATTATAATAAACTTAAAATTATTTGTACTCATGGTGATACTCCTTCTTTTAATATTAAACCAAATCCTGAATACTATGAAAATGGATATTTAAAATTAAATATTGCTCCATATGGAGGAATACTAAACTATGGATTTATGGACCGACCTATGTCTATTGCTGGAAGAATAGTTACCAAAAACAAAAATATTTATGAAAAACATATTATTGATCTAAAAGAAACTGTCGCGATTATTCCCAGTATTGCCATTCATCAAAATGATTCTGCTAATTCTAATTTAGATTTAAACACCGAAATAGATTTAATACCAATCATTTCCCAAGATAAATCAGAAACATTAGAAAATTTAATTCAAAATAAAATAAAGATAAAAAATAAATTATTTGAATATGATTTATTTTTATATAATAAAGAAGAACCTGTTATAATAAATAATGAATTTTTAGCTAGTCCTAGAATTGATAACTTATCCTGTACTTATGCTGGACTACAAGCTTTTTTAAAAGAAAAAGGAAAAGATATCAACTTATTTGTTGTTTTTAACAGTGAAGAAATTGGTTCAAACACTCTAGAAGGTGCTGATTCCAACTTTCTTATCGATACCCTAAAAAAAATATGTGTTTATTTAGACATAGATTTAACAACTACTTTAAATAATTCTATAGTAATTAGTGCAGATAACACTCATGCAAGACATCCCAATCATGATGAATTATCTGATCATACGAATACTCCCTCTTTAAATAGTGGAATCATGATTATGAAAGAGATAAACAGTAGTACTAATAGCATTTCCTCTACTATATTTAAACACATATGTGAAAGTGAAAAAATAAAATATTCTTACTATACCTCAAGAAATGATTATGCTACAGGTTCTACCCTAGCAGGAGCTAGTCTAAAACATTTAAGTATTAACTCTCTTGATATTGGTCTTGTCATGTTAGCCATGCATTCAAGTTTTGAACTTATTGGAATAAAAGATACTTATTTATTATATAAAGCATTAAAAAAATTTTATGAATCAGAATATATTATTAAAAACAATGAAATAAAATTCCTATAATATGATATAATGATTTTATCTAAAGGAGAAAACATGAATATAATTGATTACATAAAAAAGAATAAAGATAAAACATTTGCTGAAGTTCCTTTTAATGAAATAGATAATTTAATCTACTCTCTTTTAACATATGTTGATTTTACAAATATAGTTCCTGCTTTTAAAAGTAAAAAAATAACTCTAAAAGATGCAGCAGAAAAAATAAAAAACCGAAAAAAAGAACATCGAGGAATCTTTATTAGTGATACCTTTAAAATGATTCAAATGATGAAAGATACCAAAAGATATCAAGATACACTTCTTTACAATTATATGAAAGTTGTAAATACCGATATGCAATTTGGGGCTATGACAATGAAGTTACCTGATAAAAGTATATACATATCTTTTGCTGGAACAGATTCTTCTATTATAGGTTGGGAAGAAGATTTTAAAATGAGTTATCTCTATCCTGGGGCTAGCCAAAAATACGCATCCATTTATTTAAATAAAGCCGTTAGTTTATTTGACAAAAAAGTTAGAGTTGGTGGACATTCTAAAGGAGGAAATTTAAGTATTTGTGCTGTAATGAATGCACATTTTTGGATCAGAAAAAAGGTAATCAAAATAACTAATTTTGATGGACCAGGCTTTTTAAAAAAAGAAATCGATTCTAAAGCTTATAAAAAAATAGAGCCTAAAATCAATATGTATGTCCCCAAAGAAAGTATTATTGGTATGCTTTTTTATAATATTTCTGATTATATTGTAGTAAAATCAAAAGGAATAAATATTTTTCAACATGACGCTTTTAATTGGCAATGCCAAAATACAGAGTTAATACGTGATACCCAAAATAAACGTAGTAAGAATTTACAAAAGAAATTAACAAAAAAACTAGAAGAACTCTCTATAGAAGAAAGAATTAATCTAGTAAAAAAATTATTTAGTATCTTTAAAAATAACAATATTAAAGACACAAAAGAAATAAAATTAAAAGAAATTTTCAAACTAATAAAAGAATTTAAAAAATTAGATAAAGAAACTCAAAATTTATTAACTGAGTTGTTAATTATTATTTTTATCAAATAATTATTTTGATCTACCCTTATTTTTTAGTTCTTCTAATTCTAACTGCTTTAATAGCAGTTTTTTCTTTTCTAAACTTTTTTCTTGACTTGCAATTTCCTGTTGTTCAACCTCTAATAATAAATCTATCATAAATTCATCAGTATATAATAGTTTTAAAACATCAAATGGTAAATATCCTTCAAATCTAGCTAAAATATCTCCTAATCCTATACCATCTTTTAAAGTATAGCAACAAAGTCTTTCATTATATTGAAAATAAAGATATAAATCATACTGTTCTATACATAAAATAGGAATATTAAGTTCTCCAGCTTTTTGATATAATTTTCTACTAAATTGTTGTAATTCAGTTACAGTAACATACTCTTCATTTAAATATCTTTTTTTAGTTTTTAATAAACTAGCTAATAAGTAACCTTTTTCAATCTTATACATTAATTACCACTCCATTCATTTTCCTAATTGATTTTTATCTTCATAAGATAATTGTAAATATTTTGATTTTTTTGCTTGCCATTCCTCTTCTTCTATCCAAAGCTTTTTTCATAGCTACGATTTAAAGATAATTCCAGAGCATCTTTAGCAACAAGTACCATACTAACATTTACTCCATCAGAATAATCACTATTATTTTGTCCACCAAAAGCAACTACTTTAACATCAGTTTCATTTGATAAATCCATAAGTGATCTTTAAAAATCTTAAAACCCTCCTTAATAGCATAAACATATTACCACAGAAAAAAATTTAAATCAACTTTTTCTTATTTTTATTTCGTCATCTTCCCCTAAATAACCGATAAGTAAAGAAGAATCAGGATAATGACTATTAATATTTTCTTCTATTTTGCTCTCATCAAAATTAGCATAACAATATTTACATAAATGATTACAAGCATTATATACTCCAATATCAACCATCCTTGCACAACCACAATACTTGTTATTTCTCCCCTTCCATTTTGGATAATCCTTACCTGTTATTTTTTTAGCAAGACTCCTAGATACACAATCATCAACAAGAAAACCATACTCTTCTAAAGTATTATATTCACTACAAGTCTGAATGCTCATACCATGTAAAGATGCACTATGACTAAATGATAATCCAATAGTTTTAAAATCATCATGAGTAAAGTTCTTAATTCGCAAAACTCCCATATTCTTTCTTACATTTTTATAATCATCAATAAAAGAAACAATAATATGAGTAACATATCCATCAAGTTCAGAGCACAGTTTTAGGAATGCTTTTTTATGATACTCTAAATTATATTTTTCACTTAAAAATATTGGATCATATCTTACATAAACATTTTCTTTTCCAAGTATTTCTGATATCTTTTTAATGTCTTCTAGTATTTCTTTTTTATTAACAACATTAGGTTCTATATCTTCTTTATAAGGAGTTAAAGTAATTTGAAATAATATTGGTTGTTTTATTTCTTTTAAATAGGGAATTATAGGATGAGGTTTTTTAGTACAAAAAACAATCAAATCAACATCCTGAAAATAAATACGACTAACAAGTTTAGGATAGATAGGATTTCTCACATCAACAAAACCTTCTTTATAGCGATTAATAAACCATGGTGTATAAAAAGCTACAATATCGCATCTTCCACTAACATTTAAGATCATAATCACTTCACCCAAACTATATTATAAGGAAAGAAAATAAATTAAACAAGAAAAAAATAATTATTCTTCTTCTAAAGAAATTGTACTAACAAACTGAAATCCAAATAATTTATCATAATACATTCTTTTATTTTTAAGTAACAAAATAAAATGAATAAGATAATAAATAAGAACAATAAATAATGCACTTCCATATAAAACAAAAGTAATACTTTGTAAACTATAATAATTTCTAAGATAAACAGAAGCAAATAATATTCCAATAGGAATAACAAAATAATAAAACCATAAAAATAAATATCTTAAAATATTAAAAATAAAACCTAATCTCCTATATTCCATTTTAACATTTAAAAACCTCATTCCAATAGTAGCATTTCCCCTAAAGATAGGAATTAAAACATAATATATAAAGAAAGAGATCAAAAATAACCATCGATTAGAAACAAAAATAGATAATAAAACCGTAAATACTAAATATAAGAATGAATCTAAACAAAAAACAGTAAACCTTCTTAATCCCGAAACAGTTTGTCCCTTGATTCTTGCCTCTTCATCTATTTTTTCTCTAGTTGGCAAATAATTATCTAACCAACCCATAATAAAGAAGCCAAGTATTCCTCCAAAGGTATTTTGAATAAGATCATCCACATCACATAATCGATAAGGATTTGGATAAATAAAATATAAACCTGTAAGTTGAGTAAGTTCAAAAAACAAACTTAGCAAAAATGAATAAAGTAAAGTTTTTTTTAAACTACATTTAAAATAATACCTTAAATACATACCAAAAGGAATAAACATGACAATATTAAATAGTACCACATAAAAACTAGGATCAAGTATCGCTTTAATATAAGTAGATGGCTCATTCCAAACAAATGGTGTTTCATGAATTAAATCTGTAATAAACTTAAAAGGAATCATATTTACATAAGGGCCCGTATTTTTTAATGCTTCTTCAAAGGTTGGTAGTGGCAAAATAACCAAGAAATAAACAGTAATTAAATACAAAATAAAAGTATAAATAATAAATACTCTTAAAAAATGAATCGAACCATACTTATGATAGTTATGTAAAATAAAGGGTATAGTAAAAAGAAATGCAATAATAGGAAATGTAATAAAAGCAGTTGTAATTGATTCGACATAACTCATAATAAAACCTCTCTAACATCCTTATTATAACATAATAATTCTATTTTATTTCTTACAATTTAGTAACAATTAAAAAAGCTATAAGTTTCCTTATAACTTTTCAACGTTATCTTTTAAATACTCATTCTTCATCTTGATACACCTCACGAACTAATCCAAATACTGCCCATGCTTTAGGCCAACCTACATAAAAGGCTAAATGTGTTACCATTTCAACTATTTCTGTCTTAGTAATACCATTTTTCCTTCCTAACTCCAAATGACTTTTTAGAGAACTATCCACAATCCCCATTGCCATCAAAGCTGATATTGTAATCATGGAACGATGTTTTAAAGAAAGTTCTTCCTCTCTACTCCAAACTTCACCAAATAATACATCATCATTTAACTCAGCAAATTTAGGTGCCAAATCACCTAAACGATCTCTTCCTGCTGTTTGTTTCATTTTAAAAATTCCTCCTTCATATTATAAGTATAAAACTTTAAGTACACTCTAAATCAATATATTTTTCAAAACTTGACGTTATTTTTACTTAAATATAGTAACACTTATATCTCCAAATCCTAAATTTTCCTTTAAAGTTGAAACATCATCAATTTTTCCTATTCTAGTATAGCGATAATTTGTATCAAAAGTATCATAGAAAATAACTAAACAATCATCTCCATAAAGCATGATATCCCCTGCTCCAATTCTACCAACACTTACTGGACTACTAACAAAGGAATCTTCAAAATAAGTATATTTTTCATTTCCATTTAATTCATTCATGGTAATCGTAAGAGGAAGTCTATTTAACAATTCTCTACTTGTCTCATTATCTTCTAATGAAGCAGTATAAGTAACTCCATAAATTTCAATATTTATGTTAGATACAAATTCATCCATCACTTCACCTTCTTTCCTATCTTCATTTATATCATTATCATGACTACTTAAAGAATCATGAAAAAAAGAAATAACCACCCAAATAATCAAAATTAAAAAAAACAATTCCTACAATTAAACCTATTATCTTCCTATTCATTTTACTTTACTCCTTTTACTTACCAAAAAAACAATACTATAAGTAAGAAAAGATAAACAAAAAATAATAGCAAGTTGTTCTAAATAAAAGAAAATAGGACTTTGAGTATAATCCTCCAATATCTATTTTTAATAAATGCATAAATTCCAAAAAGAATAAGGAAAAATAAGTAAATAAACTAAATATTCAAAACTAGAACTCTTAAGTTTCTTTAAATACTTTCCAAGAATTATATTAAAATGTAATCCCAAATGAATACTCATCAAAACAAATCCCCAGACCGTAGAAAATAAATGAAGCTGTCTTCCAAAATTAGTAGTAGGAATATCTAAAAACTCAAAAACATGAGCCGATATCAAAACACCACTAATGAATATTCCTAATATAGCTAGTAACAACATAAAATTAACCACAATAAATAATACTTTTATAAAAGTATACTTTCCTTTAAATATTATTTTATACCATTTATAATTTAAAACATGATGAATAATAAACAAGATAAACAAACATACTCCTAATATTTCATGATATTCATCACTAATAACATGATATCCCATAAGTAATATAAATAGGACAAACATAACAATGTCCACAATAATTTGTACTTTCTTTTTCAAATATTATCACCCTTAAAATTATATAATTTAGAGTATACTCTAAGTCAAGAAAAAAGTAAATTTTTACATTTACTTTAAAACACTACGATCATAGCTGCTACCAAATATTTCAAACTCACCAATAGAATAGTTATCTAAAATATAAGAATCTAAATCAGAAATAGTAGCTAAAAAATCTCTTAATAAACTCGAATCATATTGAAGTGATTCCAATTTTTTCACAAATGACTCTACAACAGCTTTATTATCAGCAATAAGCAACTTTACTTCACCTTGTTTTAATATAAGATAATCGTAAATCCACTTTTTTAATAATAGATTATTAGTATCTTACTACTGAATAGCAGCTTTATTATTGCTTGCATAAACAAAATCATTTTTCATATTACACCAAAACATCAATAATTTTAGGGACAAAAATAAGGAACCCAACAATTATCGAAGCAATAGCAAAAACTAAAACCGCTCCAGCTGATACATCTTTAGCTAGTTTAGCTTGACTACTTTTTTCTAAACTAATCATATCGACTACTGCTTCTATCGATGTATTGAAAAGTTCTGCTCCAATAACTAAAGCAAACAGGATAACACAAATCATCCATTCTGTTACACTAATATGCAAGAAAATACCAAGTAAAACAACTAAAATCATAATAAAAACATGAATTTTCATATTTCTTTCTGATTTAAATGATGACCAAATACCTTGGAAAGCATACCCAAAACTATTAACTAAACTTTTAATTTTTTTCTTATATTTCATTAACTCTTCACTCCCAACTTCCGATCTAATTTAATATATAAAATTAAATAAGCTTGACTGATAATATATCCTCCAATAATATCACTAAAATGATGTACTCCTAAATAAATTCTACTAAAACCAACTAAGATTATGAATAAAACAAGTAATCCCATAATAAGCTTTTTCATTATAGATGCTTTCATTTTCATATTTATTAAATAAATAGCAAAGCCATAAAAAGCTAGACTCACCATCGCATGTCCTGACGGATAACTAAAACCATGTTCTTCAATCAAAGTAATAGTATCAGGTCTAGGAATCAAAAAGATATTTTTTAATAACAAATTTAACATAGATACCAAAAATAAATTAATACCCATGCTAATACCAATAAATTTATTGTGAGCAAAAATTAGCACAAATAAAACTAATCCTCCTAAAACAACTGCACTTCCTAAATAAGTAATTATCTTAAAAAAAGAAGTTAACCAACCATAATGCATATGATGGATTAAAGAAAATATTTGATCATCCAAAGAGCGTAAATTTCCTCTTAAAACCAAAATACTCCATAAAATAAAGATAATTACTAAAATAGTAAAAAATATTAAACTGCTATCTATCTTCAACTTTTTCATATCAATCACAAATTTATTGTATCAAAAAAGAAGATTCTCGTAAACCTTCTTTAATCAATTTCTACAAGTTCGTATTCTCTTGAACCTAAACCAATTTCTTCAGCATAAGGTAAAATATGACGTCCATTTTGTCTTTCTACTCTCTCTATAAAGTGATCTCTTCCTGGATCAGTAGAATTCCAAATCATATCAATACAAGCTTGATCAACCGCAACAGGATCAACACTTGCAAGAATGCCAATATCTTTCATACATGGATCTTCTGGATTAGAATCACAATCACAATCAACAGACAAATTATTCATTACATCGATATATAAAATATTGCCTTTCATATAATCTCTTACTGCTTTAGCTGCCTCAGCCATAGACTCTAAGAAAGCATCTTGTTCTGGTAAGTTATCCCAAAGTTCTCCAGGATTTCTAGTTTTTCCTGCAGTATGAATATAAGTTTTACCATTAGTTGAAGCAACACCAATAGATTGATTCTTAAGTACTCCTCCAAATCCACCCATAGCATGTCCTTTAAAATGGGCTAAATTAATCATAAAGTCATAATTAGAGAGATTTTTACCCACAATGTCTACATCTAAATGTTTACCATTAGCAGGAATTTCCATTTCTCCATCTTTATCCATCAAATCAACAGTAGCAATTGCATCAAATCCATGATCATTAATAACTTGTAAATGATCTTCAGTAGCCATTCTCTTACCAGCATAAGCAGTATTACATTCCAAAATATTAGCATTTAATTTTTCAACTAAATCTTTAATTAACTCTGGTTTTAAATAATTATGACCTCCAGCCTCACCAGTAGAAATTTTAACGCCTACTCTTCCTGTAGCTTCTACACCTAAAGCTTCATAAATCTTAATTAATGATTCTGGTGTAATTTCTTTTGTAAAATAAACTTTTGCTTTTTCCATTATAAATCCTCTCCTATCCATTTTTTGATTTTTTCATCTGCCTCATGACAGTCACTTCCCCTAATGGGTAAACCTTTTTTAACTATAGCATCAGGAAAATAATGATGTAAATCATTTTCACTATTTCCCATGCCACTACCTTCATGAGTACAAAAAGGCTTTATCACTTTTCCTTTTAAATCAATACTTTCTAAAAAAGTAAATACTGCCATCGGCATAGTACCCCACCAATTAGGATACCCTAAATAAATTGTATCATAGTTACCACTATTTTCTAAATATTTTTTTAATGTTGGACGTAAATTATCTCTTAGTTCTTCTTGAGCTATTCTTGTTGTTTCATGATAATCCATGGGATAATTTTTAACTGTCTCTATTTTAAATAAATCAGCACCAGTAAGTTCACTAATCTTTTTAGCAACTACTTCTGTATTTCCAACACTCAAATTTTCAATACCATTTTTGGTATAATTTTCTCCATTCCGTGAAAAATAAGCAACTAACTTCACTTTCCATCTCCCTTCTTATAATAATCAATCTTATATTCTAATTTATGATAAGCTTCTTGCATACAATCAATTTTTTCTTTTAGGATAATTTTTTCATTTTCAAGAAGTTTAATTCTTGCTTCTTTTGTAGAATCCCCTTCATCATAAAGCCTAATATATTCTTTTAAAACAGCAATAGAAAGACCCGCACTACGCATACACTTAACAAATTCTATTCTATCCAAATCTTCTTTAGAATATTCTCTAATTCCACTTTCATTCTTTCTTATTGGGCCAATCAACCCCTCTTTTTCATAATACCTTAATGTATCTTTACTCAAATCATAATTACTTGCTACTTCTTGTATAGTTATTTTTATCACCTCAAACTAATCATACTACTTGAAGTATACTCCAAGTCAAGCTTTTTTTAAAAGAAAAAAGAGAAATTTACTACAATTCTCCTTTATAAAAATAAATCTTCATAGCATCTTCACTATATACAGGCTTAGAAATATCTATATTCAAAAAATTTGCAATATAATATATTAAATATTGAGAAGCAATTAATAAATCATATTCACATAATATTCCATCATATCTACTTTCAATAATGAAATTTTGACTATTTTCTAAATATTTTAATAATCGTTTTTCATATAAACTTGTAGTTTTTTGTTTAAAATAAATGTTTTTTTTACTACTCAAGTGTTCATAATTAATAAATCGTCCATGTGAAAAATTCTTCTTTTCATGAATTAAAGAGTTGTATATACCAGATTCAATTATCTTACTTTCCAAATCAACACAAGCAGATTCTGTAAAATCTCCCATAAAAATATTAAAACTACTCCCAATAGTCAAAAATTCTTTTAACATTTTTCCATTTTCTTTAAAATAATTGGTAAAGTAATTTTTCCAATAATTTATACTATCTCTAATGAATTCAACAATATCACTATTCACTTTTTCATCAAAATATAATTTCAAAAACAAACTTGCTGGAGCTAAAGCTCCTTCAAATGATAAAAATCCTCTTTCTTTTCCTTTATTTACTCCTGAGCGATAAGAAATAATATGTTCTTTAGATATTCCTGTTTTTGTCACAACTTTTTGTAATTCTCCTTTAGTTATAATATACTTCTTTCCGCTACTAATTAAACTTGTTGCAACACATAAATCGTCAGTCGTTCCAGAATAAGTAAATAAAAATACTGCCTCCAAACTCTTATTATTCCTATAATAAAAATCTCTAGGATACAAAGAAATTGTATTTACCCCATATAATTGATTAATAACTTTTGATGCAAATTTTGCTCCAGCAAAGGAACCACCTGTACCAACAAAAATAACATTATTTAAATTATCAAAATTAATTTTAACCAATTTATCATAAGCCCCACTATTAACCGCATTAATAACTCTTGTCTCTAAATTATTAATATTGATATTGCATCTTTTTATTTGCTTTCTAACCACTAAATCAAAATTATTACAAGTACAATTATCTCCAGACTTTTTAATTTTATATAAATTTTGAATATGCCCCCTTGCTCCCATTTTTTTAACAACCTTTTTCGTAAGTTTAGTAGCCTTATCAAAAGTGGAATCAATAAATTTATAGTCAATAATATAATTATTTTTTATATATTCACTAATAAATACAGCAAAAAAAGCATCACCTGCCCCTGTTGGGTCAACTTCAACCTCAGGATTAGTTAGCTCTTTACTAACTTTATGATGATTAAAAACAAAATCAGAGCCTTTGCTTCCTCTCGTAACAATCATCATTTTAGGTTGTAACAAACCATATACATCTTCTAATAATTCCAAAGAAAATCTATTCTTTAAATATTTTTCTACACGTTCATTTAAGTTTATAATATCAAATTTAGCTTTTATCTTTTTTAATATTTCTTGATTACTCAAACTTTCTAATTCAAAATATTGCCCTAAATCCAACATCTTTTTACTATTGCCATAATCAATAATAATTTGATTTTTATCGTTTAAATTATCAAAAACCAAAACATCATCATCATTAATTTGCTTTAAAATATCATTCACTTCAATTTCGCTCATCTCATACCATCTTTTTGTATTACAAAAGGGACACCTTTTCTTAGAAACAAACTCAAGTTTACCATCTACTTCTTGATAAAGAACATGAAAAGAGCGAGTATGTATATCTTTCTTAATTTTAACTCCATCAATATTTACTCCAACATCTTGTAAACTATTAATAGCTACTTTGCCTAAAGCATCATCACCACAAGCTCCATAAACAGCTGTGTTCAAACCTAACTTAGCAATATTGAAAATGATATTATGAGAGCTCATTCCTCCACTTACTCCTATAAGTTTACCATTTTTATAATAAAAATCAGTAACCAAATCTCCTATACTAATTACCTTCATTTTTTTATCACCCTTTTTACTAATAGTACTTCACTTTTTGGAGAATAATCTCCATTTTTTATTAAACATTCTAAGATTTTTCTTCTATTTAAATCAAAAATTCCTAAAGAATCCTCATATAAATTTTCACTATATCTATCTCTCCAACTATATGGACTAGGAAAATATAAACCCTCTATAAAATTAAAGAAATGTCTATAATCAACAGCCCCATGGTTTGGTAGAAACATTTGACTAATTCTATTCACTCCTGGATATCTCACAGCAACTATTTTGTCAACATCTATGCCTATATCAAAAAAAGTAGTTAAAACTAATTGCATTGTTTTCCCTGTCAATAAATTATCATCTAAAATAATATATTTCTTTTGTTTATCTATTCCCAAAAGTTCAATCCCACCAGCCTCAAAAATATCAAAAAATCTTAATTCTAATGACTGTTTTTTAGCATACCCTGTTACATTTCTATTAAATTTCAATATAGAAACCTCATTCAATCTATTATCAATTGCTTTCATTATAATTGGTAATTCTAAGCCTCCATAACACACTCCACAAATACCTTTATCAAAAATATTAGAATCTTTTTGCATAGTTAAATAACAAGTAATAAAATTTTCAGCAAAATTATCTATCTCTCTATATGCTCTAAAATCTTTAGAATAATTGTCTTTATCTTTATACTTTGTAAATTCTACTATAAACTCATTAGTAATTAAAATAGCACTTTTAATTAAATTTGTAATATCAACACAATTAATTTGATAATTTTCATTAAATGAAATATTTTTCATCAAATCTTCTGCAATTACTAAAGCATGATAAAGTTTATTCAATAATGATCCTTGAATAGATGCCTCTAAGTTAACTATTGCACTTTTTAAATCATCATTACTAATAATTTGTTGATTCAATAAAACTAACAAATAATTTCTGATATTATCAATTAAACCTAATATCATTTTAGTATTATTTAAATCATTTACATCAAAAAGTTGATTAATTGCTATGAAAGCTTTTGAAAAAAAATCTACATTATTATGTAACCATTCATACACCATTTCCCTAGTAGTTAAATCTTCTTGCGTATTTTCGTCATGAAGTCTTTGCGATAAAAAATAGTAATAAGTTTTTGAACCTCTTAACAATATATTTTCATTATCATACATTGAATAACACAAACTAAAATCATTACATATAAGCCATAGCTGCTTTAATGGATTATCATCTGGTATTGTAATCCAATCATACATAGGAATTTTAACACTTCCACTTGAAAAATCAAATACACTAGAAATTCCATCAATTGTCTGAAATTTATTATTAATCAAATTATTAAAATAGATGATTTTATTATTTTTACCTTGATTCATTTTCTTTTCAATTGTAGCATATGCTCTTGCATACTCACTTTGAATAGCATGCTCTAAACAGATTGTGGGCAATAATTTTGCTTTTTTTAATAAACTTAAAGTTCCATTAACACCTGTTATTATTTTACCATTTTCAATAATTGGGAAACACTTATCAACATCTCCACTATTTTTCCCAACACTAAACCCCTGAGAACATTGTAACATAGAATAATCATTTCCAAATTTATCTCCACAATCTCCAATTCGAAGCATTGAATTCTGAGGAATCCCTATTATTTTTTCGGCAATTTTTATAGCTTTATCTTTAGTTGCAGTACCTACTTGTAAAACTTGTTTACCATTATGCATTCCTATTGTCAAATTTAGATTGGAATTTTTATAACTTCCTATTAATAAATTAATGAAATCAAATACTTTATTATTATATTTTATATCATCACTTAAAACCATTATTCTTATATTTATTATAGTATTTGTTTTAGAATCGGTTGAGTAAGTAATCTTGCAGCATTTATCAAAGTTAAGAGCGTTAAATAAAGTAATAATTTTTTTGTTTAATTCTTCCAATTGAATAAGGTCTTCTTTAGAGGATATATATTCACTAACATTAAACAATTGTTTACTTTCATTACCAGTCATAAATAACCTTGCACCATCATTAGTAAGAGCATACATTCTTAACAATTGCTTATCAGTAACATTATATTTATTTTTTAAATCATTAACAATATCATTTAATAAATCACTTAAACCAGTTTCTCCTCTACCAGTAATAAAAAGAATTGGAATATGTCTCTTTAATAGATTAGCTAATATTGGCAAAACACGAGAATCTATTTTTGTGGAATGTTCTATAGTTAAAGTACCATCAATATCAAAACATACAGCATTATATTTTTGTCGCAATGCTCTCTCATAATTATTTAACAATTCTTCACTTACCATACTATTCTCCTATAAAATTCTACGTAAACTTTTCACGACTTCAAATTGATTGGAAGAATCTAAATTTTCACTAAAATAAAGACTTCTTCCTCCTTTTTGTTCCCAATCAATTAAATTTTTAACACTATCATCAATTAAAATCTCGCCATTATTTGGTAAATATATTTGGCTTTTTTTAATATGTGGAGGAACAAATAAAATTGGTATCTCAATATTTCTGCTTCTTAAGGCTCTCACCTTTGCTTCCATTTCGAGTAAAGTATGAATTTTAGTTAAAATAGCAATTTGCCTAGATTTACTTTGTGCTTCTAATATATAAACAATAGCATTATTTATTACTTTTGCTTCTTCTAATAATTCAAACCAATCTAACTCTTCAAAAAAAACATTCCAACTTATATCAGGTCTTAACTTTTTTCTTTCAACAACTCTCTTCTCAGTATCAAATATTACTCCATCAAAATCAATAAAAACATTCTCTTTAAACATAATTAACACCTCAATAAATTTATTATATCACACTTATAGGAAATATTTTGTCTAAATTATTTACTATTTAATTTTATTCTATCTATCTCAAAATGTCTAATATCATTTCTTAATTCACAATACGCAGTTACATAGAATGTTTTATCATAATTAAATATTTGTAAAGGATGAATTATTCTTTCTTGCCATTCTTGATTTAAATTTCTATATAATATTTTTAATGGTGTTTTATTAGAAATTGCATCATTTAAAGCAAAATACAATTCAGATTTATCACTAATACCATTATCTAAAAAATATTTACTTTTTTCTTCCTCTACATCACTTGCAAATTGAATTCTATTAATTAATTTTCTATATTTTACAATATCTTTATATCCTATTTTTTCTAACATCCCATTAATATTTTCTAACAATTGAATATCATATTTATTAAAATGATTATACTGGTTTTTAACATTTATAATATAATATCCTCCATTAGGTCCCATAAAAGTTTCAATTGGAATTCCTGCTTGCTCTAATTCACATTTGTAATACCTTATCATTCGCTCAGTAATACCTATTTTTTCTGATAATTCCTTTACACTATATTTATTTCCTGTATTTAAATAGTTTAACATTTGAATAGCATTTGATATTTTACCCATTTCTTCACTTCCTCATCTTATTTTACCATATTAATTTACTTTTTTCATTTCTAATAAATATTTTTTAAAAGAAAAAAGAGAAATTTACTTCTCTTAAAATTCTACATACTCTCCTGTATCATAAATAGTATCATCTATTTCTAAATAAATAGAATATTTACCGCTTAATCCTTCACTATTAATATATTTATTTACAACAATTCCATTTTCTGTTTCATCCTCAGTAAAAATATCTAAACATAAAGCCGTATAAGGTTTCTTACTTACGGAAATATGATAAACTTTACTATTCATATTTTGATATAAAAGAATATTAACATCTTCGCCCCTTTTAAATCTACCACTAACCACTAAGCGATCTGTTTCTTGAGTAACTGAAAATTCTCTTTCAAATTCTTCAATATCACTAGTCCCCAATATAAAGCCAAATCTATCATCATCTACTTTTGTTTCTCCTAAACTACCTATTCTTACTGCCTTTCCCAATTCAAAAGTTTCATTCTCTTGATACAAACTCATCTTCTCTACCCGATAATTATTATTAGGTAAAACAATTTCAAAGATAACCTCATCATTTAAAAGTTCAACTGTATCACTAACTAATCTGTCCGCACCCCCAAGACCAGCAGGTTGATTAGAATTTTTTCCATCTACATAAACAATACCTCCAGAGTGAACTATATAATGATCTTCTTCTAAATAATCAACATCAGAAATATAAGGAGAATAAAATTCACTGCCTCGCTCTTTACCATATTCCCAAATTTGTTCAATCGTCATATTATCAGTATCAATTTTATACATAACACCACGTGTATAACTCTCTTCAGCTGGAACATATTCTTCCTTTATCTTTGATTTATTATTTCCATTATCTAAAATAAATACATAACCTTCAGGAGTAATCATCGCTGCATGTTGACTCCATTGCCACTCAAAATCATCTCCTATTGGAGTAAAGAAATATTTTTGATATTCTTCACTCCAATTAGTTGGATCACCAATAATCCAATTTAAATCTCCTGTATCATAATCAATATTAATTACCACATCTTGGTGTCTTCCTGATAAAGTGATAGAATTAGTAGCCTCATCATACCAAACCGAATTATTATGAAACCAATCATACTCAACCCAATTTTCACTCTTACCATCTTCCCTATTTAAAACATCCTTTAAATCCCAAGACTTAACAATATCACCTGTATTAATATCGACTTCCACAATCACATCTTCAACAGTACCAAAACCACTATTAAAATCATCACTAGCAACAAGTAAATTTCCATTAGGCATCTCAAAATAATCATGATGATATCCACCTTCTAAACTAATTTCCTTATAAATTTTTCCTAATAAATCCATTTCATACATACCAGTCATATAATAAGGTGAATTAACAAGTCTTTCCGTTGATACCATCAAATGTCCATTACTAAGACGGTTAATTTCCCATAAAGCATTAATGGTTAAATACCATCTAACATCACCATTGACATCATATGCACTAGTATATCCACCACTTGATGGAGAAAAAAAGTACAAATCATTTTCCAAACTTTCTTTATCTGCTTCTACACTTGTAGGTAATATAAAATCTTCTGGTAATTCTTCAGTAGTAATAGTAATTCTTTTTTCTACATCACCATACTCAATTATAATTTCATTATCACGACCAGCATATAAACCATATATCGGTAAATAATGAACAGTATTTGCATCAAACTCATGAGTAAATGTTGTATTCTCATCTTTCCCTATAATTGTTACAACAGGTGCTACCTCACTTTCTGTTTCAAATATGACTAAAGCTGTTAAAGGAGATATTTCATAGGGATTAACAATAATATTAGGATTATCTATCGTATATCCATCACTTTTAAACTCTTTTTCCAATTCCTCCTGATTTTCCACTAAACTAATCGTTTGTTCTACTTCATCATGATTATTAGACATACTACTAAACACAAAGAAAAGAATAACAGCCAAAATAATCACAACAAGTAAAACAATTAATAATTTTTTCTTCATTTCTTCTTCACTCCCAAACTCATTTTATAATAAGACAGAAAAAAAGAAAATAAATTTGCAGTTGAAAAAACTCAACTTGAAGTTGAGTTAGAACAATTATCATCTAAAGTCAAAGGTATTTCATGAGTAATAACATCACCTTGAGAATTCTTTGCTCTAAGTTCAATAAACAAACTATCATCACGATAATTCTTACAAGTACTCTCATAATCATCAATACTAAATTCCACATTTTTTAAATAATCATTCAAAGTAACAGGATCTCCTTCATAAGTACTTCTACTAATTTCTGTTTTGGTATTATCTACTTGTTCATATAATATACAAGTAATAGAAGAATATTCTTCCTCATCCATATTAAGACAATTAATACTAGAAATATAAATAGAAGTCTTATTATCATTATAAGCCATACTTCCTAAAACACTAAAATCGCTACAAGAACTGCGAACAGTTTTAAAAGTAAAATCATGATTATGAGTAAATTGATATACTAAAAACAAAGACACAAAAACCAAAACACAAGTACCAATAAAAATATATTTTTTAAAATATCTTTTCTTTTTATTTTCACCTTCTAATAAATCATTAATATCTACATTAAACTTTTTACTAATCTCTTTTAATGTAGCAATATCAGGAATATTTAAACCATTTTCCCACTTAGATACAGCTTGATAAGTAACACCAAAAAGTTCTGCAAACTCTTTCTGTGTCAAATAATTATCTTTCCTAATCTTCTTAATAAATTCGCCAATCTTCTCTTGATTCATATCATCATTCTCCAAAACATTACTAACTAAGTATAACATATTTTTACCAAAAGAAAAAGAGCTTAAGCTCCTTCTACTTGATAAGGATCAGATGTTGTTCCTGAACCTGTTATTGTTACATCAGCCTTCAGATTGATTACTGGGCGCACACCATATGCGTTATTCACGGTTCCGCTGCTGAGGGTGCCATTCGAACCCACAACGAACACGAAAACATAACCTGTAGAATCGAAGTTACATGGAGACATTGTCCAATAACTTTGTCCTGTATGGAGGTAGTAACTGTTATTGCTACTTCCTCCAAATCCTCCTGCTAATACTACTTCGTCTGCTGTGATTAGTCCTACTGGATAAGTTAACTTATGATTTCCTTTACTACTTCCACTTACTGTGAACATATCATTCCCTATTTGACTACATTTTAAACTTGGTGTTTGACTACTTTTCCAACTTCCATTTGACATTAATCTTCCAAGAGGTGCATATGCTGTAGCATTTTTTCCATAGCCTGTTGTTCCATAGCCAGAAATTACTCCACTTTGTGTTTTTCTATCATTACAGAATCCTGCTTCTGTACTTACTTTATCTGAATGTCCTTTATCGACTATATTTGTTTTATACCAACTATCCAATATCCCTTTTATTGTACTATTATTTGTGTTTGCATGGGTTGCACTATAACTACTTGCTCCTGTACTTCCATACATATATCCCACATACGCATTATCATTATACGTACTATTATATGCACTTGTACTTATTTGATCATCTGTTCCGCTTGTTGAAGTACTTGTCCCTGCATAGATCATTCTTATACTTCCATCTCCATTTATTCGAATGATCCTCCAATAATATCCTGCAAATGACACCCAATTATCCGTTGGTGCTCCCGCATACACATAACTTGTTCCCCAATCATCTGCTACGCTATATACTGTTCCTGTGGTAT
>ERZ1643251.2202-NODE-2202-length-20271-cov-4.637020_pt1 | contig 20271 bp, 15 predicted proteins | sample MGYA00579261_ERZ1643251 | MGnify/ENA primary metagenome ERZ1643251 (study PRJEB29033, sample SAMEA4952267) | chicken gut metagenome | biome: Broiler Chicken; feature: Gastrointestinal Tract; material: Caecum | place: Ireland | collected 2018 | study: Broiler... | reverse complement strand
TATTTCAATCTGTTCATCCTGCTGCGCGCCTTTTTGCAATTTCTGAAAGAGAGGTTTAAGAGATTATGGCAGAAAAAAACAAGCGCATCGACCGTCTGATCGACGCCTCCGTCGTCACGCTGAACGACCTCGCCGACGTCGATACCGTCATCGGCAAGCCCATCGTGACCGCGAGCGGGTTTCAGATCATTCCCTTTTCCAAAGTGACCATGGGAAGCCTTTCGGGCGGAGGGGAATACGGGGACGTAAAAGTCGTCAAAGAGACGGACTCCATGCCCTTTGCGGGGGGCAGCGGTTCGGTCGTCAGCATGAAGCCGATGGGGTTTATCGTGGACGACGGAAAGACCTGCCGGCTCGTCCGCGTGACCGATCAGCCCATTGACAACCTGATCGAAAAGGCGAGTGAGATCATACAGAACGTCACGGCGAAAAACTGACATGAAAGAGCATCATAAAACGTCCGGAAAGCCCTTTCATTTCCGCTTTCTGACGGGATTTTTGACGGCGGCGTACTGCGTCTGTCTGGCAAGTCCCGCGGGATACGCCCTTTTGGACGGAAAATTCCGCGCAGGGGCGGAAACGCCGGAAAGGGCGGCAGCCGGGGCGGCGGAATGCGTCATGGAAGCCGAATCGCGGCGGATTTTGTACGAGCGGCAGGGGGACGTCCCTCTGCCCATGGCGAGTACGACGAAAATTCTTACGGCGGTCACCGTGCTGGAAAACGCCTCTTTGGAGGAAGAATTTTCCGTTCCCGAACAAGCGGCGGGCGTGGAAGGTTCCAGCGTCTATCTCGAAAAGGGCGCCGTTTACAGCGTAAAAGATCTCCTTTACGGGCTTATGCTGCGGTCGGGAAACGACTGCGCAGAGGCGCTCGCCCTGCACGTGAGCGGGAGCATCGGAGAATTTGCGCGGAAGATGAACGAGACGGCGGAAAAGGCGGGGGCGCTGCACAGCTTTTTCAAAAATCCGCACGGGCTGCCCTGTGAAGGGCATTATACCACGGCGCGCGATCTGACTCTGATCACGTGCTATGCCATGCATAATATCGTTTTTCGCGAGATCGTCGGCACGCGGTATTATTCGCCGCGCGGCTGGGAAAACAAGAACAAGATGTTCAGGCGGTATGAGGGCGCGACGGGCGTCAAGACGGGCTATACGAAGGAGGCGGGGCGCTGTCTCGTCACTTCGGCGGAGAGAGGGGGCATGACGCTCGTCTGCACGGTGTTGAACTGTCCCGCCATGTACGAGCGGACGGAAAGGCTTCTGGACGATGCGTTCGGCGCCTACGAGCGGGTGTGCGTATTGGACGGAGAAACGCTCCTGGCGGTCGGAAACGAGATCGGACGGACGGGGGAATCCCTCTTTTATCCCATGTATCCGGAGGAAAGGGAGCATCTTCGCATCGAAACGGCGCCCAGACAGGTGTTCGGAAGAGAAAAAAACGATGAAATTATCGGCGAAGTAAAAATATATCTCCTAAATCGGTTGATTTTTTCCCGGAATTTATATAAACTATAAAAGACCGGAAACCGAGGAGAATACACGAATGAGAATCAATAAGTTTTTGGCGGAAAACGGAATTGCCAGCCGTCGGCATGCGGACGGCATGGTTTCGGCGGGAAGGGTGAAAATCAACGGCAGAGTTGCCGTTCTGGGCGAAGACGTCGGGGATGAGGACGAAATTCTCATCGACGACAAACCGCTCGTCCGCGCGGAAAAGAAGCCGGAATATTATATCATGAACAAGCCCAAGGGGATCATCTGCACCGTTTCGGACGATCGGGGGAGAAAGACGGTGATGGATCTTTTGCCGGAGGGGGCCGGACGGGTGTTTCCCGTGGGGAGGCTGGATTATGCCACCGAAGGGCTGCTCCTGTTCACGAACGACGGAGAACTCGCCTACCGCCTGACCAATCCGAAGAGCGAAATTCCCAAGACCTATCTCGTGCGGCTGGAAGGGACGATGACGGAAAAGGATCTCAATCCCATCCGTTCGGGGGTGGAGTTGGACGGCGTGATGACGAAGAAATGCCGCGCGCACATCGTCGAGACGAATAAGTTATATACGAAAGTCCACATCACGATTACGGAGGGCAAAAACAGACAAGTGCGCAGGATGTTCGAGGCGATCGGAAAGAACGTGGAATTTTTGAAGCGCATCCGATTGGGCGATCTTACCGTGTCGGGGCTCGACCGCGGAGAGGTCCGTCCGCTGACGGAAGAGGAAGTGGCGTATCTGAAAAACCTTTGAACAGAGGAAAAAGGGCATAAAAAATCCGGGCGGTTTCCCAAAGGGACCGTCCGGATGTGTTTTTCCGGATTTATTTTTCGCGTTTAGGCCGTGTAGTTGCGGATCAGGCCGACGACCTTTCCGAGCACGGAGATTTCGTCCGGCTCGAAGATCATATCGGACATCGTCGTATTTTCGGGATGCAGGACGACTTTGCCGTCCCGGTAAAAAATCCGTTTGACGGTGGCGGAATCCTCCGTCAGGGCGACGACGATATCGCCGTCCGCCGCGTCCTGCTGCCGGCGCACGATGATTTTATCGCCGTCGAAAATGTTCGCGTCGATCATCGAAGTGCCTTTGACGCGGAGCATGAAAAGGGATTCGCCCCTGAATTCCCCGGCGGGGAAGGCGTAATAATCTTCGTAGTTTTCATAGGCGAAGATGGGTTGGCCGGCGGTTACCGTACCGATGAGGGGAATGGTGACGGTTGCGCTCCTGCCGATGCTGACCGCCCGTTTTTTATTGTCCTCCTTGCTGAGGAAGCCGCGCGCCCGCAGTTTTCCGAGATAGTTGTGGACGGTGGCGGTGGATTTGATGCCGCAATGCTGCCCGATTTCGCGGACGGACGGCGTATAGCCGTTTTTTTCGGAAAATTTGCGGATATAGTCCATGATCGCGTTCATTTTCTCTTCGTTGAACATAGTTTTTCCCTCCGAACATTTCTTCGGTCAAACTTATTATAACACATTTTTTTCAGGAAAGCAAACAAACGTTTATACTTTTTGCTTGATTTTTTAAAAATTTTTGCTATAATAGTGTACGTAAGTCAGAAAAAAGCGGGAGGCGGACCATGAAAGAGGAAAATCACGTTCAGAAATGCGTTTTGTACGACAGGGACTGTATCGGATGCCTGGAATGCGAGACATGCGATCTCGATCCGGGAAAGGTATGCGACAACTGCGGGAAATGCCTGGACATCAAGGACGTGGCGTCCATTAAAATCGACAGGATCTATACCGATCCGGACGAATACGAAAAAAACAAATAAGGCGCGGGCGTCCGCGCCGTTTTTGCGGTTTGCGTTCGTCTATACGGAATGTCTCTCGCGGATATATTCCGTGAATTTTTCGGCGTACATGGAAGGGATGACCGCTTCCACCGTCTGTCCCGCGTCCGTGAACGTCACATTTCTTTCGGTCAGGCAGGATTTGATTTTGCCGTATTCGCCGAATTTTTCATAGGGGACGAAGAGTTCGCAAAAGAGGTAGTCTTCGGCAAATTTCCGCAGGATCTCCCGTTTGAGCGTTTGGATTCCGATGTTTTCTTTGGCGGAGATCGCCACGCTGCCGAAGGGAAATGCGGTTTGGTCGGCGATGTGTTCGCTCTTGTTCATGACGACGAGGGAAGGGGCGGAAAAGTTCAGGTCTTCGAGCGTGCGCAGCGTGGTTTGCAGCTGCATTTCGTATTCTCCCGTCGCATCGCACACGATGAGGGCGAGATCGCAGTTTAAGGCGCTTTCCAGCGTCGATTTGAAGGCTTCCACGAGATGGTGGGGCAGATCCTGCAAAAATCCGACCGTGTCGACGAGCAGAAATTCCGCGCCGTCGATGCGGAAAGTTCTCGCCGTGGGGTCGAGCGTGGCAAACAGTTCGTTTTTGACATAGACGTCCGCGCCCGTCAGAAGATTCATCAGCGTGGATTTTCCCGTATTCGTATAGCCGACCAGAGCGATGGTCTTAACGGCGTTTTTCTTGCGGCGTCCCGTTTGCAGGGAACGCCGTTTTTCCGTCTCTTTCAGCTTTTGTTCGAGATATTTCAGCCTGCCGCGGATATACCGCCTGTCCGTTTCCAACCGGGTTTCGCCGGGACCGCGCGTCCCCACGCCGCCGCCCAGCCGGGAAAGGGCGGAGCCTTTTCCTTTCAGTCGGGGATACAGGTAGCGGAGCTGGGCGAGTTCCACCTGGATTTTGCCCTCGCTGCTGCGCGCGTTTTTGGCGAAGATGTCGAGGATGAGCGTCGTGCGGTCGATAACTTTGCGATGGTCGAGCGCGGCGGAGATGTTCAGGGTCTGAGAGGGGGACAGGTCTCCGTTGAAGAGGACGGTGAGGTCGTCCAGACCTTCCAGACGCTCTTTCAGTTCCTGCAATTTGCCTTCGCCGATAAAGGTGGCGGGATTGATTTCCCGCACGTTCTGAAAGATGCTTCCCGCGTGCAGGGCGCCCGCGCTTTCGATCAGAGAGACGGCTTCTTCGTGCAGAGTGCGGTAGTCGGAGGCGTTTTTTTCCGTGATCGGCTGAATGACGTAAATTTTTTCCGTAAGCTTTTCCGTTTGCGTTTGCATGGGCTGAGAATCCTTTTCCGTCTTTTATGGTTCGTCCGCATCGCCTTCGTCCGGTCGGAGTCTGACCGCATCCGCAACTTTTTTCCGATTGTCTTCGGTGATGGCGGCATAGTGCTTTTTGGTCGTGTTCACGTCTTTGTGGCCGAGCACGTCCGCGACGATGTAGATGTCGCCCGTTTCGTTGTAGAGGCGGGTGCCGTATGTACTGCGCAGCTTGTGCGGCGTGATCTTTTTCAAGGGGGTCACTATCCGGCTGTATTTCTTGACGAGAATTTCCACCGAACGGACGTTGATCCGCTTGTATTGCATGGACAGAAAGAAGGCGTGTTCGCCCTGCGGTATCTTTTCGTCGTGCGATTTTTCCGCGATGTACTCCTGTAAGGCATAGCGTACTTCGTCCGAGAAATAGAGGATGGCTTTGTTGCCGCCTTTCCGCGTCACGATGAAGGAATTGTTGGAAAAGTCGAAACTGTCGTCGTCCAGCCCGACGAGTTCGCTGATACGGATTCCCGTGCCCAAAAAGAGGGTGAGGATGGCGGTGTCCCGGATTCTCGTTTTTTCGTGATAGCCCGTCGCGTGGCGGGAGAGCCCCGAGCCCGATTCCGCGATATCCAGAAGTCGGGAAACTTCCTCCGATTCCAGACGGATGATTTCCTTTTCGTGCAGCTTGGGCGTCTGGACCTTGGCTGAATTGTCGACTTCGATCAGTCCCTTGTTGAAAAAGTATTTGAACATGGCGCGCACGGCAGACAGTTTCCGCGCCTTCGCGCGCTCGTCGCAGGACAGACTCTTGTCGTTGAAGCGGTAGTGGGACAGATAGCTTAAAAACAACTCTATATCGTTGTTGGTGACCCCTTCCAGATCTTCCAGCGTGAGGTCGGGGATTTCCTTTTTACGATATTTTCTGCGGCAGAGAAAGTCAAAGAAAATGCGCAGATCATAGGCGTACTTCAAACGCGTCTGACAGCTCGTCCGCGTCTCGATCCCCAAAAAATAGTCCTGACAAAAGGGGGGGAGTTCGTCCAGAAGCTCCCCGATTTTGTCGATGTCCTGAATATTACGTTTCGTATAGTAGTTCTCTCTCTTCATGCAAATATTGTACCGCGAAAAGGGAAGTTCTGTCAACAAAATTTCGTGTTTTTCCGAAAAGTTTCCCGAAAAAAGTGCCGGGCGGGGAAAAGATTCGGCTTTTCGGGTATTAAAAATCGAACGGAATGTGGGATTTGACGACGGGAAAAAGACGCATTTTTTGCCTTTTCCGGCGCAAAAATGCCCGATAGGGAAGAGTAAAAACTATTCGTAAAATGCAGGTTTTACGAAATGTTTCATCTAAAAACGGCGAAAAAGGACCGGAAAACGTTAAAAACCGCCGATTTTCGGTTCGGCGGTTTTTTTGCGCGAATCCATAATTGATAAACCGCACAAAGCAAATCTTGTTTGAGAGTTCGTATCTTATTCCGTCCGGTCGGTTTCGTCCGGTTGGCAGCGAAAGAGAATTCCCGCAGAATACGGTTTGATTTCCGAATCGTTCCCGAAAATCTTTCCGCTCATGTATTCCCGGAATGTGCCGTTCAGCCGCAGGAGATATTTTTCCGCGGAATGATTGACGAAGATATAAGCGGATTGATCGCCCGCCGTCCGGCGAAAGATAAACAACCCGTTTGTCACGCATAGTTCCTTAAAATCTCCGCGGGCGAAAAGTTCCGAATGTTCCGCGCGGAGTCTGCCGAGTTTCCGATAATGGGAAAGCAGGTCTTCGTTTTGGTGCGTCCAGTCGAAACATTGCCGGCAGAACGGGTCGATATATCCTTCCATGCCGTTTTCGTCCCCGTAATAGACGCAGGGAACGCCCGGCAAGGTATATTGCAGCAAAGAAGCCGTTTTCAGCTTTTTGATCGCCTCTGCCTTTTCCCGTTCGGTCATCCGGGTGACCGCCATTTCATCTTTCGTGTAGCAGGTTTTGCCGCCCAAAACGGTGAGAATGCGCGCCGTATCGTGTGTTCCCAGGATGTTCATGAGGCAATCGAGCGTCTGTTTGGGATAGTGATCGCGGAGAATCCGCACGGTATTTGCCAGCGCGGCGGCGTTTTCTGTCATCATATAATGGATGATCGCGTCTTTCAGGGGATAGTTCATGACGCTGTCCAATTCTTCGCCCTGTAAGTATTCCCGTCTCTTCGAATAGGAAATTTTGTTGGACGCATCCTCCCAGACTTCTCCGATGATCACGGCGTCCGGGTTTGTCTTTTTGACGTTTTTCCGCACTTCTTTAAGGAAAAAATCGGGCAATTCGTCGGCGACGTCCAGTCGGTAGCCGCCGATGCCGCAGTCCAGCCAATGCCGCAAAACGCCGTTTTCGCCGTAGACAAACGCCTGATAGCTCTCCGAATTTTCGTTGAGTTCGGGCAGGATGTCGATTCCCCACCAACTGCTGTATTTGTCCGGATATTCCTGAAAGGTGTACCAGGAATAATACGGCGAATCCTTGGACTGATAGGCGCCGACCGAAGCATAACGCCCGTATTTGTTGAAATAGACGCTGTCGTCTCCCGTGTGGTTGAATACGCCGTCCAGAATAATCCGGATGCCGAGTTTTTCCGCGTCTGCGGTCAGATTGCGTAAATCCTGTTCCGTCCCGAGATACGGGTCGATGCGCATGTAATCGGACGTATCATAGCGATGATTGGACGCCGCTTCGAAAATCGGGTTGAGATAGATCGCCGTCACGCCCAAATCTTTCAGATACGGCAGTTTTGTCCGTATGCCTTCCAGCGTTCCTCCGAAAAAGTCGTCGTTTCGTACCTTTCCCTTGTCGTCCGGCTTATAGGAAGGAATCCCGCCCCAATCCGGACGGATCATTCTTCCTTTTATGTCTGACATAGTTCCTGTTTTGCAAAAGCGATCGGGGAAGATCTGATAGAGAATTCCCCCTTTCAGCCAATCGGGGGTATGATACTTTTCGTCGAATACGGTCAGCTGAAACCACCCTTCTTCGCCGGTCGGATCGGCAAGCACGCCTTTGAGATTTCCGCCGCAGACGAGAAACTGATTTCCGAACGAGAAGCGGTAGAAGTACAGCCCTGCCTTTCGGATACGCATCCGGATATACCAGCCCGTTTCGTCTTTCGTCAACGGAAATCTGCGTTCCGTTTCCCCGTCTTTTTTAAGGACGAAAAAGGCTTCCGCCGCGGCGCTGCCTTGTTGCGGAGTTTGCGGCTCGGGTCCTTGCGCGGGAACGGAAAACAAATTCAGCTGTAATTCCTCTCCTCTCGGTACGGCGCCCGTTATCGTCTTGCAGGCGGCGTCCAGGGGATCATAATAAATTTCCATGCAATGCTCCATAGGAGAAATTCAATCGTTACAAATATCGGTGCAGACGCCGTAAAGCGGGCATGCGGACAAGGAAAAAGCTGTAAAGACTCTTTACAGCTTTCTCGTGCATTTCGTTTTCCCGGACATTCAGTGCAACGCTTTGAGATCCCAGATGTTCTCCGCGTATTCTTTGATGCTCCTGTCGGCGGAAAAATAGCCCGCTGCGGCGATGTTGCGGAGGGATTTTTGGTTCCACGCCCGCTTGTCGTTTTTGTAGAGCTCGGACATTTTTTCCTGTTCGCGCAGATACGATTCGTAATCCGCCATGCACATATACGGATCGGCGACAGGAGAGCCGGTCAGAAGGTAGTTGGCGATGTCCGAGAAAGATTCCCCGTTGAAACCGACGATCAGGGATTCGATGACCTTGCGGAGATTGGGATCCTGGTTGTAATAGACGCTGGAAGAATAGCCGTTCCGCCAGATCTGCGTCACTTCGTCCGCTTTGAGACCGAAAATGAAGATATTGTCTTCGCCGACCCGTTCGGTCATTTCGACGTTCGCGCCGTCCAGAGTCCCTATCGTCAGCGCGCCGTTGATCATGAATTTCATGTTCCCCGTGCCGCTGGCTTCCTTTCCCGCAAGGGAAATCTGTTCGGAAATTTCGGAGGCGGGCATAAGGAGTTCGGACATGGTGACGTTATAGTCCTCCATGTACACGACGTTGAGTTTTTCCCGGATCTTCGGATTTTTCCGGATCTCTTCGGAGAGGAAGCAGATGAGTTTGATGATCTTTTTCGCCATGTAATATCCCGCAGCCGCCTTCGCCGCGAAGATGTACGTCTTGGGCAGTACGGGCAGATCGGGATTCTCTTTCAGGGCGAGATAGTCGGTGATGATGTGCAGGACGTTGAGGAGCTGCCGCTTGTATTCGTGCATGCGTTTCGCCTGTACGTCGAACACGGTGCCGGGATCGATGACGGCCCCCTGCTTTTTATAGGCATAATCGGCAAACTGTTGCTTTTTGATCGCCTTGATCTCGTCCAGCCGTCTGAGGACGCTTTCGTCGTTTTCAAACGTCTTGAATTTCGCGAGTTCGGAAGCGTCTTTGGTATATCCGTTTCCGATACATTCGTCGAGAAGCGCGCACAGTTCCGGATTGGACTGGTTCAGCCAGCGGCGGTGCGCGATGCCGTTGGTGACGTTGGTGAATTTTTCGGGCGTATATTCGTAAAAATCGCGGAAGACGCTCTTTTTGATGATATCGCTGTGCAGCGCCGAAACGCCGTTCACTTTGTGCGAACCGTACACGGAAAGATTCGCCATTTTGACGGTATTGTACGAGATGATCGCCATGCGGGAAATTTTGTCCCAATCCCCGGGGAAGCGGTTCCAGAGGTCTTCGCAGAAGCGGCGGTTGATCTCTTTGAGGATGGAATAAATCCGCGGAACGAGACGGGCGATCAGCCCCTCCGACCAGGTTTCCAGCGCTTCGGACAAGACGGTGTGATTGGTATAGGCGCATACGGAAGTCGTAATCGCCCATGCCTGTTCCCAGCTCATGCCGTTTTCGTCGATGAGAAGGCGCATGAGTTCGGGGATCGCCAGGGCGGGATGGGTGTCGTTGAGATGGATCGCCGCCATTTTGGGCAAAAGGGTTAAAGAGCCGTATCTGCGCTTATGATCGCTGAGGATGTTCTGCAAGGAAGCGGAAACGAGAAAATACTGCTGCTTGATGCGCAGGGACTTCCCCTCCGCGTGGTTGTCCGCCGGGTACAGAACTTTGGAGATGAGCTCCGCCTCGTTGTCCTCCTGCATGACGGCGTTGTAATCCCCTTGCGAAAAGAGTTTCATGTCGAAATTCTGAACGCTCTTGGCGCGCCACAGCCGGAGGACGGAAACCGCTTTGCTGCGATAGCCGGACACCATCATGTCATAGGCGACCGCCTGCACTTCCTTTGCGTTCCGATAGACGGCGACCAACCCGTGCTCCGTCCATTTCTCTTCGACCGTACCTTCAAATTTCACGGTATAGATGTTGTCGCTTCTCTGGGTGAGCCAAACCTCTCCGCCCGGCAGCCAGATGTCGGGCAGTTCCGTCTGCCATCCGTCGATGATCTTCTGTTTGAAAAGGCCGTATTCGTAGCGGATGGAGAAGCCCATGGCGGGATAATCCCCCGTCGCCAGCGCGTCGAGGAAACAAGCGGCGAGCCTGCCCAATCCCCCGTTGCCCAGCCCCGCGTCCGGTTCGAGTTCGTACAGGTCGGCGAGCGTGGTTCCGTAATCTTTCAGGGCGCCTTCGAACGCCTCTCCGACGCCGAGATTGAACACGCTGTTTTTCAGCGAGCGCCCCATCAGAAATTCCATGCACAGGTAATAGACCCGTTTGGCTTTCGCCGCCTTGGTTTCGATGTGGAAACGCTGGCGCATTTCCAGCATGATGTCCCGCACGCTCATGACGACCGCTTTATAGATCTGATCGGAAGAGGCTTCGGAGGGAATGACTCCGAAATAGCGGGAAAGCTTGCCTTCGATCAGTTTCTTTGCGTCCTTTTCCGTGATTTTTGTATGATCCATATCTGATTCAGACTCCTTTCGTATTCGTCGCTCACCGTAGTATTATAGCATGCGGAAAAAGGCTTGTCAAGCCGGATTGCCCGCCGCGGGCGCGCCGTTCGTTATTTTTTCGGCGCCAATGTATCGTCGTACAGTTTCTTATATTGCCGTGCGGAATACTGCCACGAAAAATCGGTCGTCGCCGCCTTCTTCATCAGTGATTTCCAAGCGCTTTCGTTTTTATACACGTTCAGCGCTTCCCGGATGACGTACAGCATATCATACGGGTTGTAGCTCGCAAATGTGAATCCGTTGCCGCCCGCGCCGTACGGTTTGATGCTGTCGTAAAGCCCGCCCGTCTCCCGGACGACGGGAACGGTGGCATACCGGGAGGCGATCATCTGGGACAGCCCGCACGGTTCGCTCCTGGAGGGCATCAGGAAGATGTCCGCCCCCGAATAGATCTTTCTCGCCAGATCTCCGTTGAAGGAGATGACGGTCGCGGCTTTGCCCGTGTAACGCCTTCCGAGATCGCGGAAATAATTTTCGTACACGGAATCCCCCGTGCCGAGCAGGACGAACTGCACGTCGTCGCGCAGGACGTCTTCGATGACCGCCTTGACGAGATCCAGCCCCTTATGCGCGACGAGACGGGAAATCATGGCGATGACGGGCACGTTCCGCACGGGCAGACCCAGCATTTTCTGCAATTCGGATTTGCAGATCCCCTTGTTTTCGAGATGTTCCGCGTCGTAATTGGCGAAGAGCGCCCGATCGGTCGCGGGGTCGTAGGATACGGTGTCGATGCCGTTGAGAATCCCGCTCAGCTTGAAGGCGTTGCGGCGGACGATATCCTGCAATCCGTGCGCGTATTGGGGGGATTTGATCTCCTCCGCATAGGTCGGGCTGACCGTCGAGAACCGCTCGGAGCATTCGATCGCCCCTTTCATGAGATTGATACAGCCCTGGTATTCGAGAAGATACCGATATTGGTTGGAAATGCCGAAGAGGTCTTCGAGAATGTCGAGCGAATATTTCCCCTGATATTCGATGTTGTGAATGGTGAAAAGCGAACGGATATACTGATATTCCGGGCGGTGGCAGTAGATGGTTTTCAGATACAGCGCCGCCAGCGCCGCCTGCCAGTCGTGACAGTGCAGGACGTCCGGATAAAATTTGATGAAGGGAAGTATCTCCATGACGCTGCGCGAAAAGAAGGCGAAGCGCTCCCCGTCGTCGTAATATCCGTAACAGCCCGGGCGTTTGAAATAGTATTCGTTATCGAGAAAATAGAAGGTGACTCCGTCCTGCTCGCAGGAAAAGATGCCGCAGTATTGATTTCGCCAGGAGAGCGGAACGAAGATGTTTCCGAGAAAGGAGAGTTTTCTCCTATGTTCGGGGCGGATGTCCGAATAGAGCGGCAGCACCACCCGCACGTCGTAAGAAGGGTCTTTGGCGAGCGCTTTGGACAGGGAACCGACCACTTCCGCCAACCCGCCCGTCGCGATAAACGGGGTCGCCTCCGACGCCGCAAACAGGATTTTCCGCTTGGGTACGGCTTCGATTTCCCTCTCTTCCCCTTCGGGGCGTTTCGCCTTTTCCGCCGCGAGAATTTCGATCGGCGATTTTTTTGCCGTCGTCCTCTTTACCGTTCTTTTCGTCATTGTCGTAGTAGTAGCAGCCATGAAATTGATTCCCTCCTGTTTGATTTTTCATTTTTTTCATTATGTCAGACATATATATTATGCCTGACATAATGATGCGCGTAAGTATTGCCGGTGTCAGAGCATCGTGCCCTTTTGGATAAAAAAGGGAAGAAGCTCGCAGCCGCTGAGTTTTCTGCGGTCGGAAATGACGACGTTTTTATCCGTGATGACGCAGTCGAGAGAAGCGTTTGCCCCGATGATGTTGTCCTGCATGACGATGGAATTTTTGATGACGGCTCCCCTTGCCACTTTCACGCCGCGGAAGAGGATGGAATTTTCCACCGTCCCCTCTATTTCGCAGCCGTCGGAGATGAGAGAATTGCGGACGGTAGCCTCTTCGCCGTATTTGGAAGGAGCGCTGTCCCTCACCTTTGTATAGATGTCTCTTGCGCCGAACAGCTCGTCCCGGACGGCTTTGTCGAGCAGTTCCATGTTGTGTTTGTAATAAGTCGTCATCGAGTGGATGCCCGCGTAATAGCCGCGGAAATCGTAGCGGTAAATTTTCAGGCTGTTGAGCTGTTTGGCGATGATGTCGTTTTCGAAACTCGTATCCCCGTGCGCGACGGAATCCTCCACCAGATTGAGCAGGAACTGCCTGTTGAATACCATGACGTTGATATAGACGTCCGCCTTGGCTTTTCCGCGGATGCGGGGATTGACGCGGACTTCGTTGACCCGCCCCTCTTTGTCCGCGCCGATCACCATGTAATTGGAGGTCTTTTCCACCTCTTCGTAATGGGTGACCATCGTGATGTCGGCGTTTTTCTCTTCGTGATAATCGAGAATTTCCGAGAGGTCGAGATGCGCCACGCCGTCGCAATCGGAAAGGACGACATAATTCTCTTGCCGACGGGCGAGGAAGCCCGTAACGGCTTTCAGCGCTTCCAGGCGGGTCTTATAGAGATTTTCGCTTTCGTCCGAAAAGGGGGGCAGAAGGATGATGCCGCCGTCCTTGCGGGCGAGATCCCAGTCCTTGCCGCTTCCGAGATGATCGATCAGGGAACGGTAGTTGTTGTTGGTCATGATCCCCACCGTGGTGATGCCCGCATTGACCATGTTGGAGAGCGGGAAATCGATGAGGCGGTATCTTCCCCCGAACGGAACGGATGCGATCGTCCGCCTGCGGACGAGTTCGGGGACGTTTTCTTCGTGTAAATTGGAAAAGATGACGCCGACTGCAGATGCTGCCATGATATGTTTTCCTCCCTGTTATGCCAATATGTTTTTTTCGTTTTTCTGTCCGCTGAGGACCTGCACGCCGTCACTGACCGCAATATTTCTTCCGAGGACGACGATTTCCGCTTTGGGATTCTTTTCCACGCCGATGACCGCGTTTTTCCCCACGATGACGTTTTCGTCGATGATCGAATAGGAAACGGTCGCTCCGGCGCGGATGACGCTGTTTGCCAATACGACGGCGTCTTTGACGACCGCACCCTTTTCCACGACGACGTTGCTGCCCAAAACCGAATGTTCCACGGTGCCGTAGATTTCGCTGCCGAGCGCCACCATAGAATTCTTGACGATCCCCCCTTCGCCGACATAGGCGGGCGGCGCGAGCGGATTGCGGGAGTGAATTTTCCAGGATTTGTCGTTGACGTCGAACGCGGGCGGGTCGCCGAGAAGATCCATATTCGCCTGCCAGAGGGAGGCGATCGTCCCGACGTCCTTCCAGTAGCCTTCGAACAGGTAGGAGAACATCTTTTCCCCCGCCGCGAGCATGGCGGGCAGCACGTCTTTGCCGAAATCTTTGGAGGAATTGGGATTTGCGTCGTCCTCTTCGAGATATTTGAAGAGCTTTTCCGCGGTAAAAATATAGATGCCCATGGACGCGAGCGTGCTCTTCGGCACCTTGGGCTTTTCTTCGAACTGATAGATGGAGCCGTCCGGATTGGTGTTGAGAATCCCGAATCGGGACGCTTCGGAAAGAGGCACGTCGATCGCGGCGATCGTGCAGTCCGCCCCCTTGTCGATGTGCGCCTGCAGCATGGCGGCGTAATCCATTTTGTAGATGTGGTCGCCCGAGAGGATCAAAACGTAATCGGGATTATACATTTTCATGAAATGCATATTCTGATAGATCGCGTTTGCCGTGCCCTCATACCAGGTAGAGCGCGCCTTGCCCTGATAAGGCGAGAGGATGTGCACGCCGCCGAACGCCCTGTCGAGATCCCACGGCTGTCCGTTGCCGATGTACTCGTTGAGGACGAGAGGCTGGTACTGCGTGAGGACGCCGACCGTATCGATTCCCGAATTGATGCAGTTGGAGAGCGGGAAATCGATGATGCGGTACTTGGCGCCGAAGGCGACCGCGGGTTTTGCGATGTTGCTGGTGAGCGCAAAGAGCCGGCTGCCCTGGCCGCCCGCGAGAAGCATGGCGACGCATTCTTTTTTTCTTTGCATAGGTAATACCCCCGATATAAATTTTTCAGTCGATTTTGGTCAGATACACGCAGGTCAGCTTGGGAAGATCAAAGCGGATGGAATACTCCTTCCCGTGGCTGGGCGTTTTCGTCGCCGTGAAGATCCGCTTTTTCATGCCGCCGTTTCCGCCGTAGCGGACGGAATCGGTATTGAAGACGATCCTGTATTTCCCCTTCTCGATGCCGAGCGTGTATCTGTGCAGATCGACGCCCGAAAAATTGACGAGCACGACGATCTGATTTCCCTTTCTGTCTTTGCGGACATAGGAGAGAAAATTCCTGTCCGCGTCGTTGGGCGCGAGCCATTCGAAGCCGTCCCACGAATCTTCTATTTCGTACAGGGCGGGCGTATTTTTGTAAAATTCGTTCAGCTCCTTTGTCATCAGGGCGAGCTTCGCGTGCAGCGGGTACTTTTCCAGAAAGAACTCGATGCCCTCTTTATAATTCCACTCCTTGAACTGTCCGAACTCCGAGCCCATAAAGTTGAGCTTTTTCCCGGGATGGGACATCATGTAGCCCATGAAACTCCGCATGCCGGCGAATTTGTCCTCATAACTGCCCGGCATTTTGCTGATGAGCGACGCCTTTCCGTGCACCACTTCGTCGTGGGAGACGGGAAGAATGTAATTCTCCGAAAAGGCATACATCATGGAAAAGGTCAGTTTGTTGTGGTTGTATTGCCGATAGATGGGATCGGTGGAAATGTACGACAGCACGTCGTTCATCCAGCCCATGTTCCATTTGAAATTGAAGCCGAGTCCACCCACGTCCGTCGGACGGGTGACGAGCGGCCAGGCGGTGGATTCCTCCGCGATCATTAGCGCGTCGGGGAAACAGCCGAATACGGCTTCGTTCAGCCGTCGCAGAAAGGCGACCGCTTCCAGATTCTTGTTGTCGCCGTAGATGTTGGGCACCCATTCTCCCGGGCGCTTGTCGTAGTCGAGATAGAGCATGGACGCCACCGCGTCCACGCGCAGCCCGTCGGCGTGAAATACGTCGAAGAAGAATACCGCGTTGGAAATCAGGAAGGAGACGACTTCCTCCCTTCCGTAGTCGAATTTGCGCGTCCCCCATCCGCGGTTTTCCTTCCGGTCCCATTGGGAAGGCTCGTACAGCGGTTCCCCGTCAAATTCGTACAGGCCGAATTCGTCTTTGGGAAAATGCGCGGGCACCCAGTCGAGAATGACGCCGATGCCCGCCGCGTGGAAGGCGTCGACGAGCGCCATGAAGTCGTGCGGCGTGCCCAGACGGGAAGTGATCGCGTAATAGCCGGTCACCTGATACCCCCAGGAGCCGTCGTAAGGATGCTCCTGCACGGGCATGAATTCGACGTGGGTATATCCCATGTCCCGCACATAATTTACGAGTTCGGTCGCCAGCTCCCGATAGCTGAGCGGCGTGCCGTCGTCGTGCCGTTTCCAGGAGAGCAGGTTGACTTCGTAGATGTTGATGGGACAAGCATAGATATTTTTATGAGAACGGTTTTTGGAATATTCCCGATCCGTCCAGCGAAATCCGGAAAGATCGTAAAGTTTGGAGGCGTTGGAAGAATCCGCACCCGGCGTCTCCGCGTGGAAAGCATACGGATCCGCCTTATAAAGGAATCGCCCGTCCTTGGTTTCTATGCAGTATTTATAGGTGTCGAATTGCCCGAGCCCGGGGATAAAGAGTTCGAAGGTCTCTCCGTCGACGAGCCTGTCCATCCGGTTTGCGTCTTTGTCCCACCGATTGAAGTCGCCCACCACGGAAACGCTTTTCGCGTGCGGCGCCCAGACCCGGAAAAGATAGCCCTTTTTGCGGTTCTGCGCGGCGGGGTGCGCCCCCATCGTCTCATATGTTCTGAAATTGGTGCCGTGATGAAAAAGGTACAGAGGAAAGTTCGTGGCAGGTTCGCTCATCGCAGTTCTCCCGAATAATTGAAATATGGCCAATTTGCCTCTTTCCGCATAAAGGGGCAAAGCCCCGGAAGATCGCGCGATTCCCGATCTCGGTACGGCGGAAGAAACGCAAACTGCTTACGATATTTATTATACTACACTTTTCCTATTTTTTCAAGACCCAAAAGGAAAATTTTCAAACATTTTTTCGATTTTTTTTGCAAATTTTGTCAAAGAAGCGCGGGAACGGCTTGTCGCTTTGAAAAGAAGGCGTTCGGAGTTATCTTTGGCAAGTTCTATGTATTATGTTAGACATAATAATTATGTCTGACAAAATAATATTACTATGTTATACATATAATGTTAAAAACAGATAAAAAACAAAAAATCTCCCCTTTAATTGGGGGAGATTTGACGCATTTTGATATAGTATGCGTGAGATAATTGTTGTTTCACAAGAAAAGTTTCACAAATTCTTCTTGCCGAGCGAAGTTAAAAGCAGGCGGACTTTTCTTTTCAGATCGGCAAGGCTGCCGTCGTTTTCGAGAAAAATCCAATTGTCCGCCGGAAGGAGCCGATCGTAGGCGAATTGATTTTCGATGCGGCTGCGGATACTTTCGGGCGGAAGTCCGTCCCGACTCGCCGCGGCGGCGATACGAAAGTCCTCTTTTCGCAGGACGATGACGGTTTTGTCGAAATCCCGCTCGTATCCCCCTTCGAAGAGAAGCGGGACTTCCGCAAAGACGAGAGAAGAATCCGTCTCCTCCATCCGCCTTTTCAATTCGTCCATGATTTTTGGGTGTGCGTAGGCGTTGAGCCGTCCGAGTGCGTCTTTGTCCGAAAAGACCCTTTCGGCGATCCGCTTTTTGTCCGGCTCGCCGAGTTCGGGAAAAATCTTTTCTATCCCGTCGAGATATTCCTTATTTTGCCAGAGTTCGGCGTTGATCTGATCGCAGGAGAAAACGGGAAACCCCTTTTCCCGGATATATTCCGCCACGGTGCTTTTCCCGCTTCCGATTCCGCCCGTAACGGCAATTTTTTTCTTTTCCATTTTTATCTCTTCGTTCGATTTGTTTCACGTAGAATGTTTTACAAAATATATTTATGAAACATAAGTTGTGAAACAGTACCTTTATTTTGCCGAAAACCAGCTTTTTCCGCAGGCGATTTCCACGGTGAGCGGCACTTTCAGGGAAACGGCGTTTTCCATTTCCCTTTGCAGAATTTCGGAGGCGGCGTCCTTTTCCCTTTCGGGGCAGTCGAGGACGAGTTCGTCGTGTACCTGCAATACGAGGCGGGCGCGCAGCCCCGCTTCCGAAAGTTTTTTCCGGACATTGATCATGGCGATTTTGATGATGTCGGCGCTGGAGCCCTGGAGGGGCATATTCATGGCGGCGCGCTCCCCGAAAGAGCGGACGTTGTAATTGGAGGATTTGAGTTCGTTTATGACCCTCCTCCTGCCGCACAGCGTCGTGATATAGCCGTCCCGCTTCGCGCGTTCGACGTTTTCGTCCATATATTTTTTGACGTCGGAATAAGTCTGGAAATATTTGTCGATGTATTCCCCCGCGCGTTTTGCGCTGATGCCGAGATCTTTTGCAAGCCCGAAAGAGCTGATGCCGTAGATGATTCCGAAATTGACGGCTTTGGCGCTGCGCCGCATCTGCGGCGTGACTTTATCGAGCGGTACGCCGAACACCTGAGAGGCGGTGATGGCGTGGATGTCCCTGTGTTCCCGATACGCCTCTATCAGTTCCTTGCAGCCGGAGAAATGCGCGAGCAGCCGGAGTTCGATCTGCGAATAGTCGGCGTCGATGAGGACGTTTCCGGGGCTTGCGATGAAGAGCTTCCGAAGTTCTTTTCCTTCGTCGTTGCGCACGGGGATATTCTGTAAATTGGGATTTGCGCTGGACAGCCTGCCGGTGGAGGTATTCATCTGGTTGTACGTGGTGTGCACCTTTCCGTCCGAACCGATCAGGGGGCGGAATCCCTCCACATAGGTGGAATTGAGTTTTTGGATCTGGCGATAGCGCAAAAGCAGGCGCACGATTTCGTAGTCGTCGGCGTATTTTTCCAATACCTCCGCCGTCGTGCTGTAATTGCGCTTGCCCTTGCTCTTGGAGCCGCTGCCGATGCGGAGTTTTTCAAACAGGATCTTCCCGAGCTGTACGGGAGAATTGAGGTTGAAAGTCTCTCCGGCGAGCGCGTATATCTTCTGCGTGAGTTCTTTGAGTTCGGTGCCGTAGCGGACGGAAAACTCTTCCAGCGCTCCCCTGTCGATGGACACGCCGCTCAGTTCCATTTCGAAAAGGAGGACGGAGAGCGGCTTTTCGATTTCGAAATACAGCTTCCGCTCGGCATCGTCGAGCATTTCCCCGAAGGTATTCCAGAGCCGCAGGATGCCGTGCGCCTTGCAGCGGGAAGGCAGGGAATGGGAATCGAGACAGAATTCCAGACTGTCCGAGTTGCTCATCCCTTCGGCGATATATTTTTCCAACGAGACGTCTTCGAAGGGCGCCGTAAAGGCGATGCCGAGATCGTGAAGGCGATGGCGGATCTCTTTGGAGTTATACAAAATCACCCGTTTGCCGCCCGTAAAAACCGTCCGCAGCGCCGGGAACAGCGAGTGCAGAAAAAATCCGACGTCGAGCAGATTTTCCCTGACGGGAAAGATAAATTCCCGGTCGGTGCCGTCGTCCGGGCAGATCTGAAAACTTTTGTCGTCCCAGAACACGGCGATCGCGTCGCAGGAAGATTCCGCGTATATCTTTTCCGCCTCTTCTTCGGAAGCGGGGAAAATTTCTTCGATCGGCTCCTCTTTTTCCGGCTGCCGGGGTTGTTCGGTTTCGTCGAAAATGGGGAGAGAGGTCAGGCTGCGGAAATCGAGTTCGGCGAATTTTTCCCGCACCGCATACGGGAAAGGCATCCGCAGGACGCATTCCGAAAGCTGTATGCCGACGGGCACGTCCGTGTCGATCGTGGCGAGTTTGCGGGAAAAATAGGCGGATTCTTTGTTGTCCGTAAGCTTTTTGCCGAGCGCCCCCTTGATCTCGCCGAGATGCGCGTAAATTTCGTCCAGATTTCCGTAATCGGCGAGCAGCTGCATGGCGGATTTTTCACCCACGCCGGGCACGCCGGGGATGTTGTCCGATTTGTCGCCCATCAGCGCTTTCAGGTCGATGATCTGCGCGGGATTCAGCCCCACTTCGCTTTGGAAATTTTCGGCGGACAATTCGAGAATGTCGCTCACCCCCTTGCGGGTATAGCAGACGCTCGTGTTTTCGTCCACGAGCTGATAGGAATCCCTGTCTCCCGTGTAGATATACGTCTGCACGCCGAATTTCCGGGCGAGCGTTCCGATGACGTCGTCCGCTTCATATCCGGCGAGTTCGCAGATGCGGATCTTCATCAGCGAAAGCACCTCTTTGAGCACGGGCACCTGTACGACGAGATCTTCGGGCATGGGCTTTCTGCCCGCCTTGTAATCGGCGTACATTTCGTGGCGGAAGGTGGGCGCGTGCAGATCGAACGCCACCGCGAGATAGGACGGCTTTTTGTCCGAAATGATTTTGAGAAGGAGTTTGACAAAGCCGAAAATGCCGTTTGTCGGGAAACCGTCTTTCGCGGTAAAGACGGGCGTCGCGTAATATGCGCGGTTGAGAAGGCTGTTGCCGTCGATGAGTACGAATTTATCCATAACCGATCCTTAATCTGTAAAATTTGCGCCGAAAAAGATGAAAAAAGACAGACAAATCACTTGCTTTTTTTTTCGGCTTCCGATATAATAATTATGTTATACGGTTTTCGGCTTTTGCCTTGAAAATCT
>ERZ1643251.2199-NODE-2199-length-20330-cov-13.292577_pt1 | contig 20330 bp, 21 predicted proteins | sample MGYA00579261_ERZ1643251 | MGnify/ENA primary metagenome ERZ1643251 (study PRJEB29033, sample SAMEA4952267) | chicken gut metagenome | biome: Broiler Chicken; feature: Gastrointestinal Tract; material: Caecum | place: Ireland | collected 2018 | study: Broiler... | reverse complement strand
CTACGCGTGTAGTGGACTTTCACCACCTAGCAATATGCCATGCACGGCACACTCTAAAAAATAGACTTTAAAAGCCTATCTTTAATACATATCATAACGAGATGTAAAACGCCATCCATATGCATTTGGAAAACCGGGAGGTGTAATAACATTGCTTCTTGAAACAGAATAACCATTATAAAAACCTGTAGCTACACCGAAATGCAAATGAGCACCAGTCGTACAAGTATCATAACCGCCATATGCCGATGAAGTACTAGGACCCCCGCCAACATAACCAATAATTGTATTTTGATCTACCACGTCGCCAATGTCAACAGCAAAACTAAGCAAATGATAATAATAAGTCGTGTATGCCTGACCATTTACAACAACGTCAATATAAAGCATATTTCCCCCGCAGTAATAACGTTCAACCTTACCTGACACAACCCCAGCAGCCGCAGCATAAACCGGTGTGCCTTCCGCATTACCACCGATATCCAAAGCATTATGATAACTTCCCCAACGATATCCAACTTCACTTGTAATTACCCCATATGTAAGCGGTTTTAACCAAGAATCATTCGTTACAAAGTTACCAGATCCACCGGATGAATTATTATTCTCAGGCGGTTTTACACAATCCACACTGACAATCGCGTCATCCCCCTTATCACTTGCATATAACTCACAATTTTTAATTGCCGAATCAAGCTTAGTTTTTAAAGACTCGATCTGTGTATCAATATCCAAAGCATACTTATCATAATTAGCAATATCATTATAACGAGCTTCAATAACTCGTTTATAGTCCTGAGCTTGCTCTTCCAATTCCTTTTGCTTATTTTCTTCCTCAACCTTTAACTGTTCATTATGTTCAATCTCTTTTTCCAAATTATCCATAGTCGTCTGAATACTACCAGAAATTTGCTCAACCGCCGCAATTCTCGTAATAAGATCTGTCATACTAGAAGCCCCCGAAACATACTCTACATATGCATTTTCTCCTTGCATCTGTTGCAAATAAAGCAATACATTTTTAGCATCCTCGGTCAGTTTTTCAATTTCTTGATTAGAAGCATCAATACTTGCTTGAATCCGTTCCATCTCTGCTTCAGAAACATGCATATCTTCTTCAACCTCACGTATTGCAGCCTCTTTCTCCTCAATCTCTGCCTTAGCTTCTTCACTCATAGCCTCATAAGAAGCTTTCTCATCCAACTTAACTTGATACTGTGCTTTTAATTCTCCAAGAGTTGGTTGCTCTTCCGAAGCCGAAACTATAGGAACATAGAAACATTGAGCAAAAACCAAAATTGCCAAAACCACTCTAAATTTCTTCATCATATCTTTAAATACTTTCTAACCGCTCTCCAAGAACCAAACATACCCACAATACAACCAATCGCAAGTAAGATAAGTGAAACATAAAGTACAAATGGGAACGGTTTAACAAGAGTAATAATGCGCGTAAATACATAACCACCCGTTTGATTATATAAAATAGTATATCCATAAACACTAGCCGCAATTGGAATAATACTACCAAACACACCTAAAATAAAACCTTCAAAAATAAATGGTAATTTAATAGAAGTATTACTAGCCCCAACAAGTCTCATAATCTCAATCTCTGTTTTTCTTGAGAAAATCGTTAACTTAATCGTATTACCAATTAAAAATGCCGTTACACAAATAAGTGCAATAACCATAATAATCGTACCTAAACTAACTGCATCAAAAATACCTATAATATTTTCAACCATACCTTCGCCATATTCAGCACTACTAACAAAATCATATTCCCGTAACTTATCAGCAGTCTCACTCAAATCATCAACATTTTTAACCGTAACAATAATAGAATCAAGCAATGGATTTTCTTCCAAATAATCTAAAGTTGTCTCTAAAGTATCACTCTCTTGCTTCATCTCAGCTTTCCACTCTTCCTTAGTTTTAAGCTGAAAATTATCTACATTATCCATCGTCTTCAAATCATTTTGAATCTCTGTCTTCTGTTCCTCTGTAGTCTCTCTATCTAAATATACTACAATAGTAAGCTCTCGCTCCAAAGTATTCGTAACCTCACGCACATTATAAGAAAGAAAAATAGCCACAGCTACCAAAACAAGCGTAATCGTCGTACATAAAATACTTGCCATTGACAAAGGCAAATTACGAAAAACACTTTTAAAAGAATCTCGAATACTTCGACTAAGAATCCTTAACGCTCTCATGTACCTTATAACTTCCTTTCTTTGTATCACTAGCTAAAACACCATTTTCAATAACCAAAACTCTCTTCTTCATCTTATTAACAAGTTCCTTATCATGTGTAGCCATAATAATTGTCGTTCCAAGAGTCTGATTAATATTCTCCAAAATCTTCATAATTCCCTTACTTGTTTCTGGATCCAAATTACCAGTCGGCTCATCACAAATGAGTAACTTAGGATTATTGACAATAGCCCTTGCAATAGCCACCCGTTGCTGCTCTCCACCAGAAAGCTCACTAGGCAAATTTCTCGTTTTTTCCTTTAACCCAACCGCATCAATAGCCTTAAGTACCTTAGGACGTATTTCACTCTCAGGAATACCCAAAGTCTCTAAAGCAAAAGCTACATTCTCGTAAACCGTAAGCTTAGGAAGAAGTTTAAAATCTTGGAAAACAACCCCTAACTTTCTTCTTAACTTATACACCTTAGAATTTCTTAACTTAGCTACGTCGATGCCTCCAACAATAACACTTCCCTTAGTTGGTTTTTCCTCACGATATAACATCTTAATAAAAGTACTTTTACCACTACCAGTCGTACCAATAACGAAGACAAACTCGCCTTTATCAATTGTAACACTCAAATCCGCTACAGCCGTTGTCCCATTTTTATATATCTTATAAGCATGCTCAACTTTAATCAACTTCATTTACTTCCACCTCATATTCTAGATACACATTATATCATATTTTATCCCCTAAATAAATGGTAAATTCCGCCTTTTCATACCACCGTGAACCTCATAACAATCATTAATAACAAAAAAAGCACGCGGATCAATCTCTAAAACAATTTCTTTAAACAAATAATAATCCTTGTTTGGCACAACACACATCAAAACTGTATTTTTTGACTTTGAATAGCCACCTTCAGCCTCCAAAATAGTCACCCCAGTATCCAAATCATGCAAAACATAATCCCTTACTTCTTCCCATTTATTCGTATAAATAAAGAATAACTTAGAATCAGAAATTCCAATAATCAACTTATCCATTAAACTAGAATATAAAATCAAAATCAAAATGGCATACACCATATTATTAAGACCAAAAGCAACTCCACCTAACAAAATTATACTGATATGCGTAAACAAAGAACTTTTTCCCTCAGAAACATGAAAATACTTATTAATAATTTTCATAATAATATCTGTCCCACCAGTATTAAAACCAAACTTCAAAACAAGTCCCGATCCAACACCTTGCAAAAGTGAAATAATCAAAATAAGCAAAACAATATTATCAATCTGAATATATTCTAGCAACGTCGTAGCTAAAGGCGCCGTAAAAGTAATCATAATAGGATACAAGACCCCTCCAACAACCGAAGCAGTTGTACTCTTAAGCCCCAACAAGAAAAAACTTACCACCAGCAAAAGAGCAGTTGCCACATAAATAAAAACCTGTGAATTCCACCCAAAAAAGTGATTAACGACTAAAGATAACCCTGTTAACCCTCCGATAACAAATTGATTAGGTGTCAAAAAAAGATTATAATTCAAAGCCAATAAAAAAAGGCCAATAATTAAAAACACAATTCGTGTACATAAATTTCGTTCTAAAACAGTTTGCTTAATTTTCTTTAAGTTCATAACCAATCCTATTCCTTATAAACTAATTATAACGAACTTCTAAATAAAAAGCAATAAACATACAATAGATTGAGGTGAAGAAAATTGAACGGAAGTTTTTTTAGTAATCCGACATTTCCAAATGCAACAAATAACATCATAAGTCCCCCAGGAAATATCAGTGCTCAAAGCTCCCTTCCTTTAGAACAAAGCCTTATCGAAAACATCCTAAGACTAAATAAAGGAAAAAAAGTAAAAGTATACGCATCTTATCCAGATTCCAATGAATGGCGAGATAAAATCTATACAGGTATCATTGAACAAAGTGGTCGTGATCATCTGATCTTATCCGATCCATCTACTGGTTTGTGGTATCTCATTCGTATGCTTTATGTAAACTACATTGAATTTGACGAACGAATTAACTACAATCCAGATTACTCAGACACTTTTGATTAAAAAAGTGTCTTTTATTACATCAAACCACAAACTAAACCTTAAAAACATTTACTATAGCCTAAAAAATAAATTAATAATATATACAAACAGAACTTTAAGTTTAAAAACTATAGCTTTATAGAGATGTTCATAAAAGCTTAAATTTCATAAAATAATAATGGTGGTTGTATGAACTTGTATTTAAATGAAAGAAAAAATGATATCTTCTGTGTAATTGGCCGCAACGTAAAATTCTATCGCAGTGCCTATAATCTCACCCATCCCCATGAAAACATTACGCAAGCTAAATTAGCTGAAATGGTAGGAATTACAACAACACAAATAGCAAACCTTGAAAATGAAACAGGAAAAGGAGTATCCGTTCCAGTCTTATATAATATAGCCAAAGTCTTAGAAGTATCCATGGACAAACTATGTTCCACAGAAAAAGCCCTAGTCAAAATTGACTAGAGCTTTTTTAAATCGAATAAACACTGGATGTCTAAGTCCTCCTTTTGAACCACGTTCCAAAAACTCAACCTCTGCCCACCATTTCAAAGCCACAAAATGTACTTCTTCCGAAAAATTATTTTCCTTAAAAGAACACTTTTTCCTTTCTATTCTAGTAAGTAATACAAAAAGTTCATTCTTACGAGAAACAAAAACCTTGCCCACATAAATCAACTTACCATCTTTATATTCCCCTAAATAAAGCGAAAAAACACTTTTAGAAACAGTATAACCATAACCGCCTATCACAAACCATTCCCGCTTTAAATACTTAACTTTAATCCATTCCAAGCTGCGTGTATTAACAAAATACAAACTATCCCTTTTCTTAGCAACCATTCCCTCTAGTTGATTCGAAACAATCTTTCGAAAAAATTTCTTACCATTACCTACAACAAAAAAAGTCTTTACAAAATAATCCGTATCCCTAAACTTATCTAATATTTTTTTTCTTTCCTCTAAAGGAACCCTCGTCAAGTCCTTTCCGTCATACAAAAGATCAAAACAAACAAACACAACAGGAATAGCTTCATTCTTTCCTAAAATTCTTTTTTGAAGCATTGAAAAATTAGGTTTTCCATCCTGAAAACAAACAATTTCTCCATCAAACACAGTTGCCCTGTCCACAAGATCCTTAATTTTTTGTAACTCTAAAAACTTGCTCGTAACATCCTTACCATGACGATTTTGAATTCTCACTGATTTTGGACTAGCAAAAACCACAGCCCTCATCCCATCAAACTTCATCTCAAAAAAATAATTCTCATCATCAAAAGGTTCCTTCACCTCCGATAAAAGCATAGGCTGAAAAGAAGAATGCAAAAACAGATTCATGATCTTAAACTCTTTTCTAAAGCCTTCATTAAATCATTAGCTTTAAAAGATGTCTTCTTCCTCTTACGCTTTACCTTTTCTCCCTTTAATTTATCCCCAATAGCTTTACTAACATTATCTTGATATTCATCTTTATACAAAGCTGGTTCAAACTTTCCCTTCATCTGTGAAATTAACTTAATAGCTAAATTAAGCTCCTGAGCCTCTACTTTAACCTTTTCTAAAGTACCCTCAAAAGAAATCTCCTCATCAAAATACAACGTAGTTAAAACCATTCCCTCATTCACTGACCTTATAATCGCATAATAAAACTTACTATGCAAAACCGTCTTACACAAAGCCACCAAATTACTTTTCTCCAAAGCCTTACAAAACAAAGAATAAGCTTTACTCTTTTTTTCAGGTGTCAAAAAATAACTCTTTTCAAAATAAGCGGGATCAATCTCTTTCAAAGAAACAAAAGAAACAATATCCAATACCCCATCATTCTCAGGTTTTAACCGATTAAGCTCTTGCTTAGAAAACACAATATGAACATCTCTTTCATACTCAAACCCCTTAACAATATCCACTTCCTTCACATCAACCTTACAATGTGGACAATACTTCACATACTTAATCCTTTTTAAACACTTCTTATGAAGTTGATGAAAAGAAGCATCATTATTATGAACAATCGAATTCATAACTACCGGGATATTAACTAACCCAAAAGAAATCGTACTATGAATATTAGGCATAAAATCACCAACATTAGTATGGCCAAAAAAATCAAGAAAAATTCAATTTTCTTGATACTCAGCTTGTTTATTATATTTCAATATCAAATTGCGAATATGTCTTAACCCATAACGTTCAATTTCTCCTTCGCAAATCAAATCTAATGATTTAATCTTTGGATTTTTTAACTCCTTTTCAATAAACTCTAAGGCCACTTCCCTCGTAATAGGTTGATACTCCACAACCGCGTCAATTCGCCCTAAAAGCTCCTTAGAAAACACCCCATCAAAATTAGAACCAGCCGAAGTTGCAAAACCAACACTCTTCTTAACTTGAGCATTACTTGTCAAAAAGATATACGTATGATCAAACCGAATTTTATTACCCCTTGAATCCGTTACAAAGCCCTCATCCAAAATCTGTAAAAGCAAATTTAATACCTGAGGATGAGCTTTCTCAATCTCATCAAACAAAACCGTTGTAAAAGGTTGTTCACGAAGTGTTTCTAAAACATAAGGTTCCTGATACCCAACATATCCTGGAGGTGCGCCAATAAGCCTGTGAACACTCTCTAAAGAAGAATACTCACTCATATCAATCCGCAACAAATTCATTTTCAACACGTCACTAAAAACTTTAACCGTCAAAGTCTTACCAACACCACTACCACCAACAAGCAAAAAACTTGTTCCCTTACGTTTTTCAGCCCACAAAACATCCAATATTTTTTGAATTGCTTCTTCCTGACCCAAAACATTCTCTGATAACTTTTTCTTTAAAAGTTCAAACCTTTCCATAAAAGGAACTCTTAATAAAGCCTTAGTCTTACTTTCAATAACCTCCAAAATATCATCCTTACAAATTGAAGCCATACCCTCGTTACTATCCTGTTCACTTTTCAAAGAATGCTCCAAATTAGCCTCTTTCATAGCCATTTCAAAATCTCCATTTTTAATACACTTTTCCTTACGTTTTTTCACTGCTTTTAATAAAGAACTCTTACTTGTATGTTCACAATTTTTTAAGCGAATTCTCGCACATACCGAATCAATAAGTTCAATTGTTTTATCTGGATTGCACTTTGTAAATAAATACTCCTCACTAAGCACATAAAAATCATGAAGGTTTTCTTCCGTAATACAAACCTTATAATGATTCTCAATCGTTGGTTTAACAGCCTTCAAAATCTCCATCATATCCTCTTCATTAGGTTCCTCAATTAAAATACGTTCAAACCTTCGATCCAAAGCCCTATCCTTTTCAATAAACTCATGATACTCCTCTAAAGTTGTCGCCCCAATAATCTTAATATCCCCTCTAGCTAAATAAGGTTTTAAAATATCCGAAGCCGCAATTGCTCCTTCAGCACCACCAGCATTCACCATCGTATGAATCTCATCAATAAACAAAATAATATTTTGTTCCTTTATAACCTCTTTAATAATCTTATTAAGACGTTCCTCAAATTCACCACGATACTTAGTCCCAGCCACCAAAGACCCCATCTCAAGAGAAATCACCTCCATATTTTGAAGCTCAATAGGTACACTTTTATTCTTAATTCTTCGGACAAGCTCCTCAACCAAAGCCGTTTTACCAACCCCAGCCTTACCAATCAAAAGCGGATTATTCTTTTGCCTTCTAAGTAACGTCTCACAGAGCATCTCCATCTCTTTATCTCGCCCAACAACCTTTTCTCGCATCTTCACCACATCATTCATACGAACACCAATCTTTAAAATCTCTAAATTCTTATTTGAAAGTTCCCTAGAAACAGGAGTCTTCTTAACACTTTGATACATCTCCTTTGTAGGAACATCCATCTCTAAAAAAATGCGATACGCAATCCCTTCACCTTCCTCTAAAATAGCTTTAAAAAGGTGAATAGGCAAAATAACACCTTTATTATTATCCTTAGCCTCCATACCAGCAATCTCTATAACCTCTTTCAACATAGGCGTATACAAATTAATATCCGTTGCCTTACTAGCCATACCAACCGTATCTATAAGAGCTTGCCGAAAATCATCATAAGTAACACCATATTCCATAGCAAGCGTACGAACCTCTTCATCAAAAGAAAGCAAAGCAAGCATCAAATGTTCCGTTCCCACATATGGATGTCTAAGCACATACCGTTCCTTCTCAGCTTTCTTCAGAATAATCGAAACCTCATACCCAAAATTATAGAACATAAAAAAATCCTCCTTAATCATCCTATGATAATCATGGAAAAATAGAAGGATTTTTATTCACTAAAACAAAAATAAATTTAAACCAATATTCTCATCAAACTTACGATCAATACTTCCGTGTAGCACCGTAACAATAATCTCACAAGTTGCCGAAATAAAACACTTTACCAAATGACCACCATAAGTTGTCAAACTAGCATCACTAAAATTAATATGACAATGTAAATACACCTCGCCATCCTTCCGACTAATATTCCCAAGCAAAGAAGTAATTTCAAACATTCCTTCCTTTACCGTTGTTTTATATTCCTTAGTATCCGTATTAAAAAGGCCAATCTCAACCTTATTACTAGCGCCAATACCAGTAATCTCCCCAGCTAAAATATTCTCCTTCATAGCCAAAAGACTTAACTGCTCTAATACTTCTTCTCCCTTTTGAATACGAACCACAATATGATTCTCATCTATTTTCTTATATTCCATAAATCACTTTTCCTCCTTCAACACTTAAAAACCCATCTTACAAGATGAGTTTTTTCTTTATTACAAATATGCTAGTAAAGCAAAAATAACAAGTAAGCAAACTAACATACCTACAAAGAACTTCCAGATATAAGATAACCATTTCTTATAAGGAATCTTCATATAAGAAAGACCAAATAACAAGAAGACACTAATAGGTGTAATAAATTGGATTAATCCATAAATCGTTGTAAAGATCAAGAACATAACATTGCCCTCGACACCACTGAAACTGCCAACATAATAAGCATAAGTATAGCCAATAAATGCAAAATCAGTATTAAAGAATGAAGCAATCATAGCTTGAATTGTACCAATAAATGGATTAAAGCCATCCACAAGTTCACCAACTGCATTGACGATTGTTGGAATAAATGGTGACCAATAAATAAATACAAAGACTAAATAAGCAAGTACTAAATACAAAGTAGGTCTAACCATTTTCTTAATTCCATCCCAAGCATTTGCAAAGAAATCATTAAACTTCATACGTGAAACAAAAGCAATGATTACAGTCATAATACCTATAACGATAGAAAAATCAAATAAATACCATGAACCAAATGCTGGAGCAATATCAGCTTGTAATACATTGGATACACCACCAAGTAAAGCTTGGAAAATAGGTATACCACCTAGTTCAACTTCCATCATTTTCTCATGAAATTCTTCAAAAATTTCAATTCCAAAAATAGTCGTTCCAGTTAAAGACGTATTCCAATACGTAAAACCTAAAACCATAAAAATGAAAACAATTACAAAACACGTAACAATTGGCCAAATTTTATGTTTCTTCTTTTTACTGTCGTCTTCAACATAAAAAGCATCATCTTGTAAATCTTCTTTCGCCCCTTCACCATTTAAGCTCTTTTTAATAGCCATAACGTTAAAGAAACTAAACAAAACATAGGCAAGTACAAAAATACCAATTCGTACAGCTAGTTCCGTTAAAATAGTTACATCTGAACCAGCGTAAGTCAAATAACTTACAAAAGCATCAAGCCCTTCTGTTCCAATCGTAACACCTAAAACACCAACTAAAATAGAGCCAAAAGTCGTTGCAAGTGCACTTATTTTACTCAAGCCCATCTTTCTTAAAACTGTAATCAAGAATGGCATAAATACAATAAGCACCATCGTATTATTAAGCATTGAAGCTAAAACAGCAATAATTAAAGAAATCACTAAAGAAATAATAATCTCCTTATTCTTACCAAACTTAGCAAAACGATTTACCATTTCCTTATAGCCACTTGTTTTAGAAACAACACCATAAAAAATACCAACAACTAGTAAAAAAGCAATTTGCATATAGTAATTTTGTAAAGCATAAGAAAATCCATAAAAAATAGAAGCTAACCCAAGTTGACTAACCTCACCATCAACAAAGCTACCACCTGTTGAATATGAGCCAGTTGGAATAATCCATGACAATACAAAAATAACAAGTAATACTAAAGAAATGATTTTTACTAGATCATGCTCTTTAAACAATTTCTTCATTTTATCCTCCTCCACGAGTATTATAGCACAAAAGCATAGAATTTAAAGTGCTTTTCATACCATTTTTGATGAAAATTAAGTGAAATTAATGATAAACTTTTTTATACTTTGTAATTCTTCCATCCACACGTTCACAATATTCAAACAATTCCTTAACCTCAACACCTAAAGCCTCAGCAATATCAAAAACAGTTTGCAACTGCACTCCCTTACGAGCATTCTCAAGCTGACTAACATAATTTGCCGTCTTATTAATCATCTCAGCAAACTCCTCCTGAGTTAAACCCTTAGCTAAACGATACTTTTTAATATTATTTGCCAAATTAAGCATTTCTCTTTCATGACTCATAATATTCACCCATTTCATTGTATCGAAGATTAGGGATAGATAACATTGACCATGGGTAAAAGTTATAAAAGAAAAACCCTAAGTAAAATCGTACTTAGAGTGAATTCTAATCCCTTGGCTTCATCAAAGGAAATAACACAACATCTTTAATATTTTCACTAGAAGTCAAAAGTTGAATCAAACGATCTATACCCATACCCCAACCACTAATAGGAGGCATACCATATTCCATAGCATGAATATAATCATAATCCATTGGCATAGCTTCTTCATCACCATTAGCTTTTAACCTTGCTTGCTCTTCCAAACGACGCTCCTGTTCTTGAGGATCAACAAGTTCAGAATAAGCATTAATAATTTCAGCTCCATTAATAACAAGTTGGAAACGATCCGTAATTTCTGGATCATCATCATTAGCTCTCGCCAAAGGACTTAAACTAATTGGATGTTCAACCAAAAATACCGGATTAACCAAATGAGGTCGCGCAACCTTTTTATAAAGTTGATCAACTAAATTACCATAACCTAGATTTTCTAAAGGAACTTCTGAATCAATTTCAATATTCAAAGCTCGAATTTGTTCCAAAAGCTTTTCCTTTGTATTATAGACATGAATATCAATATTACCATACTGTAAAATCAAATCACGGAAACTTACACTAGGCCATTCCCCACTTAAATCAACCATCTTATCGCCAACCTGGACACACAAAGTCCCAAACAATTTTTCAATAATAGTCTGTAACATTTTCCGTAACAAAACCATATTATCTTTATAATTTAAATAAGCCCCGTATCCTTCAATCATCGTAAAATCCTGTAAATGAGTACCATCCATTCCCTCATTACGAAAACAACGTGCAATCTCAAAAACCTTAGTAAAACCACCAACAATAGCTCTTTTTAAATAAGTTTCCGGTGCAATACGCAAATAAAGATCAATATCTAAAGCATTATGATGTGTAATAAAAGGTTTAGCCGTAGCACCACTTGCCTTATTATTTAAAATAGGCGTTTCAATTTCAACATAACCTAAATCATTTAAATAATTTCTAAGCTCGCGTATAAAAGCACTACGAAACAAAAACTTCTTCTTCTCATCATCATTCATAATCAAATCAACATAACGTTCCCGATAAATCATTTCTTGATCTTCAAGGCCATGAAACTTTTCAGGAAGTGGTCTAAGTGCTTTACCTAAAAAAGTTATTTCACTCGCCCGAATAGTCTTTTCTCCAGTATGGGTCGTAAAAACTTCTCCAACAACACCAATAAAATCACCTAAATCATAATTCTGTTTAAATTCCTGATAAGCCTCTTCACCAATCATATCCATCTTAACAGAAATTTGAATTCTTCCACCAATATCACCAATAGTTAAAAAACTCATCTTTCCCATCTTACGCATCAAAACAATACGACCAGCCACACGTACACCAGTAGTCTCATCAGGCAACTCTTTGGCATCCTTAATTTCCGTATTAACTTCAAATCTTTCTGGATAAGGATTTTGAATATTTTTTAACTTTTCCCTTCTAACCAATTCTTGTTCCGTAAATTCTCGCATAAAATATTCCCTCTTTCTAAATAAAAAAACAGTTATCATCCCCTAAAGGACGAATTAACTGTTAAATCCGCGGTACCACCTTATTTCATGTTTCCATGCACTTTCTAGTTTTAACGGTCCAACCGATCCACTCCAATAGCTTTATTCCTTTAATACACTTTAATAAGTTCCACCAACCCTTATCTCTCTAGAAAAGCCATAAAAAAGTACTCCTATCTTCCTCGTGTTTCTGTAATTAATATACTTATTATTTCAGAAAAAGTCAACGATTAATCACGTCTCCTCACTTTATAACGATACAAATAAGAAGGTCTGTGCCCAGCTCCTGTCTCCATCAAATTTGTTTTTTCTACTTTGTCAGCAATAATTCTTCGAAAAGCGGGATCAAGAAGTTTCTTATGTAAAATAACTTCATAAACCCTCTGAAGCTCTCCAAGTGTAAAATACTCAGGCATCATATTAAAGACAATATCCGTATAACTAATCTTATTTTTAAGCCTTTCGATTCCACTCCAAACAATAAGAGGATGATCAAACGCTAAAGAATCATTGGAAACAATTTCAAAATGATAACGATCCGTTGTTTTTTCCTGTAATATTTTCTTAATCTCAAAAGAAAAATTTTCTTCATCACTAGATAAATAGACTTTCACATGATCATCTTCTTCTAAATAATCAAGATCAAACCACTTGGCACTTTCATGAATCTTCTCAGGCAAGCGATTTTTATCTACTAAAGCAATATAAGAAGCAGACAATACTCGCATACGCGGATCACGATAAACACCACCAAAAGTATATAACTGCTCTAAATAAATATCATGTAAATTTGTCTCTGTTGCTAAAATTCTTTTTGGAGCATCTTCTAATTCCTCATCCATCCTTAAAAAACCACCTGGCAAACACCACTTATCTTTAAAAGGATAATCGCATCTTTTCACCAGTAAAATACTCATAGATTTCTTCTTGCTTTTTCGATAATTTGTTGGAGCCTCATCACTAATACTAACCAGTAAAATATCAGTTGTCACTGAAGGCCTATCAAATTCATTTGGATCATAATGAGCTAAAAACTCCTCTTCACTTTTATACGCCATACCATCAACTCCATTAATATTGTACCATTAATTCCAAATTTTTTCATAAATAAGTCATAACAACGTCAAAATCTTTTGCAGGACAAACGATATTAAAGCCTCCTTATTATCATTTCTTTTTTTCTCTTGAGCAAGATACGTAAATTCATAAAATGTATTCTGATAATAAACTGCAACAAAAACAACATGATCTTCTCCGTACAAATTATACTTATCGACACGATTTAACTTTCCTGTAATACCAACACCAATAGAAGAATGACTAAAATCACTGATACTTCGTGCCATCTCACGCGCTGTTTTCCTACTATAAACCGTATACTTTTCAATAACTTCTTGTGGTACTCCCATTTTCATTTTAAATTCATTACTATAGGTCACTGCACTAAACTGCAAAATTTCACTAGCACCTTCCACGTTTGTAATAGCATTAGCAAACCCTCCACCACTAGCACTTTCCATAAAAGCGATACCAAGTTTCTTCTCTATTAACTTTTTAACTAACTGTTCAACATTATCCATAAAATCACTCTCTATATAATTGATATTTTAAAATATAATCTGAAATTGTCTTTGGAACAAAAGCCGAGATAGATTCATTTCGTCTTAATTTCTCACGTACTAAAGTAGAAGAAATATTAGAATGTTCAAAAGGAATAATCGTTGCATCAAAACTGTGATCAAATATAGAGCTTTCTCCTCTTGTCAAAACAAGTAAAGGAAACCTAGCAATCACTTCAGGATGCTTCCACTTATGGATATAACTCAAATTATCCATTCCGCAAATGAAATAAATATCATCATGAGGATAACAACTTTGATAGTATTCTAAAGTTTGATACGTATACACCGGATACCCCTTCATTTCATAAGAACTAATCGTGACATAATCCAAATCGTAAAACAAAAGAGATAACATATCTAAACGATATTGATTCTTCACTAAATTGTTTTTATATTCATAATGAGTCCCCGTTGGCACAACAATCACTTTATCTACATATTCCTTTGCTTTTAACATTTCTACAATTTGTCTATGTATTTTATGAGGAGGATTAAAACTACCCCCAAAAATTCCTATTCTCATTTTACTTCATCCCAATCTTTATAAACCTTACCATCACAGCGAAATATCGCATAACGTCCCGCTGCATCCATACAACATGCATCAAAGAAAATAGATTTTTTTCCACTATATTCTAAAACATCCTCTTTTAATTTCAGTACACTCTCATCATCCAATTTATGAAGATAAATCCACTTATCCACTTCAGTATTTCCCTCCTTACTACCTTGTAATACTTTAAAGGTAACTTGAGAAACCGTATCAGGAATTTTTTCTAAAATGTCCTGCAAAGATTTATGAGCAAAAGAATCTGTAAGAATAATAACATAGCGATTCTTCTTCCCACACCCATGAATCTTATCTAGAAGCGAAAATGAAGAAATGCTATAAGCTACAATATCTACTTCTTCATAAAGACGATTTGGCAAATAATGCCTTGTTTGAATTTCAATCGTAACATCTTTTCTCTTTGCCCGAACAATATCCAAAACATCTTGAACACACTTAGGCGTTTGCATCGGCTCATTCGTTCCTGTAATCACAACCGTTTTTAAATCTTTATTTTCTTCTAAAACTTGCTCTAAAGACCTTTTCCAACTTTCAAAGTCATCTTGATAAACATTTTGAAAATGATTAAAGTGACGATGCGTTCTAGAAATACAAAAGGGACAATGATACATACAAGGTTCACTTGGTGTAACTACTTGTAAACTTTTCATGAGTGATTCCTCCAAATACTTGCACAAGCATCACTAGGCACTCGTGTGTCTCCTCTAGGAGAAACACTAACCGTTCCAACTTTTACCCCATCCGGCATACAATTACGCTTAAATTGTTGACTAAAAAACCTCTGAAAGAAAAAATCCAACCATTTATGAATCTCTTCCTTAGAATACATCTCCTGAAAAGCATGATTTTCTAAAAATTCAATTTTCTTTGGGCTAGCCCCATAACGCAAAAAGTGATAAATCGTAAAATCATGCAAAATATAAGGACCAACAACACTTTCCGTTTTCTGCATAATATTTCCTTTAGCATCAGGTGGCAATAATTCTGGACTAATTGGCGTATCTAAAATATCTTGCAACGTCTTTTTTATCCTTTCATTTTCTTCTTTCCAAGCAAAGTATTCAACCAAATATCTGACCAACGTTTTAGGAATAGAAGTATTGACTGCATACATAGACATATGATCTCCATTATAAGTACACCACCCAAGCACAAGTTCAGACAAATCCCCAGTTCCAATGACGAGTGCCTGATGTAAGTTAGCAAGATCCATCAATACCTGCGTTCGCTCACGAGCTTGCGTATTTTCGTAAGTGACATCTTTTTTAGAACTATCAAGCCCAATATCTTTAAAATGTTGTAAACTAGCCTCTTTAATAGATATTTCCATTCCACTTACCCCATAAGTTTCAATAAGCTTTAATGAATTTTTAAGTGTTCTCTTGCTTGTTCCAAAACCAGGCATAGTCACCGCAATACAATTTTTATTAGGAATATCTAACATCTTAAAACCCTCCATAATAACTAAAAAAGCAAGCGTTGAATCAAGTCCTCCGGAAAGTCCAATCACACACTTTTTTATACCTGTAGCCTTCATCCTTTTAGCCAAACCTGAAGCTTGAATACGAATAATCTCTTCACATCGCATCTGCCTATCTTGAATATTTTTAGGTACAAATGGCATCATAGAATACTTTCGCAAAAAATCTTGATTTGTATCAATAATAGTTATAGGTATAATACGCGACTTTAAAAGATCTTGAGCAAAGAAACTCTTGTTTTTTCTTCGATCACTTACAATCTTCCCAATATCTACATCTTCAATAATATGATTTGTTTCAAACAAAAATCTTTCATTTTCTTGCAACAACGTTCCGTTTTCAAATATTCCCGCGAAACCCGAAAAAACCAAATCCGAACTAGATTCATTCACGCCACTAGAAGCATAAACATAACTACAAATATTTTTAGAAGACAACATTTTAAGTAAATTTTTACGATATTCATACTTGCCAATCACTTCGTTACTTGCCGATAAATTAAAGATCATCGTCGCACCATTCAAAGCTAGACTCGTACTTGGTGAATTTGATACCCATGCATCTTCACATATTTCAATACCAAATCGAATTTCATTATTTTCAGTATCCTGAAACAACAAATCATTACCAATAGGTATAACCTCACCATCAAAAACAATCTCTGTTACTTTTAAATGACTAGCTGAAGAAAACCATCTGGCTTCATAAAACTCTTGATAATTTGGAATGTAAGTTTTAGGAACAATTCCTAAGATACTCCCTTTTCCAACTACTATAGCACAATTATAAAGTTCACTTCCAACAAGAAAAGGAAGCCCTACAATAACATAAATATTTTTATCTTTCGTAGCCTGTTTTATTTTCACTAAACCATCTCTTGCGCTTTCTAAAAGCAAATCCTGTAAAAATAAATCCCCACATGTATAACCCGTCAAACAAAGTTCTGGAAAAAGAGCAATTTGCACGCCCTTACTTTCCAAAATATCCATCTCCTTTAAAATCACTTCCGTATTAAACACCGGATTAGCAACCTTTAACTCTGGAACAACAGCAGAGACCCGAACATATCCAAATTCTTTATTCATAAAAATTCACCCCTAACGAACTCTTTTTAAAGACATTCCTTGATGTTTCGCAAGCATAAGTAATTCCTTTTTCTTTTTCATAAGATCCACAGTCATATCTACAAAATATTTCTGTGGCTTATCATAACGTCTTACTTCCTCCGGAATTGTCTTCATTTGAGCCTCACAATAAACTTGTTTAGCGTAAATATCTGGATCATCATAAACAACTATTCCATTTAAGAAAATAGGAACCTGAAGTTCACGAACCATATAATCTCGAATCGTCGTTTGATTTAAATTATTCACTGGATCAATCAAAGTAAATTCATCTTTTGGAATCTCTTCATCATAAAATGCTAAAACATCGCCAAGTGCTAAATTACTTTTTCTATCATAAAAACGATAAACTCTTTTATACCCAGGAGTAATTGCTTTGGCTTCATCATTACTCGCTTTTATTTTTGAAATAAACTCTTCATTTTCATTTTTTTGTAAAGCCACATTTTTATAAACAACACCAACGCGAGCATAATTAGGTAACACAATATTGTCACCTACTCCAAAAAAGTCTATTGGTGCCCCCTGTTCTAATAAAGATCGAATAGCCTTTTCATCTAATCCATTTGAAACACAAATTTTCGCATCACTTAGTCCTGCCTCATCAAGCATCTTCCGTGCTTCTTTAGATAACTTAGCAAGATCCCCTGAATCAATACGAATAGCTTGTAGGCTATATCCCTGTGGAATTAAATATTCTTTAGCCACTCGAATCGCATTAGGTAGTCCACTCGTTAAAACATCATAAGTATCCACAAGTAATGTACAAGCATGAGGATAAGCCTTAGCATAAGCCAAAAACGCATCATATTCTGAGTCAAAAGAGGTAATATAACTATGCGCGATTGTCCCACTGACAGGGATACCATAAATCTCTCCCGCCAGTACATTGGAAGTAGATTTACAACCCCCAATAAAACTACATTTACTTGCATAAAGACCTGCTATTGGAGACATGCTCCGGCGAAGACCAAACTCGCTAATTGCCATACCATTACTTGCCTCACTAATTCTTTTCGAAGCAGTTGTCCACGAAATATGAGAATTTAAATAACTTAATAACACAGTTTCAATAAGTTGTGCTTCTATCAAAGGAGCCTTCACCGTTACAAGAGGTTCTCCACCAAAAACAACCGTGCCATCTGGAATAGCATAAATACTGCCGTGAAAGCGAAAATTTTTTAAATATTCTAAAAAAGGCTCTGTAAACAAATGCAGACTTCTAAAATACTCAATATCTTTTTCTGTAAAATGAAAATCTTTAATCACTCGAATCACTTCATCTAATCCACCCATAATCGCATATCCAGAATCAAAAGGCATTTTTCGAAAAAAGGCATCAAATACAGCAATCTCTTGCATTTTATTCTCATTAAAATATCCTTGCCCCATTGTAAGTTCATACAAATCAGTTGCCATTGCTAAATTAAGTTCATTCATATTAAGCCATCTCCTTTACTAAACGAATTCCGCTACTTTCCATAACACGATATCCAAAATTGTTTGCTTCCTCTCTTTCATGAACTTTAGGAATATGAAAAGTTTCTATAGCATTTTTTGGTACGACAATATCCACATCTACATTCCACTCATCCATAAAATTTCTTAAAGCAACTGCAAAATTCATAATACAAATATCCGTACAACAACCCGTAATAATAACTCTTTTTATATTTTTCATTTGGAGTAACATCTCCATCATTCCTGGTGCAAATAAAGCACATGTAGAATTCTTATAAAAAACTCTATCAGCATACGCTTCAAAGATTCTTAATTCTTGAATTGTTTTTTGTTCCTCTAAAGTATTACAATGCCCTGCATATCTTTTTAGCTCTACACTTTCTTCAGTATGTTTATCATTTACAAAAAACAAACCACTTTTTCTTTTCAATCCCTCTTTAATAATCTCTTTAATATTTGGAACAATATTTTTAATCGTTGAATCAGCAAGTGCCCCTTCCTCACAAAATCCGTTATTCATATCAATCACGAAGATTGCTTCTTGTACTTCTTCTAAATTTTTCATATCTTTCTCCCCTCTTTCTTTTTAACTATTTGTTAATATCATTTTTTAAAAAAATTTACTTTCTTTCTAATTTATAACTTAAATAAGCAATTTTTGAATTCGCATCACGTATACCAATTTCTCTCATTAAAGCTTCCTGTTGTATTTTAAGTTCTAATTCTCTTCTCTCCATTTCAAAGAGTTGAGAATTGATCCTTAAAAGCTTTAATAATAAATTTTCCAAAAACTGTCTAACCCTAGTAGGAATACTACGACGCCCAAACATTAATTCATCAATATCACGTTTGGTAAGCAAAACATAGTTTAAATTTTCATCAGCATCTAACTTAGGCTCACCCACTTTTTTACATCCTTCTGCCAAATACGTTGTAATAACTCCCTTACTGCATCCCTGATCTTGATAATGATCCACAAGTTTAGAAATTTTTTGCGGAGAATATCCCGTTTCTTCCATAAGTTCTCGAACCGCGGTCATTTCACCAACTTCATTTAACTCAGCCATTCCAGCTGGAAACTCAATCGCAACAATTTCCCAAGTATTAGGCCTTGCTTGCACAACTACCAAAAATTTATGATCACAAGTAATAGCTAAAATTACTGCAGCATCTCCACTATCTCCTTTCTTTGTAATTTGATCATTGATCATTTCTCTCCCATTCTTCAAAGTAACCTTATAAGTATTCTTTCCTATATAACCTTGCTGAATAGACGAAACTAACTCTTTTTCTTTCGTTTGATATTCCTCTAATGATTTCATCAGAATTTTTTTGTTTCAGAATTCATACATTCCTTCTTTATGTTTTTATCATTTTGTGAATAACATTCACTAAAAATTTAACAGTTTGGCCACCTGTTATTAACATTATATGAATAACACAGTTGTTTGTCAATATCTTTTTAACAAAATGTTAATAACTTTTGCAAATCTTCTTTTTCAAACTGAAACCAAGAAAAATGAAAAATGATGCTCATTTTTCATAAGAATTCCTAACGGAATTCCT
>ERZ1643251.2198-NODE-2198-length-20337-cov-8.187112_pt1 | contig 20337 bp, 20 predicted proteins | sample MGYA00579261_ERZ1643251 | MGnify/ENA primary metagenome ERZ1643251 (study PRJEB29033, sample SAMEA4952267) | chicken gut metagenome | biome: Broiler Chicken; feature: Gastrointestinal Tract; material: Caecum | place: Ireland | collected 2018 | study: Broiler... | reverse complement strand
GATTTGTTGTCAATTTTTCCAAAATTGACTTCATCTTATTCCCGGCAGCCAGCTCCAAACCAGTTGACATCATTGTCATCCCATAAAGGAATAAAGCTAACCCACCTAGCATAGAGAATATGTTTGTCAGTTCCATCTCTTCCTCCTATTTACACACAAAACAAACTTAACATAATCTTTACATAATGTAAACATGAATTTTACAAAAAAAGATTTGATTTTATCAGCTTTTGTTAAAAAATCTTAATAAAAAAATATCAACAAAGATATTCTATCCATCAAGACTCTTTATAAATAACTATTATTCCCTATTTTCAATTTTAAATGCGTAAAAAAACCAATGAGATCTAATTCTCATTGGTTTCCATTTTTTTATCTTTTCACTCTATCTAATTTCCAGATATCCTTAACGTATTCTTCAATTGTACGATCTGATGAGAAATATCCAGATTTTGCGATATTGACAAGACACATTTTAGACCATCTTGAACGATCACGATATAATTCATCTACTTTTGCCTGAGCTTTTAAGTAAGCTTCAAAATCGGCAAATAAGAAGTATTCATCATTACGATTCATCAATTCATCAAAGATCATTCTGAATTCTTCACGTGATTCATGGAATGTTCCATCAACTAATGAGTCAACAACATGTTTAATACGTGGATCATTATTATAATAATCCCATGCGTTATATTGACCATTCCATCTTAATTCATTAATTTCATTATCTTTTAATCCAAAGATAATCACATTGTCATCACCAACACGTTCAGCAATTTCCACATTAGCCCCGTCAAGTGTTCCTACTGTGACAGCACCATTCATCATAAATTTCATATTACCTGTACCACTTGCTTCTTTACCAGCTGTTGAAATCTGTTCAGAAACATCTGCAGCCGGCATAATCTTTTCAGCAATTGTGACACCATAGTTTTCAATAAAGACAACTTTTAAATATGGATTTGTTTCAGGATCATTATTCACAACATCTGCAACACTATTAATTAATTTGATAACTTTCTTTGCAAAATAGTAAGCAGGAGCTGCTTTTGCACCAAAGATAAATGTTCTTGGATAAATCTTAAATTCAGGATTCATCTTCATTTGCTGATATAAATAAATCACGTGCATGATATTTAATAATTGACGTTTATAAGCATGTAATCTTTTGACTTGAATATCAAAAATACTATTGACATCAACTTTAATACCATTGTGTTTATAAATATAATCAGCTAAAACTTGTTTTCTTTGTTGTTTGACATTGTAGAATTTACCTTGAACAATAGAATCATCAACATAATCCATTAGTTTTTCTAATTCTTCTGGATGTTTAATCCAATCATTTCCAATTGTTTCATTTAATAATGATGATAATTCAGGATTTGAATAAGCTAACCATCTACGATGTGTAATACCATTTGTTTTATTGTTGAATTTCTTTGGATATAAGAAATAGAAATCTTTCATTTCCTGTTCCATTAAAATTTGTGTATGAAGTCTAGCAACACCATTAACACTAAAACTTCCTACAATTGCAAGATGAGCCATATGTACTTGTCCATCTTTTAAAATCATAACACGATTTAATAAATCTTCATCGTTATCACTGATATGTTTCACATATCCAATAAATCTTCTATTGATTTCTTCGATAATCTGATAAACTCTTGGAAGTAATGCCTGCATTGTTGAAATTGGCCATTTTTCCAAGGCTTCTGATAAGATTGTATGATTTGTATAGGCACATGTTTGTGTTGTAATATGCCATGCTTCATCCCAATCCATATCATATTCATCAATTAAGATTCTCATCAATTCAGGAATCACCAATACTGGATGTGTATCATTTAACTGAATAACATTCTTTTCATGGAAATTAGATAATGATGGATAAACTCTTAAATGATTTTTAATAATAGCACGTAATCCTGCTGATACAAAGAAATATTGTTGTTTTAAACGTAATGTACGTCCAGCAAGTGTTGAATCATCAGGATATAATGTCTGACAGATATCTCTGACTTCTTGAGCATATTGTCTAAAATCTTTATTAGATGGAATTTCATCACTTGGTTCTGAAGACCATAAACGGAGTGTATTTGTGACAGTTGTATCATTACCAACAATTGGCATATCATAAGGAACAGCCTTGACACATTCTGCATCCACATGATCCCATTTTCCAGTTTCTTCATTCCATACAACACGTCCCCAGAATTTAACATCAACAGCATGTTTAGGTTTTCTCACTTCCCACATATTTCCTAATTTTAACCATTGATCAGGAACTTCAACTTGATATCCATTTTCAATTTTCTGTTTAAATAAACCATATTCATAACGAATTGTATTTCCAAATGCTGGATAAGAAAGAGAAGCTAATGAATCCATGAAGCAGGCAGCAAGTCTTCCTAAACCACCATTTCCAAGTCCTGCATCAGATTCTAATTCTTCCAAATCATGGATATTAATTCCATAATCTGCTAATCCTTCTTTGGCAATCTCATAAATACCTAAATTCATCATATTGTTTACCAATAAACGTCCAATCAAAAACTCCATAGAGAAGTAATGAACTTGTTTTTGGTAATTTGTTCTTGTAGCCATTTTTGTCATAGCCCAATTGACAGATGCATAATCACGAACCATTCTTTCAAGTGTCATGAACTTTTCTGTAATGTGTGATTCTTCTACTGTACGTCCGTAAGATTCAATAATTCTTCTTGAAAACTCATATTTAAATTCTTCTTTTGTCTTAAACATATCTCGTCTCCCTCAACTATTTTCTCTTCAATTCAAATATCATACTCGAAAATGGTGCAATGTCAACCAAAATTGAATTTTCTTTGTTGACAGCGTGTATTTTTTGTGATTTGATAGCACGTTTATTCGTGAAATTGCTTCCTGTATAGTAGTCTGTATCCGTATTAATAATCTCTTTATAAGTTCCTGCTACGGGAACTGGAATACGATAACCATGATGTGTATTTCCTACAAAGTTCATCACGCAGACAAGCACTTCCCCATCTGGTGCATAACGTGCATAAGCAAAGACACTTTGTTTCATATCATCAACAACGAGCCATTCAAATCCTTCTGGATAATAATCATACTGATATAAAGCAGGATGTTTTAAAATCAGATGATTTAAGTCATGGAAATATCTATGGAAAGAATCATGTTGTGGGAATTTCAATAATACCCATCCTAAAGCTTTCTTTTCATCCCATTCTTTATATTCAGCCAGCTCATTTCCCATAAAGTTCAATTTCTTACCAGGATGTGTCATCATATATAAATACAAAGACTTACATTGCGCAAACTTCTGGTCATTATTTCCCCACATTTTATCTAGAATTGTTCCTTTACTATGAACCACTTCATCATGTGAGAATGGTAAAATATAATTTTCACGATAGAAGTACATCATAGAGAATGTAAGTTTATTATGGACATCTGGATATTGTCGATAAATTGGATCCTTTTTAAAATAAGCCAATGTATCATTCATCCAACCTAAATCCCATTTATAATCAAATCCTAATCCTCCAGATTGTGGAGCTGTTGTAACATTTGGATAATCTGTTGAATCTTCCGCAATCAACATGACACCTGGGAATAATCCATTCATATGTGAATTCATACGTTTCATGAATTCAATAGCGCCATCATTAACGCCACGTTCCTTATTTCCTTTCCAGTAAATCAAATTACTGATCGCATCAAAACGAATACCATCAACATGGAAGTAATTTGCCCAGAAATGAACAGAAGACATCAAGAAACTACGAACTTCTTCTCTTCCTAAATCAAAATAACAGCTATCCCACTCCGTATATCTTAAATTAATATCTGGATATTCATAAACAAAACCACCATCAAACTGATGTAAACCATGTCCATCTTTTACAAAGTGCGCTGGAACAAAATCCATAATGACACCAATGTTATTTTTATGGCAGGCATTAATAAATGCCATTAACTGTTTTGGATTTCCATAACGGCTTGTTGCACTAAAATAACCTGTTGCCTGATATCCCCATGAACCATCAAATGGGAATTCAGTCAATGGCATCAGTTCAATATGTGAAAAACCATTTTCTACAACATAAGGAATGATCTGATCAATCATTTCTTCATAGCTGTAATATTCACCATCTTCTTCATCTGTAAAATCCTTTTTCATTTTCCATGAACCAATATTGGCTTCATAGATATTTAAAACTCTATCAAAATTCTTTGTACGTTTATTTAACCAGCGTTTATCAGCCCATCTAAAGCCATCAATTTTATAAACTTTAGACGCTGTTCCTGGTCTTAATTCACTAAAGAAAGCATATGGATCTGCACGATCAACCCAAGATCCATTGGGTGTTTCAATACGATATTTATATGTATCATATTGTTTGATTTTTGGAATAAATAAAGTATAAATACCCCCATCAGTATATTTTTCCATATAATGATTTTCACCATTCCATTGATTAAAATCACCAACAACCTGCACACTTCTTGCATTTGGAGCATAAACGGTAAATCTTACACCCTTTTGTCCATCTAATTCCTCAAAATGTGCACCAAAAACTCTATACATCTCTAAACAATTTCCCTCATGGAAAAGTTGTATCAAAAAGTTATCCAATTGTGCCATATTAAAACCCCTTTCATAGTTTTTATTATACATGAAAACGCTTAAAAAAGCACCCATTATTTGTCAAATGAGGATTTTCAATGAGCTTCTATCTCCTATTTTCTATGATGTTTTCTACATATATTGAATATAAAAAAAGACAGATTACTCTGCCTCTTTGATAAATTCAATAACGTCATTAGGTGTACAATCTAATGCTTCACATATTTTTTCTAAAGTATATGTTGAAATACCCTTTCCATGTTTAATATTATGGATTGTTCTTGAATTAATTCCATATTGATGGATAAGGGCATATGTTGTTATAGATTTTTCCTTCATTGTCTTAAATAATGGTGCATAACTAATCATCCTATCACAGCCTCTATTTTATTATGCCCATTTCTTAAGATTATGAATATATTGAAAAATGTAACTATAACGACATGTACCAACCTTTTATCAATGAAAAAGTATGACTCAAAAATGCTTCTTCTCTTTTCAAATCATACTTCTTGTTTGAATATTATTTGACAATAACTTCACTGACATCTTTCAATAAAATAGAATATGTTCCATCTTCCTGTTTCACTTTTTCTACCTTATCTCCAGATAAGTATTCTTCTATTGGTAAGCTAATTTCAATATCATCATCTAACACCAGCTTACATTTATCCATTGATGTTAAAGATAAACTTTCAATACGATCTTCTTCATCAATGCCTAAATCTTTCATCATGATTTCACTTTCTTCCTGTGCCTGACCATCAGATTCCAATACTTTTTTCACAATTTCCAATGGTTTAACAGGTTGATTTGTATCAATTCTTTCCTGAATTTCATGCTTCATTAAAGGTAAAGCTTTTCCATCATTGACATTATAAATATCATCCATCTTTTTCACAACTTTTTTCATTGTTGACATTTTTTGTTTATCCGTCAACTTTTCTTCGCCTTTAATCCACTGTGCATTCAAATAGAAATCCATTCTTCCATCAATCATATATTTCTTTTCAATTAAAAATAATTTTTTAGCATCCACATTCACAACAATCGCTTCATCCACAGGAGAACCCATTGTTGGTAAAACCTGTTTTTTGGTAATACGAATGTTTTCTTCATCAATCACACTCATAGGAATATAACGATAGTTGAGCTTTAAGGCCGCCACATATCTTTCCCCATTTTTATAACAATCCACAAACAGCACATTGCTGTTAGGCATTTCTTCTATAACTGAACCTAACGCAAATAATTTGTCCGTCATTTCATGTGCCTGTTTGATAAATTCTTCATCACTTTCAATCATCTTGTCACTTCTTAACATCATTTCATGTAAAGAACCAACTGTTAATTCTTTGAGTGAAGGAGAATTTAAAGCTTTTTCTACTTTCTTACGATAATAATCAATAGATGTTTCATTCATATCAACAAAGTCAGTAGAATGATAAATCTTACGATGTTCAAAATCTAACATATGCATTAATATTTTATTTATGACTATTGTATTCATCTTATCACCCGCAAAGATTATAACATATTTCTTTATCTATGACATTAAATACTTTATAATAATCTCGAGGTGAAATTATGAAAATTGTCATTGCCCCAAGTAAAACAATGAAATATCAAAAGGTTCCTTTTGTTGGTAGTGAACCTTTGTTTCAAGAAGAAACACAATATCTTACAAACATTTTAAAACAATATAATGATGAACAGTTATGTCAGCTCATGAAAATATCTTATAAACAAGCGACTCAAGTTTATCAGTATTTTCATGAAGAACAGACTGCCCATCCTGCTTTAGCTTTTTATCAGGGAACTGTTTTTAAACAACTTGAATTAGCATCTTACATAAATCATCATGATTATCTCTTAGAACATTTACGTATTTTAGATGCTTACTATGGTGTTTTAAAATACAATACTTTGATAACCCCTTATCGTTTAGATATGACAATGAAACCTGATCATATTAACTTATATGATTATTGGTATACACCTTTATATCAACACTTTGAACAAGTTGATTTCATTATTTCTTTAGCATCTAAAGAATTTACCAATATGTTAAGACATCCTCATATCTATTTTATAGATTTCATGATCAATGATCAGGGGAAAATGAAAAGAAATGCCATGATTATTAAAAAAGCCCGTGGTCAGATGTTAAATCAAATGGTCTTAAATGAAATTTGTACATTGGATGAATTGAAAACACTCAATATTGATGGTTTCACATATCAGCCAGATTATAATCAAGAAGGTACTTTAGCATTCGTCAAAGTACTATAATATAAAAAGGAGATTAGTATGTTAAAAAGTGAAAAAGTTATCGTCATTGGAATTGGATCTTTTATAGGGTTGTTTATCTTGAACTCTTATTTTTTATCTTATATTTTATCATTTCTTGTGATAGGTGGAGATGATTATGTGCTCTCATATCTGATGCCTATATATAGTGGTATTGCACTGATTGGAGCTATTATCATCTGTTGTAGCTACATCATTGTTAAAAAGATAGATATGCTTAAACAGAAAATCAATCAGGAAAAAAGGCTATCTGATAAATAAATCAGATAACCTTTTTTAGTATCACACTATCTTTTAACCTTCTAAATAATAACGGTTTCTTTTTTTCGTTTGATTTCCATATTGAATAACCCTTTTTGGACAAACACTAATACATGCCATACAATGCATACAGTCCTGTTTCCAGACTGGTTTTCCATCAACTAACTGAATATTATTGAGTGGACAGACATGAGTACATTGACCACATCCTATACATCCCTCTTCAACATGAAACTTCTTGGAACCAACCATCAATTTATTAAAAGGAACGGCAAAATAACTAAAAAGCTTATTGCCTCTTAATTGATCATTTATTAAAGTCTCATTGTTTTGAATCATTCTTCCAATGTTTTCTATAACTGGTAAAACTTCCTGTGCTTTTTGAGAGGCTTCGCTTTTATCTAAAACATCATACATCACTACATAATTGGCAGGCATTTGAATACCTTGAGTTCCACAGTAATTCAAATGATGATGCTGACAGATCTTTTGACAATATTGATCGGCATTTCCAATAGCCTGTCCTGCAGTCAAGATAAAATATGCATGACGATGTCCCTGAAAATGACAATTCATAAGAAATTCTTCGACTTTTAAAGGCATACGACTCATATAACTTGGTACGACAAAGACAAATGGTTTCTCTGAACGAAATGTTTGACTCTGTTTTGATTTCAATAAATCATTTATTGAAATCACTTCATCTGATAAAAAATGTCCTAAATGCTTAGCCACAAAACGACTGTTTCCTGTTCCTGAAAAATACAATATCATAAATAGACTCCTTCCTGTTGACCTTTTATAATACAGAAAGTATACTATGTATATCATTATTTTCAAGTACGCAGTTTAACTGTACATAGTAAGTTTCACTATACTAAAGGAGGATTCAACGATGAATGAAGATATGACTATGGAGGAATATTTAAATCAACTTCTTACCAGTGATACAAATGAGCATTGTCCGGTGAGAAAAACATTAGAATTATTAAGTGGAAAATGGCGCACACATGTGATTTATGAATTGTGTAAAAAGGCATCTTGTCGTTTTGGAGAACTGAAAAAAGCCATTCTTCAAATAACAAATACCATGTTAACAGTGACATTAAGAGATCTTGAAAACAAAAAAATTATTCATAGAAAACAATTCAATGAAGTTCCACCTCATGTTGAATACTCATTAACAGATAAAGGAAAAGACCTCTTACCTATCTTTTATGAGATTGCAAAATGGGGTATGCGCTATATGAATGAATAAAAGAAAGGTGGTTTTATAATGATCAATATTCGTCATGAAGAGAAAAAAGATTATACGATAGTAGAAAATGTCATTAGACAATCATTTTATAATGTTTATATGCCTGGATGTTATGAACATTATTTAGCACATATCATTCGTAATCATGAAGATTTTATTCATGAATTAGATTTTGTTATAGAAAAAGATGGAAAAATCATTGGGAATATCATGTATACCAAAGCAAAACTTATAGATGAAAATAAAAATGAAAAAGTTGTTCTCACTTTTGGTCCTGTCTGTATTTTACCTGAGTATCAAAAACAGGGTTATGGAAAAAAACTAATTGAATATTCAATGAAGGAAGCTTATCAGCTTGGATATGATACCATTGTCATTTTAGGCAATCCTGGAACTTATGTCCGTTTGGGATTTCAAAGCTGTAAAGATTTTCATGTCAGTCTAGAAAATGGAAAATATCCAACAGCCATGCTGGTAAAAACTTTAGTTCCTCATGTTTTAGATCATCACTCATGGACTTATTATGAAAGCCCAGCTATGGCATTTGATCCACAAGTTGCTGAGGAATTTGATGATTCCTTAGAAAAAATGGAAAAGAAACATTTAGCCAGTCAGGATGAATTTGCGATTATCAGTCGCTCATTTATAGAATAAATCAGCAAGATTTTCTTGTTGATTTTTTTTATCTTCAATTTCCAATCTTTATCATCATTTTGCTTTATAAAAAAGACTGATAACAAATTTTCATTGTCAACAGTCTACTATAGCTATCATCTATAACATTATAATCTTGCCTGAGGCACAAATGTATCAGTATTGACTCTTATATTAAAATCATCTTGAGTCAAATTTAATTCCTCTATTATCATAGAAGCAACCCTATCCACCTTAAATTTTGATTCAAGCTGATATGTTTTGTCAGTAACTTGTTGCCAATACCCTGCTTCTTTTAGCCTCTTATTTTCCATGATTCCAGTTGGCTTATTTTTAAAATAAACTAATATAAAATATGTTACAGGTTGTTTATGGTATTCTCTTCTTGTTTTCCAAGTTAAAATGAAAATAATAATGACAACTATAAATATCAAAATTCCCAGTTCCATTGACATAACTTCTTGCCTCCTTTCATAATTCAATTTGATAAATGTATTATGATTATATATAAATTATATCATATATATTTTCTAACAAAATTTAACATTCTGACACAATTAGTGACATAGATATAGTCAATACTTAAAGAAGTTGTCATGAAATAGAGTCATTTGATCTTAGAGGTTACCTCTTTTTATATATTTTCAAATACTTAATAAATATCGGGCTAGAAAATGGAAAAACATCTATCTAGTCAGAAAGAATTTACGATTATGAGTCGTTCATTTATAGAAAAAATCAGCAAGATTTTCTTGCTAATTTTTAGGGTTCGTTTCATATCAAGGACTTCTTATTTAATTTTTACGTTATACACTTTAAATTTATTTATAAATATTACAAAATTCTAATTCAAATAAACAACTTTAGAATATTTAAATATCAAAAATACTTTTTATCTATTCTTTAATTCGTGATTGCAATCTTGTCTCTAAATTATTCATCACATAACCTCTTGTTCGTAATTCATTTACTAATTCTGTATAAATATCATTTCCTTCATCATCTCTAATAGTAACTATCAAAACAAATTCTTGTTCAACAATATTTGTATTGTGTCTTCCTAACAAATCTGCTCTTATTTTCCATCCTTCGCCTTTTTGAATTCCATTAACAAATTTTTTGTAATACGATTTAATCGGACTCCATTTAAATCCATTTTTAACACGTTCTTTTTCATATTTTTCATCCCATGTTTTTTCTAACGGTATTTTACCTTCATATTTTTCTTTTCCGTTTTTGTATCTATATGTACCAAAAGAAACATCTACATTACTACGACAATATTCTTTACCATATCTTCCGTCTAAAGTTGGTACATAAACTAATGTCATACATACTTCTCCATACCATTTATTATTTCTTAACAAAGATTTAGGATATGGAAAATCTTTCATTTCTAAATGTGTACCCTTAGTAATCTTTTGTTTAAAAATCATAGTTACTTCATCTTTCTTACAACTAAGTATATTACTATAAGAGTTTTTTGGTAAACCAAAACCATAATAATTAATTACATTAGATTCAGTAGATATTAAATTCTTTGAATTAAGTCTAGCAGAATGTATTAACAATGCTTTAGCAAGTAATAAATCCTTATTTGCCATTTCATCAATTATATAGGCATATTTTTTCAAAGCACTCGGGCAAGAAAAACTAGTTCCTACATTTTCGACAATTTTACCACTAGAATTCAATCCCTTTATTCCTAGATTATTAATCGATAAAAACCTATCTACATTTCCACCATAATCCACTATATCAGGTTTTACAGTATAATTAGGTCCAGGCCCTATTCTTCCAAAAGGTGATGGTTCATTTATTTTTACAATAGAATTCTCATTCTCTTTCGAAGCAATTGAACCTACTGTTATAGCTCTAATAGAATCAGCTGGTGCAATAATTTTATCATTAATTGTAAAACTTGCTTCAATAGGCCATTTTCTTACCACTCCTGGATTTAGATTTCCACTAGATATAAAAAACTGTACATTATATTTATCTTGAACTCTATCTAAGAATTTCCCAATGCTTGACATTTTTTTATCACATATCTGATTTTTAAATCCAAGAGATAAATTCCATATTTTCACTTTATCTGCATACTTATCCATTATTTCTTCTATTAATGACATCAAATCTTCTTCTGATAATGTATCAACTAATCCCTTTTTAGGATTTCCATTTGGTATAGCCACAATATCTAAAAATTGAAATAATTTATTTGATACATTTTCTCTTTGATTTAAAATATCCCCATACTGAATAGTCGAAGCTATAAATGTTCCATGATCTCTATTTTGGTATTCTTCAGGAACATATACCTCTCTTGCATAAATATAATTTTTTAACAAATCAATATCTGCGATACCTCCATCTATAATTCCAATAATGACATCACTTTTAATCATATCATTTGTATCTATATTGAACCCTTCCAAGTCATTAAACTCATCATACGACAAAGATAGATCATCAAATGCATCAACTGTTCTTATACCACAAAGATCTGCTATTTTGTAAATATCTTCTTTTTTGTTTATTTGTGCTTTAATATATTGCAATTTATTATCAAATTTTATTTCCTCAATTTTTGAGCATAAGTTGTCTCTTTGTAATATATTTTTAATGAATTTGTAATTATTTATATCTAAATATTCATCGCCAAAATCAAACAATTCTATTTTAATCCTAGATTTAACATCTTCAAAATCGTTCTCTATCTTAAATTTTAGCATATCTGTCAATTTTTCATTAACACTATATTTCTCAATACTTTTCATCGCAGTAAGGTTCGCTTGTAATTCTTGTGGCGGATTATGCTGTATATTTTTAATTGTTTTATTTATAGATTCCGGATTTACACCAACTAAAATCTCATCTAGATCATCACCTCCAACAATAGAAAATTCTTTACAAAAATAACCAGGTTTATATGATTTTGCAATAGCTTCAGTCTTCATCTTGATTTTTGCAACTGATACTCTTTCACCATTATCAAAATCTTGACGAACCTCTTCATTTAAACAATTTAGTTGTGCCACAAATTTTTCTTCTATACTTTTAGTATATTCTTCAAAAAATCTTACGCTTCCTCCTCTTTCATTTGGTACAGTATCATCCTTTTTTTGCATAATAACTAAAATAGGTAAATTATCATCCATCTATATTTCCTCCTTCTCTAATCATAGAGTAAACCGTTGATCGCGAAAGGCCCAAAATATTTGCTACGTCTTGCTTTGTAAAATATTCACAATTATATAATAAATAGTTTATTGCATGTTTCTGGTTATCCCTATCATTCGTCGATTCAATAATATCTTTCTTTTTTAAAACTTTTATAAAAACATTATTTATATCAATAGTTTTATTATGAACTATTGCATTTCTTAATTCTTTTGTAATGATTTCTTCAATTTCCGCCCCACTTAGTCCTTTCATGATATTAGCAAGTTGTTTGTTTTCCTTTTTGCTAAATTTATATAAATCCTTTAAAAATATATTTATCATTCTTTCAATGCTTTCTTCTTCTGGTAATCCAATTTCTATTTTATAATCAAATCTTCTCCAAACTGCAGGATCTAATAATTTCTCATGATTTGTTGCAGCAATCATAATACTACCATTACTTAAAGCATCGATATTTTGAAGTAAACTATTAACAACTCTTTTCAATTCTCCTAATTCATTTGCATCATCTCTTGCCTTAGCTAAAGCATCAAATTCATCTAAAAACAAAACGCATGGCTGTCTTTGTGCAAATTCAAAAAGATATCTAATATTTTTAGCCGTAGTTCCTAAATAAGAGGAAATCATACTATCTAAACGAGCAATTATTAAAGGTAAGTTCATCTCTCTTGCAATATAATATGCACTTTTGGTTTTACCACATCCTGGTGGACCATATAACAATAGCGTATTTGCTATATCTATCCCTGCTTCACTTAAAACATCAGCCATTTTATAATTTTCAATGAACTGTTTTATATCGTTTTCATTGTCTTTCGTCAGAATAATATCTATATCATTTTCATCTGGATAAATAATGTCTGCCAGTAAAGAACGAGACTCATTATCTACAGGTATATGTGAAATATAATTTGAATCCATAGGTGATAATGTAGATTCATTATATGAATTAATAATCCTTCTTAATTTTTTTACAGTTTTCATATCACCATTATCTTCTAATTTTTCAATTAATAAATTCGTATAGTTTATTACTTTTTTCTTATCTTGTTTCAATGCACCTTCTATTACTTTAGATATTTCTATTGAATATTGCATACTTATATACCTCCCATACTATATTTTACACATATCATACATTTATGTAAACAAAATAATTATTTTTTTATACACTTCAGTATTTTTAAAATACATTTCATCATATTTTAAAAACACTTTTAAAAATTTATATCATTATCAGATGATTATTCATATCGTTTATAAATACAACCAAATTCTTATCATTTCATGAAAGAGTATTAGGGAATTCCCTAGCAAGTTGAGCGAGGCATAGCAATAGGCTATCCAAATCCAGTGCTTGCTGGTATAGTGTATATGCACATACAGCTCACGTATCCGTAAGGATATGGGCAATGACCATCTCAAAATTACCTTTAAAATTTGTTAAAGTGCTATTGGTGTTTTGGATGATAATTGACTATCTTTTCTAGGTGTCTGAACGCCACCAAACGATAAAATATGACAATCTTTATAATTCATACCTTGCATTTTTAAAAGCGTTGTACAGGAAAGAACATCAGCAGTCTTACATACATGAATAGACCCTCTCAAAGATTTATTTGAACCTTTATTTGAATCAATGTTTCAATGTGAAATAAATAATCATCTTGGATATAAATCTAATTATAAGAGTGCTAAAAAAACAGAAAACAGAAGAAGTGGTTATACAAAGAAAACTCTTAAAACATCGCAAAGTGAAATTGAAATAGAATCACCTAGAGATAGTGATGGATCATTTGAGCCAATGCTAGTTCCTAAAAGAAAAAAAGATGTATCAGCTATGGATGAAAATCTTTGATGAATTAAAGGCCAGAGGCTTAGAAGATGTATTCTTCATTTCTATGGATGGTGTATCTGGATTAGAAGAAGGAGCTAAGGCAATCTTCCTTAAGGTGGTTGTACAGCGATGTATTGTACATCTAATCAGAAACTCAATTAAATATGTTCCATCTAAAGATTATAAAAAGTTTACTGCCTCTACAAACGCGTCTACTCTGCATCGAGTTTAAAAGCAGCACAGACTGCATTTGAATCATTCCAGAATGAATGGGCACAATATCCAAGTGCTGTAGATGTCTGGGTCAGAAATTTTAAACACGTCGAACAGCTTTTCAATTATAGTAGTTTAGTAAGAAAAATCATGTATACAACGAATGCGATTGAAGCGGTGAATTCAAGTTTTAGAAAAGTAACGAAAAAAGGAACATTTCCAAATGAAAATGCATTGTTTAAACTTCTTTATTTACGTATAAAAGAATTAAATAATAAATAGGAAAAAGGACATGTACCTAATTGGTCGATGGTACTTAATCAATTAATGATTGATGATAAATTTAAGACGAGAATTGATCACTATCTTACATTATAGACTGATAATTTAGAATATTTGAAAGGCCAACATTTTTTGTTGACCTATATGTGCTTAAATCAACTTATGCACTCTTGAATATCTATCAATAATCAGTGTGCAGTAAGAAATTTACAAAAATTAAATTTACTTACACACTTTTATTGACAAACCCAAAAAACATATTGTTTGTCAACATTCTGAAAAACCAGCAAGATTTTCTTGCTGACTTTATTTCACTAAATAATGATATTGCATACCTTCACGAATATCTTTTGAAGGCTGTCCTAATTTTTCTAAGATTGTATAGGCAAATTCCAAAGCAGCGGCAGGTCCACGTCCTGTAATCATATTCTGATCACAACATACTAATACATCCTGATAAATCCCTGAAGGAATTTCTTTTTCAAATCCTGGATAACAAGTGAATTTTTTATTGCTTATGACATTGGCTTTTTCTAATGAAATAGGCCCTGCACAAATGGCTCCAATCCATTTTCCCTGTTCATTAAAACTTTTTAAAATATCTATGACTCTTTGATCATCACGAAGAGATGTCGCTCCAGGTAAACCACCAGGTAAAACAACAATATCCACATCATAAACACTTTCATCAAACAACTGATCCATTTTGACTTCTATACCATGTGAACTTTTAACACTCATTGCATCCATTCCAACCATTAGACATGTCAATTGTGCTCTTCTTAACACATCAACAACACTTAATGCTTCTAATTCTTCAAAACCATCTTTAAATAAAACAGCTGCTTTCATCTTCATTCCTCCTTTGATTCTTTTCTTTATTTTAACATATTTTTTTAAATAAACAATGAACTACACTTTTATAAGCAATTATGTTATGATTATAACCATAAAAGAAGGTGAACCTATGATTGACAAAAGTCAAATAGTCAAAAAAAATAAAACAATTTTTTATTTAACATATGCCATTTTACTGGCTTTTGTTGTTTTTAATTACGAAACTGTTTTTGCTATACTCAGTGATATCTTAGCACTTGCGACACCTTTATATATCGCTATTATTATTGCTTTTATTTTAAATATACCTATGCGTAAGATTGAACATTTGTATGGTAAAAAGATCAAACGTAAAGGACTGAAAAGAGGTTTAAGTATTGCAACAACATTAATATTGGCTGTTATCTTGATTATTCTCTTTTCAGCATTTATTATTCCTAGACTTGGTGAAAGTATTGCCTTAATTATTACAAATATTTTTAATTATGCTGATCGTCTCGTCACAATGATTAATGATGCCTTAGCTCATTTCCATATCAATTATGCGATTAATTATGAATCTATTCAACAGGCTCTAACAAGCCTTGATTTGAATCATTTGCTTTCTCAAAGTGGTAATATTTTAGGGAATGCTGGAATTCATCTTATTTTTCAATCTATTGGTATCTTTGGTGTTTTTATTAATGCGATTACATCTTTTATTATGGCTATCTATTTACTGGCCAATAAAGAAACGCATTTAAGACAGTTAAAGAAAATTGTGACTTTCTTATTTGGATATCATCGTTCATTGGTGATTTTTGATATTGGTGCCGAAGCCAATCATTATTTTAATGGTTTTGTTTCTGGTCAGCTGTTAGAAAGCTGTATTTTAATGTTTTTAATGTATGTCGGCTTTAGAATAACAGGCTTACCTTTTCCAGAGTTGATTGCCTTTATTATTGGTATTTCCAGTCTTATTCCAATGTTTGGAGGTTATTTTGGATTTGCGATCAGTTTTATTTTAGTATTAGCTATTAACTCTACACAAGCTATTATCTTTACAATCTGCTTTGTGATTATTCAGCAATTTGAAGCCAATATTATTTATCCTCGTGTTGTAGGCGGAGCTGTTGGTATTTCTGGATTATATGTCTTATTATCATTAGTTATTTTTGGAAACTTATTTGGATTCTTTGGATTATTAATTGCGGTTCCAAGCATGGCTTTAATCTATGCTGTAGGAAGTCGCGTTGTTAATATTTCATTATATCGTAAACATATTGAAATCACAGATAAAACGATTAAAAAATTTGATGAGTAAAAACGGACATTTTGTCCGTTTTATTATTTCTATGATTCGATCATCTTTTTAACAGAGCGATTCATTTCCTTACGATATTGCGCATGAAATTTTCTTTTCGCAAAAGCCTGTATATAATTTTTGAGTTCATCTTCATTTTTACCAGTCTGTTTAATAAACATCTGTTTTGTTTCATCCATTGTTTTATGATGATAAGTATTGACACTTACCATATCTGCTAAATCAAAACGCTGTGGTTTTGGACGATTTTGTTGTTGTAGCGTTGGTTTTCCCAAAACAAGTAAAGTTGCCGGAATGGCATACTTTGGTAAATTAAAAAGTTTTTGATGAATTTCAAAATTTTCTAAAATATCCCCAATATAACATGATCCTATTCCTAAAGACCATGCTGCTACGACTGCATTTTGCGCTGCAATCATACAATCTTCCAAAGCTAAGATCAAATCAGACTCTTCCAATGGTTGGATATCTTTATCATAGTGAGTATATATATCATACCATTTTTGATAATCAGCTAAAAAAAGCAAAACCATAGGTGCCTGACTAATAAATGGCTGATGATCACAGGTAATAGCGAGCTGATCTTTTAAGGACTGATCCTGTATATCAATAATAGAATAAAGAGCCATATTGCCTGCTGTCGGTGCCTGTAAGGCAGATTTTAATATCCATTCTTTTTCCTCTGGCGTTATGATTTCATCACTATAAGCACGAACAGATTTTCTGTCAAATAATTTCTGAATTGTTTGATTCATTTTCAATACCTCCCTATTTATGATTATATCATAATCATGGATTATTTGTGGATTTCCATGTATAATAAGAGAGAAAGCGAGGTAAGATGAATGAGTATAGAAGAAAGATTTTTAAAATATATTAGTTTTGATACACAATCTGATCCTCAATCTTCAACAACACCTTCTTCTATGAAACAATTAGAACTAGGAAAATATCTTGTTGAAGAAATGAAAAAGATTGGTATTGAAGATGCTCACTTGGATCAAAGTGGTATTGTTTATGGAACAATTCCAGCAAACAGTGATCATGGAAAAGTCATTGGTTTTGTTGCCCATATGGATACTTCTCCTGATGCTTCTGGTCAAAATGTCAAACCACAAATCATTAGAGATTATCAGGGAACAACAATTACTCTTAATCAAGAGAAAGAATTATATCTTGATCCTCATGAATTTCCTGAACTTCTCAATGTGATTCATCATGATTTAATCACAACTGATGGAACAACATTGCTTGGTGCAGATGATAAAGCTGGGGTTGCGATTATCATGAGTATGGCTGAACATCTTTACCATCATCCTGAAATCAAGCACAATGATATTAAGATTGCTTTTACTCCTGATGAAGAAGTCGGTCGAGGAACTGAAAACTTTGATGTAGAAGCTTTCCATGCTGATTATGCTTATACAATTGATGGTGGTAATATTGCTGAAATTGAATATGAAAACTTTAATGCATTTAGTGCTGTCGTAGAAATCACAGGGAAAAGTATTCATCCTGGAAGTGCTAAAAATGCGATGATTAACTCTATTCGCATTGCTCAGGAATTTGATGCTATGTTACCAGTTCATGCCAGACCAGAATATACAGAAGGATATGAAGGTTTTAATCATCTTGAAAATATTCAGGGAAAATGTGAAAAAACAGTGATGGAATACATCATTAGAAATCATGATTTAACATTAGCTAAAAAACAATGTCAGGATTTTGAAAATATTGCTGCATTCTTAAATCAAAAGTATGGATATCCAATGGTTAAAGTCACAATTGAACAAAGTTACTTAAATATGCGTGAACATATTGAACAACATATGTATATCGTTGAAAATGCCATGGCAGCCATGAAAGAATGTGGTATTGAGCCATATGCTGTACCTATTCGTGGAGGTACTGATGGTGCTAATTTAACATATATGGGGCTTCCTTGTCCAAATTTAGGTACAGGTGGGTATAATTTCCATGGACCATTTGAGTATGTATCATTAACAATGATGAAAAAACAAGTAGAAGTTCTATTAAAAATAATTGAAAGAAATGAGGTTATATAAAATGTACGCAAAAAATGCTTGGGACAAATACGAAAGTAATCAATATCAAGATGTTATGGATTTTAATGAAGGTTATAAAGCTTTCTTAACAGCCGGTAAAACAGAAAGAGCTTGTGTAAAAGAATCTGTTGAACTTGCTAAAAAAGCTGGTTTTCAAGATATTGAAAATATGAATAGTTTAAAACCTGGAGATAAATTCTATGTGATCAATAAAGATAAAAACTTAGCTTTATTTATTATGGGAGAAAAACCATTAGTTGATGGAATGAGAATCTTAGGAGCACATATTGATTCACCACGTTTAGATTTAAAACAGAATCCACTTTATGAAAGTGATGGTTTTGCTTTATTAGATACTCATTATTATGGTGGTGTTAAAAAATATCAATGGGTGACTATTCCTTTATCATTATATGGTGTTGTTATTAAAAAAGATGGAACTAAGATTGATGTTGTGATTGGTGAAGATGATCATGATCCTGTTGTAGGTATTACAGATTTATTAATTCATTTATCTGCTGATCAAATGCAAAAAACAGCTGCGAAAGTGATTGAAGGAGAAAATTTAGATGTGACATTAGGAAGCATTCCTTTAAAAGATACTGAAAAAGATGCTGTTAAAGCGAATATTTTAAAACTTCTTCAAGAAAAATATGATATTGAAGAAGAAGATTTCTTAAGTGCAGAAATTGAAGTTGTACCAAGTGGCCCTGCCAGAGATTATGGTTTAGATAGAAGCATGGTTATGGGTTATGGACATGATGATCGTGTCTGTGCTTATACATCTTTAAAAGCTATTTTAGATATTCAGGAAATCCCACAATATACATCTTGTTGTATTTTAGTTGACAAAGAAGAAATTGGTAGTGTTGGTGCGACTGGTGCTCAATCTTTATTCTTTGAAAATACAATTGCTCAAATCTTACACTTATGTGGTGATGATACATTCTTATCTGTTAGAAAAGCTTTAGCTCATTCTATGATGTTATCAAGTGATGTCAGCGCTGGTTTTGACCCATTATATAAAGAAGTGAATGATCCTAAAAATGCCGCATATCTAGGAAAAGGAATTGTTTTCAATAAATACACTGGTTCTCGTGGTAAGAGCGGAAGCAATGATGCTAATCCTGAATACTTTGCTAAAATTAGAAATGTTATGGATCAAGCTGGTGTCCATTTCCAAACTGCTGAACTTGGTAAAGTTGATCAAGGTGGTGGAGGTACTATTGCCTACATCTTAGGAAATTATGATATGAATGTTATTGATGCAGGAATTGCTGTTTTAAACATGCATGCTCCTCATGAAATCGTATCAAAAGTCGATGTTTATGAAGCTTACTTAGCTTATACACAATTCTTACTTCAATTATAAAAAGCTCATCATGAGCTTTTTTTCTTACATAGACAAGTTTAGTTGTCTTTGATATAATAACCACATTAAGGAGCTAACTATATAAAATTCAAGTCATTTGATGAAAAAGTTTGAAAATG
>ERZ1643251.2193-NODE-2193-length-20367-cov-4.604421_pt1 | contig 20367 bp, 16 predicted proteins | sample MGYA00579261_ERZ1643251 | MGnify/ENA primary metagenome ERZ1643251 (study PRJEB29033, sample SAMEA4952267) | chicken gut metagenome | biome: Broiler Chicken; feature: Gastrointestinal Tract; material: Caecum | place: Ireland | collected 2018 | study: Broiler... | reverse complement strand
TTTTACAAGGCCTGCGAACGTATTTTTAATTATTCAACTGTCAAACTCCCGGCTGTACACGCCTTGCCGGGGCGCGGGTTTTGGTTTATACTAAAGTCTATAGAGAAAAGCATGAGAAAAAAGGGAAAACGCGCCGCCGCATCATGCCGCGGCTTTGCCTTGTAAACCGCCGGGCAGTGCGTGCCCATCACATGCGCTGGGAGGGGCGAGAATGCCCGGCTCCTGTCTTGCCCGAAGGGAGGGTACGCCTTGGATCTTTACCGCTGTGAATCGCCCGAATGCGATTTTGTCACCGCCAACCCGGATCTTGAACAATGCCCGGTTTGCGGCGGGGCTTTCTTTGTGCCGGCAACCGAAGAAGAAGTCGCCCCGCACGGCTGGTTCTACCTCAGCCAGGAGGCCGCCCGCGCACACCGCGAGACCGACGCCTATGCGGCGTCAGCCCGCGGCGCCGCGCTGGGCGACGCCGCCTGCCAGTGTGAACAGGGCCGCCGCTTGCATGAAGGCCGCGGCGTTGCGCGGGACCAGGCCGCTGCGGCCGCCTGCTTTGAAGCTGCCGCGGCGCAGAACAGCCCGGATGGGCAATGCCTGCTGGGCCTCTGCCATGAAAAGGGGGAGGGGGTGCCCCAAAGCTGGGAAAACGCAGCTTTCCTTTACCGCCAGGCTGCCGACCAGGGTTTTGCCCCGGCCCAGTGCAACCTGGGCTGGTGCTATGAGTATGGCAAGGGGGTTCCGCAGGACCCCCGCCGCGCCGTCTACTGGTACAGTGCCGCTGCTTTACAGAAAGATGCCAGGGCAGAGTGTTGTCTCGGCGTCTGCTATATGAATGGCATCGGGGTGGAGCCGGATATCGCCCGCGCGGTGCAGCTGTATGAAATGGCCGCTGCTGCGCACTATCCGCCGGCGCAGTGCAATCTGGGCCTTTTGTATGAGGAAGGCCGCGGGGTTGAGAAAGACCAGAAGAAAGCCGTGGCGCTTTACACCGCTGCCGCGGCCCGGGGGGCTGACCGCGCGCTCTTCGCCCTTGGCGCCTGCTATGAGGAGGGCAACGGCGTTGAAAAAGACCTGGACAAAGCCGCCGATTTGTACCGCCAGGCGGCGGAAAAGGGCCACCCGCGCGCACAGGTGAATTATGGGCTTTGCTGTGAATTCGGCCGCGGTACGCCCGCTGACCCCAAAGCCGCCGCCCACTGGTATGGGGAGGCCGCCAAACAGGGCGACCCCAACGGCGCCTGCAACCTCGGGTTCTGCTACGAAAGCGCCATCGGGGTGCCGCAAAGCTGGGGGGACGCTGTGCGCTGGTATGCGGCGGCGTCCGAAAAAGGGCACCCGCGCGCCCAATATTGCCTTGGCTGGTGTTATGAGTTCGGCCGCGGCCTGCAGCGCGATGAGACCGAAGCCGCCCGGCTGTATGAGCTGGCGTCCAGGCAAGCGTACGCCCCCGCGCTGACCCGGCTGGGCCTGCTGTATGAAGACGGCCGCGGCGTGGCCCAGAGCTGGGACAAAGCGGTGAATTGTTACCGCCGCGCGGTTGAATGCGGGTATGCCCCGGCCCAATGCAGCCTTGGCTGGTGTTATGAGTTCGGCAAAGGGGTGGACAAGGACCCCGCCGAGGCCGCCCGGCTGTACGCGGCGGCCGCTTCGGCAGGCGATCCGCGGGGGGCCTGCATGCTCGGCGTAATGTATGAAAACGGGTCCGGCGTAGCCAAAGACGAAACCCGCGCGGCTGAGCTTTACCGCACCGCGGCGGACAAAGGTCTTGCCCGCGCCCAGTACAACTATGCGCTTTGCTGTGAGCAGGGCCGCGGCGTACCCCAAAGTTGGGAAGAGGCTGTCCGCTGGTATCGCAAAGCCGCTGACCAGGGCCATGCCGGCGCGGCCTGCAACCTTGGCTGGTGTTATGAGTTCGGCAAAGGCGTCGGGCAGGATATGGCCCGGGCGGTGGCCTTTTACCGCAAGGGGGCGGAAGGCGGCGACGAACAGGCCCAGTGCAATCTGGGCTGGTGCTATGAAAGCGGCAGCGGCGCCGACCAGGACTGGGCTGCGGCCGTCCGCTGGTACCGGGCTGCGGCACAGCAAGGTCTGGCCCGCGCCCAGTGCAACCTGGGGCTCTGTTATGAAAACGGTACCGGCGTTGACCAGGACTGGGCGCAGGCGGCTGCATGGTACGCCAAGGCGGCGGATCAGGGCTATGCCCCGGCGCTGTGCTACCTGGGCAACTGTTATGAAAACGGCACCGGAGTGGAGCAAAACTGTACCCGTGCCGCGGCGCTCTACCGCCAGGCGGCAGATAAAGGTCTGCCGCGCGCCCAGTGCAGCCTGGGACTGCTGTTTGAGAAGGGGGACGGCGTGCCCCAAAGTTGGGAAAAAGCGGTGGAGTGGTACCGTACCGCGGCCGACCAGGGCTACGCCCCGGCCCAGTGCAACCTTGGCTGGTGCTGTGAATTTGGCAAAGGGGTCGCCCGGGATACGGCGGCCGCCTTCGGCTGGTACACCAAGGCCGCCGAGCAGGGCCTGGCCCGTGCTGCGTGCTGTCTGGGGCAATGCTATGAATCCGGAACCTTCCCGGATGCCGCGCAGGCCGCGCTGTGGTACCGCCGCGCGGCCGAGCAGGATTACCCGCGCGGAATGTATGCGCTGGGCCGCTGCCTTGAAACCGGGCGCGGCGTCCCGCGCGATCGGACCGCCGCCCGCAACTGGTTCCAGCGCGCCGCGGACGCCGGGCTGGCCGACGCGCAGGAAGCGCTGAAGCGAAGGAGACGGAGACTCTTCTGAGGGGTGCTGGAAAAACGCCCCGGCCAACAGGACACAATCCCCATCCAAATAGAAAAAACGCGCCTGCCGCGCGGTCTTGAAAGGCAGTCGGAATCGTTCCGGCCTCCTTTCGAGATCCCCGGCGGGCGCTTTTTTCGTTTTTCATGGCACACCGCCGGAAAACCGGGAACGGCTTGCGGGATAAATTTTCTGCATAAGAAAATTATTATATTCCAAATCAGAAAATTCAGGGCTGTTCAACCGCGCGGCACCGGCGTAGAATAGAGGGCAGAAAAGGGCAAGCGGACGCCCAAGGAAATCCGGGATGTGGCGAAGCCCACGGTACGGTTCCATCCGGCGGCAACGCAGCACGCCGCCCCCTTTTCTTGCGCACCGTCAAGGAGGTTGATAGAATGCAGGTTATGCTGGCCGAAAACATCCGGGCCTTCCGCCGCGAGAAAAAACTGACCCAGGAGCAGCTGGCCGAGGTGCTCGGCGTCACGGTGGGCACCGTCTCAAAATGGGAGAGCGCCGCCTCGACGCCGGACGTCGGGCTGATTATGGAGATGGCCGACTTTTTCGGCACCTCGGTGGACCTGCTGCTGGGCTACCGGCAGCAGAGCGCCAGTCTGGCCGATACGCTGGCGCATCTGCGCGCGCTGCGCCACGACAGGCGCTACGCCGAGGGTCGCCGCGAGGCCGAGAAGGCGGTCAGGCGCTTCCCCAACAGTTTTGATGTTGTCTACCAGAGCGCAATGCTCTGGCAGATGGCCGGGCTGGAGGAGCAGGACAAAGCGGCCAGCCGCCGCGCCGAAGCGCTTTATGGCCGCGCGCTTGAGCTGTTTGACCAGAACACCGATCCCACAATCAGCCGCGTTTCCCTCAACAACTGCCTGGCGAACGCCTTGCTGGAGTTGGATGAGACCGAGCGCGGCATCGAGCTGCTCAAACAGAACAACGTCGAAGGGGTCAACAACGCCCGGATCGGCCAGGTCCTCGCCCAGCTCGAGGGCCGCGGTGACGAAGCGCTCGACTATTTTGAAGAGGCCCTGCTCGATTCCATCGCACAGTTAATTGAGATCTGTGTCGGCTATCTCAATGCGGCGGCCGGCGGCTGTGCGGCCGGGCCGGCGCGCGCGCTCACGCAGTTGGTGGCCGGTTTCCTGGCCGGGCTGCGGCGGCCGGGCGGCGCCTCGCCGATGGATAAATACCTGCCCGCCCTGTGGTGCGGCTGCGCCATTTTGTCCGAAGAACAAGTCCTGCCCGAACAGGCCGCGGCTGACCTGCGCACCGCCTGGCAGCTCGCCAAGGTCTACGACGCCGCGCCCACCACCCGGATGGATGCGATCCGCTTCGTGCGCCCCGGCAAGCTGCAGCAGGCCGCCGCGTTTGACGATTTCGGCCTGACGGCCCGCGCCGGGGTTGACACCATGCTACAGAAGAACGGGACGGAGCACCCCCGCCTGGCCGCTCTTTGGAAGGAGTTTACCGATGAAGAAGAACACGAAACCGACAAAGCCTGACCGCGAAACGCTGGCCCGCCGCCGGCAATTCACCCGCCAGTTTTACCGCGGCAACCGCGCCACCCTGGCGTTTGCCATGGCGGCTTGCATCCTGGCGGCCGCGGTGAATTTGGCGCTCTCCTGGCTGCTGCAGCAGACGGTGGACCTGGCCACCGGCGCGGGCGGCACCTGCACGCTGGGGCAGCTGGCGCTCATCACGCTGGGGCTGCTGGCCGGATGCGCCGTGCTGGATGCTGCCTCCGCCTGGGCACGGCCGCGTTTTTTGTCCCGCGCGATCGCCCAGTACCGCGAATACGCCTACGCGGAGCTGCTCAAGAAAAACCTCGCCACCTTCACGCGGGAGGATACCGCCGTCTACCTCTCGGCGCTTTCAAACGACGCCAACAGCATCGAGACCAACTACCTGCAGAAGATGTTCGAGTTCTGGGGCAACGCCGTGCTGTTTGCCGGGGCGCTGGTGATGATGTTTTTCTACAGCGCGCCGCTGGCCGTGGTGGCGCTTGTGCTCTCGGCGCTGCCGCTGGCGGTCTCGATGCTGCTGGGGCCGCGGCTGGCCCGGGCCGAAACCGCCCTTTCGGCCGAGAACGCCCGCTTTGTGGCTGCCGTGAAGGAAGGGCTGGGCGGCTTTTCGGTGGTCAAGAGCTTCCAGGCTGAGCGGCAGGCCTACGGCCTCTTTGCCAAAAGCAGCCGCCGGGTGCAGGACGCGATGCGCCGCCGGCTGCGGGAAAATTCGATCCTCGGTTCGGTGGGATCGACGGTGGGCGCCGCAGCGCAGATGGGGGTCTTTCTGGTCGGCTGCTGGATGGCGCTGGCCGGCCGGGGCATCACGCCCGGTGTACTCGTGATCTTTGTCAACCTGATGGGCTGTGCGATCAATTTTGTCGCCGCGCTGCCGGATTTTGTCTCCAACCACACCGCCTGCTGCGCGCTGATCGACCGGCTGGCCGGCGCGCTCGCCGTCAACCTGCAGGCATCGGGCAGGGCGGCGCCGAACCGGCTTGAAACGGCCATCCGGCTGCAGAATCTTTCTTTTGGCTACGAGCCCGGCCAGCCGGTGCTGCGGGATGTATCGGCCGAATTCGAGGCCGGCAAAAGCTACGCGGTGGTGGGGGCTTCGGGCAGCGGCAAATCCACGCTGCTGCGCCTGCTGATGGCGGGGGAAGGCCGCTACGACGGCAACATTTTCTACGACGACGCCGAGCTGCGCACCGTCAGCACCGACTCGCTCTTCGATCTTGTCTCGCTGATCGAGCAGAACGTCTTTGTCTTTGACAGCTCGATCCGGGATAACATCACGATGTTCCGGGATTTCCCGCCCGACGAGCTCGCGCGGGCGGTGCGGCTCTCCGGCCTGGGGCCGCTCATCGACGCCAAGGGCTGCGACTACCGCTGCGGCGAGAACGGTGCGAACCTGTCGGGCGGCGAGCGGCAGCGCATCTCGATCGCCCGCTGCCTGCTGCGCCGCGCGCCAGTGCTGCTGGTGGACGAGGCCACCGCCGCGCTCGACAAAGAAACCGCCTTCCGGGTTGCAAGCTCGATCCTGGATCTGCAGGGCATGACCCGCATCGTCGTCACTCACGCCCTCGACGCCGCGCTGCTGCGCCGGTACGACGGCATCCTCGTGCTCAAAAACGGCGCGGTTGTCGAGCGCGGGCAGTTTGCGGAGCTGATGGACAGAAAAGGGTATTTCTACTCGCTTTACACCGTTTCGCAGTGAAGCCCATCACACAGAGACATAAAAACCGCCCGCCCTGGGGAATAACCAGGGCGGGCGGTTGGTGGTTTTGGCAGAATGTTTTAGCGGTAGAGGCCGTGCAACAATAAATTCCTGGCAATCACCCCAACGCCGCCAGCGCCGCCCGCAGCCGGGCGAGGGTTTCCTCTTTGCCGAGCATCGCGGCCAGGTCGGTGCCGCCGCCGGGCGTGCGGGCCTTGCCCGAAAGCGCGATGCCAAGCGGGTAGAGCAGCCAGCCGTTTTTCTTGCCGAGCTCCTCGGCCTTCGCCTTGCAGACCTCAAAAATCGCGTCGCGGCTCCAGTCCGCCTGCGCTTCCAGCACCGGCAGCAGCGCTTCAAGCGCCTCTTTGGCCGATTCGGGGGTCGTTTTCTGCTTTTTGTTGCGGTAGAGTTCGGCGTCGAAGGGGAGCACCGCGTCAAAGAAATCGAGCTGCGGCGGAATATCCTCCAGCACCTCGCACCGCGGCTGCAGGTTGGCGCAGAGCAGGTCGCGGTCGATCGGGCGGCGCACGGCGCTGTCGATGAAGGGATCGGCCAGGCGGCGGAACTCCTCGGCAGGCAGCGCGCGGATGTAAGCCGCGTTGATCGCCCGCAGCTTGAGCGGGTCAAAGATGGCCGGCGACTTCGAGATGCGGCCGGGGTTCCAGATCCTGACCATCTCGTCGAGCGAGAAGATCTCCTCCTCGCCCTCCGGCGCCCAGCCGAGCAGCAGCAGATAGTTGAGCACGGCGGCCGGCAGGTAGCCCTTGGCGACAAGATCCTGGTAGCTCGCGTCGCCGTTGCGCTTCGAGAGCTTGTGCTGGGCGTCCTTCATGACCGGCGGGCAGTGGATGTAAACCGGCAGCTCCCAGCCGAAGGCTTCGTAGAGCAGGTTGTACTTCGGCGTGCTTGAAAGATACTCGCTGCCGCGGATGACATGGGTGATGCCCATGAGGTGGTCGTCAACGACGTTCGCAAAGTTGTAGGTCGGCATCCCGTCGCTCTTGATGAGGATCTGGTCGTCAAGCTCCGAATTGTTGACCTCAATGTGGCCATAGACGACATCGTCAAACGCCGTGACCCCCTCGGCAGGGATCTTCTGGCGGATGACGTAGGGCTCGCCGGCTGCGAGCTTGGCGGCGACTTCCTCCGGCGAGAGATCGCGGCAGTGGCCGTCGTAGTGCGGCACCTCGCCGTTTGCCTTCTGCTCGGCGTGCAGGGATTCGAGCCGTTCTTCGTTACAGAAGCAATAGTAAGCCTTGCCGGCTTTGACGAGCTGCTCGGCATATTGCTTGAAAAGCCCCATCCGCTCGCTCTGGATATAGGGGCCGACCGGGCCGCCGATGTCGGGGCCTTCGTCCCAGGTCAGGCCGGTGGCGCGCAGCGTATCATAGATGATGTCGGCCGCGCCTTCCACCAGCCGCTCCTGGTCGGTATCCTCAATCCGCAGGATGAAGGTGCCGCCGTTGTGGCGGGCCTGCAGATAGGTGTAAAGCGCGGTGCGCAGGTTGCCCACATGCATATACCCGGTGGGCGAGGGCGCAAAACGGGTGCGAACGGTGTTGGACATAGGGCGATATCCTCCCAGATCGGCCGGAAAACGGCCGGAATTTTCTATTTTCAGTTTAGCGGCTGCGGGCGGGTTTGTCAACCTCGCCGCGCCTTGACAAACGCCGGCCCATGCCCTATACTGAACTACAATACAAAAGGAGAGACCGTTATGTCTGAATCGATGTCCGAATCGTCCATTCTGCCGGCGCGCAAGCGCATTTTGTCCGGCATCCAGCCCACCGGCACCCCCACATTGGGCAACTATCTCGGCGCGCTGCGCAACTGGGCGCTGCTGCAAAACAGCTACGATTGCCTGTATATGATCGCCGACCTGCATGCTTTGACCGTGCGGGAAGAACCCGCAACGCTGCGCCGCAACAGCCGCGCGCTGGCCGCGCTGCTGCTTGCCGTCGGTATTGACCCGCAGCAGCACATCCTGTTTGTGCAGAGCCATGTGCCGGCCCACTGTGAACTGGCCTGGGTGCTGGCCTGCAACACCCAGTTCGGCGAACTGTCCCGCATGACCCAGTTCAAGGACAAGAGCGCCAAACATCCCGACAATGTCAACGGCGGCCTGTTCACCTACCCGGTGCTGATGGCGGCCGATATCCTTGTCTACAACGCCGACCTCGTCCCGGTCGGGCAGGACCAGACCCAGCACCTCGAAATCGCGCGGGACATCGCCGGCCGGTTCAACGGTATCTATGGAGATACCTTCACACTGCCCGAAGGCTATGTGCCGGCCGCCGGCGCCAAAATCATGTCGCTGTCTGAACCAACCAAAAAGATGAGCAAATCCGACCCCAACGTCAACAGCTTTGTGCTGATGACCGACGATAAGGACGCCATCCTGCGCAAGTTCAAGCGCGCCGTGACCGATTCGGACGGCGTGGTGCGGTTTGATCCCGAAAACAAGCCTGGCGTTTCCAACCTGATGGCGATTTACGCTTCCTTCACCGGCAAGGCGATGGAGGAGATCGAAGCAGAGTTTGCGGGCCGCGGCTACGGCGATTTCAAGGCGGCCGTTGCCGAAACAACCGCCGATGCGCTCGCGCCGGTGCAGAGCGAATATGCCCGTATCCTGGCGGACAAAGCTTATGTTGACGGTGTGCTCAAGGATGGCGCGGCCCGCGCGGCGCGGCTGGCCAACCGTACCGTGGCAAAGGTGTACCGCAAGGTGGGCCTGCTGCAGCTGGAACGCTGAAAAACAAAACCGATTTGTTTCCCCCGGGGGCTTGTGCTACGGCGCAAGCCCCCGGGGGTTCTTCTTACAGAAATTTGACAAATTTTCTTTTGCGCTCCGTCTTGATTTTGCCTGGGCGGGGTGTATAATTAGTGGCGTATTTTTTGGCGGCGGCCAGGTAGAGGGGACTGCCGCACAGGAAAATTTTTGACGACAGAAGGGAAAGTTTATGACGAAAGATCTGACCGGCGGAAACCCGCTCCGGGTGATTGCGCTGTTCACGCTGCCGCTTGTGCTGGGCAATCTGTTCCAGCAGTTTTACTCATTGGCGGATACGATCATTGTCGGCCGGTTTGTCGGCGTCAGCGCGCTGGCGGCGGTCGGCGCGACCGGGTCGGTTAACTATCTGATCCTCGGCTTTTGCATCGGCATCTGCAACGGGTTTGCCATTCCCATTGCCCAGCATTTTGGCGCGCGGGATTACAGCGCCATGCGCCGCAGCATCGCAAACGCCGGCTGGCTGTGCGTCGGCTGGGGCGCAGTGCTCACGGTTCTGACCGTTGGGCTGACCCGCCCGATCATGCAGCTTATGCAGACACCGGCCGATATCATTGACGATGCCTGCATCTATATCGGCTGGATCTTTGCGGGGATTCCGTTCGTCTTTCTGTACAACATGGTCAGCGCGATTATGCGGGCGCTGGGGGACAGCAAAACCCCGCTGTACTTCCTTGTGCTGACCAGCGCGCTCAATGTCGGGTTGGACCTTTACTTCATCCTTGTATTCAAGATGGGGGTGCTCGGCGCCGCGGTCGCCACCGACCTTTCGCAGGCCATTTCGGGCGTTCTGAGCTTTGCATATATGCTGCGCCGGTTTGAAATGCTCAAAATGCAGCCCGGGGAGACAAAGGTTGACAAGGCTGTCTGCCTGCGCCTTTCCTCCATGGGGCTGCCGATGGGGCTGCAGTGCAGCATCACGGCCATTGGCAGCGTAATCATGCAGAGCGCAGTCAACATGCTGGGCTCCACGGCGGTGGCGGCGGTTACGGCGGCCGGCAAAACCCAGAACCTGCTCACCGTTCCGCTGGAAAGCATCGGCACCGCCATGGCGACCTACGCGGGGCAGAACCTTGGCGCTTCGCGGCTGGGGCGGGTACGGCGCGGCGTGCTCAGCGCGAACGGCATGGTGGTGGCTTATTCGCTGGTGGCCGTTGTGCTGCTGCACTATTTTGATATCTACATCATCGCCCTGTTCCTGGATACTTCGTCCGAATTGACTATTGTAACGATGGCGCGTGAATATATGTTCTGGAACAGCCTGTTCTTCATCCCGCTCGGCATGCTGATTGTCTGGCGGTACTCGATCCAGGGGCTGGGCTACTCAAGCCTGGCGATGCTCGCCGGCGTGGCGGAGATGGTTGCCCGCACGGTGGTGGCGCTTGCGCTGGTTCCGCTGCTGGGCTATTTCGGGGCCGAACTTTCAAACCCCGCGGCCTGGGTGGCGGCCTGCGTGATGCTTTACCCGGCCTACCGCTGGACGATGCGCCAGCTTGAAAACCGTATGCACGCCCGCCGGCTGGCCGCGCTGCACAAGCTCGGGCTGGAGGAAAAAGCGTAGAGGGCGTTTTGGTGGGGATAGGCTGCGCCTGCCGGAAAAGCCTCTTGCTTACCCTTTGCAAAAGGTGTATACTATACTATATTTTTGCATGGATATGCATCCATAGAGGGAAAATCGGAAAGGAAGTTCATTATGGCAAACACGAAGACCCCGTTTTTGTCCAAGGCGCAGGCCGAGGCGATTGCGGCCGATGTGCCCACCCCGTTCCATGTTTATGACGAGGCCGGCATCCGGGAAAACGCCCGCAAGGTGCACAAGGCCTTCGCCTGGAACCCCGGTTTTCGGGAATACTTCGCCGTCAAAGCCACCCCGACCCCGGCCCTGCTTGATATCCTCAGGCAGGAAGGGTGCGGCGTTGACTGTTCAAGCTATACCGAGCTGCTGCTCAGCCAGGCCGTGGGGTTCACCGGGCGGGAGATTATGTTCTCTTCGAATGAGACACCGGCCCAGGATATGCGCAAAGCCTGGGAGCTTGGCGCAACAATCAACCTTGACGACCTGACCCATGTCGATTTCCTTGAACAGGTGGCCGGCATCCCGGAGGTTATCAGCTGCCGGTTCAACCCCGGTGGGGTGTTTGACCTGGGCAACGGCATCATGGACAATCCCGGCGACGCCAAATACGGCATGACCGAAGATCAGATGGTACAGGCCTTTACCCGTCTGGCAGAAAAAGGTGCGCGGGAGTTCGGCATCCACGCCTTTTTGGCCAGCAACACCGTTACCGACGATTATTACCCGGAACTGGCCGGCGTACTGTTCCGGCTGGCCGTGCGACTGAAAGAAAAGACCGGCGTCCATATCGGGTTCATCAATTTGTCGGGCGGCGTCGGCATCCCGTACAAGCCCGGGCAGCGCGCCAACGACATCCTTGCCATTGGCGAGGGGGTCCGCCGCCAGTATGCGCAGATTCTGGTTCCCGCCGGCATGGGAGACGTGGCGATCTACACCGAGATGGGCCGGTTCATGCTCGGACCTTACGGCGGGCTGGTGACGACCGCTATCCATGAAAAGCATATCTACAAGGAATACATTGGTGTTGACGCCTGCGCGGCCAACCTTATGCGGCCGGCTATCTATGGCGCCTACCACCATATCACGGTGCTTGGCAAGGAAGAAGCCCCGGCCGACCATCTCTACGATGTGGTCGGCGGCCTGTGCGAGAACAACGACAAGTTTGCAATCGACCGCCAGCTGCCCAAAATCGACCGCGGCGACCTGCTCTTCATCCACGATACCGGCGCGCACGGCTTTGCGATGGGCTACAACTACAACGGCAAGCTGCGCAGCGCCGAAGTACTGCTGAAAACGGACGGCACCCATGCGCTGATCCGCCGTGCCGAAACGCCGGCTGATTACTTCGCCACCCTGGATGTGACGCCCTATTACAAAAATCTGGAACTGTAAGCCATAGGGATGCCCTCGGCGGGAAAGCCTGCCCGAGAGGCCCGGCAACAAAAACAAAGCACCGCCCGGACGGTCCAAACCGTCCGGGCGGTGCTTTGTGGCAAGGATGCATAAAGAGGAAATGGGCGAACTGCGTCAATCGCGGTTACGGCCCAGCAAACGCAGAACATACAGGAAGATGTTGATGAAATCGAGATAGAGGTTCAGCGCGCCGATGATGGAGGCTTTGTGCAGCATCGCGGCATCGCCGCCGAAATACGCATAATGGTGGCGCAGCATCTGGGTATCATAGGCGGTCAGGCCCATAAACAGCAGCAGCGCAACCGCGCAGTACAGGATGTCCAGCATACCGAAGCTGATGCCGAGCAGCATACCAAACAGGCTGCCAACCAGGCTCACAAGCAGCAGCGCTATCAGGCCGCCGAACAGTTTGGGCGCCCAGCCGGTCAGGTCTTTCTGGGTACGCCAGCCATAAACTGCCATAATGCCGAAATAGACCGCCCCGACCAGGAACGCCAGAACCAACGTTTCAAGCCGGTAGGCGACAAAGATCACGCTGAGGTTGACGCCGTTGAGCACGGCATACCCGAAAAAGAGCGCCGTTGCGGTGCCGGGCTGCAGCTTGGTCACCCGGGCGCTGAGCGCCACAACCATCACAAGCTCTGCAATAACCAGCACAAAGACCAGCCCGGTGGAGAAAAGCATCATCCAGGCGCCGCTCATAACCGTGAGAAGCGCGACGCCGAAAGTCGCCAGCAAACCGGCGAACATCCAGCCGAAGGTCTTGGTCATAAACTCGCTCAAAGTGCCGAACGGGCTTTCGGCATAGGAGATATGATAGTATTGATCGTTCATAGTGTTGCAATCCCCTTTCTGATTGGCTACACTAAAGGTGTATGGAAAAGCCGAAACGCCCGGGAGGGTATCCGGCTTTTGATCTTACACGCTTATTATACACACAGTTTTGACAAAGATGTGTTGCGAAACTGTAAATCTTTTATGGCGAAACTGCGCCCGGAAAGGAACATTTATGAACACCGCGCCGGATGCTTTCGGCATCTACCTGCATATCCCATACTGCCACGCCCGCTGCCGGTACTGTGATTTTCTGTCCACCCCCGGCGCGCATGGCGTGCCGCAGCCCTATGTCGATGCGCTTTTGCGGGAACTTTCCCGCTGGAAAGACCGCCCCCCGGCCGATACCGTCTATTTCGGCGGCGGCACACCCTCGCTGCTGCGCCCTGCGCAGGCGGCTGCGCTGATCGCCGCCTGCAACCCGCGCCCCGGGGCGGAGATCACGCTGGAAGCAAACCCCGAAGCCGTCACCCCCGAAAGCCTGGCCGGGTTCTGGGCAGCCGGCGTAACCCGGTTGAGCTTTGGGGTGCAGAGCGCGCGGGACGCCCAGTTGCGCACCCTGGGCCGGCTGCACACGGCGGCCCAGGCGGCCCGGGCGCTGGCCTGGGCGAAGGACGCCGGCTTCCGCGACCTCTGCGGCGATATCATGCTGGCGCTGCCGGGGTATTCCAACGCTGAGTTTGACGAAACCCTTGCCCTTCTGCAGGAGGGCGGCTGTAACCATATCTCGGCCTATCTGCTGAAAATTGAACCCGGTACCGCTTTTTACCGCAACCCGCCGGCCAACCTGCCCGACGCCGATGCGGCGGCGGATTTCTATCTTTATGCGGTCGGGCGGCTTCAGGCGGCCGGGTATGAACAGTATGAGATCAGCAACTTTGCGCGTCCGGGCCACCGCGGCCGGCACAACCTGCTTTACTGGAACTGCCGTGAGTATGGCGGCATCGGCCCAGGCGCACACAGCTGCCTGGGCGGCGTGCGGCGGTACTGGCCCGGCGATCTGGCCGGTTTTATCGCCGGTACGCTGCAGGAGGAAACGGAAGGCGTCTGCAATGCCGAGGATTTCCTGCTCATGCAGCTTCGGCTGACAAGCGGGCTCAGCCTTATTGAGTACCAGGCCCGCGGCGGCGCGCTGTTTACCAAAGAGCAGGACGCATTTTTGCGCCGCTGCGCTGCCGCCGGATATGCCGTTTACGACGGCCAGACCCTGCGCCTGACCCCGGCCGGGCTGGTGGTGCAGAATGCAATTCTGGAAGAATTGATCTGAGTAGGGAAGGCCGGTCAGCGGGCCTTCTCCGCGCTATGGCCGGCGGCGCGCATCCGCCGAAGGGCAAAGACCAGCACAGGCAGGGCGAGCCATACGCCGCTGCGCAGCAGCGCCGGCAGCCAGATACTGCTGAGCGCGGCGGCCGCCGTGCCGCCGCCTTCGGAAAAAGCGTGCTGTGCGGCAAAAAGTGCCGGCAGCCCAAGCGCAGCCAGCGCCAGGCAAACCGCGCTCAGCGCAATGGCGGCCCCGTACCGCCGCGGACGGCCGCAGCGGCACCAGCCCAAATACAAAAATGCGGCAGCCAGCGCGCAAAACAGCCCGAACAGGGAAAAATCCGGCCCGCTGGCGGTCACAACAATGGCGGTCGGCCCGTCTGCGCCGCCAATGATCCCGCTTGTTTGTGCGGGCATACTGGCCAGCGCCATCCATAGAGCCAGCAGCGCGGCGGCCGCAGCGAACAGCCAGCGCCAGGGCGAAGCAGGGCGCTGATGTTCCGGGAAGGCGGCGTTCAGGTTTGCGGCCAGTTCGGCCGGGCTGCCAAGGTCTGCCTCAATCTCGGCAAGCGTCTCGCCGGCGTCCAGCCGGCTCTGCAGGTCGCTGGCCAGGTCGTTCATCACCCGCAGCTTGGTCTGGCGGTCCAGCCGCAGGCGGCGCTCAACGGCGTTGACATACTGTTTGATGGCGTTCATCGGGCGTCCTCCTCCCTACAAATCTGGTTTACGCAGGCGGCAAATTCCTGCCAGGCGGCTTTCTCGCCGGCCAGGGCGGCGCGGCCGGCTTCGGTGATGGTGTAGACTTTGCGCGGCATTGCCCGCATGCCGGTTTCGGCCAGGTTTTTCCAGGCTGAAGCGATGCACCCCTCATCCTCCAACCGGTATAGAATGGGGTAGAGCGTGCCTTCTTTCAGGTCCAACAGCCCGCCGCTGGCTGTGCGCAGCTGCTGGATGATCGCATAGCCGTGGGCCGGTGCGCGGGCCAGCCGCTGCAGCACCAGCATTTCGAGCGCGCCCTTGCGCAGCTGCTGAGCGAACCGCTGCTGCGGCGATGGTTTGGCGGCAGGGGACATGGCAAAACCCTCCTTACAGGCAAAGGCGGCTACTGGCCTTTGCTATATACTTAGTTATCCTAAGTATTGTATAACACAAAGCTGCCCCGCTGTCAAGTGACAGCGGGGCTTTGATAATGCGGTCAGTCTTCGATGATCTCAACCGTCTTCATCCGCACGGGGGTACGGGGCTTGTCGTTCCAGTCGGTCGGGGTGGAGGCGATTTCATCAACGGCTTCCATGCCGTTGACAACATGGCCGAACGCAGCATACTGGCCGTCCAGATGGGGCGCGTCGTCATGCATGATGAAGAACTGGCTGCCGGCGGAATTCGGGTCCATCGCGCGGGCCATACTGATCACGCCGCGGGTGTGTTTGATCGGGTTGGGCACGCCGTTGGCTGCAAACTCACCCTTGATATGCCAGCCCGGGCCGCCCGTGCCGGTGCCCAGCGGGCAGCCGCCCTGGATCATAAAGCCGGGGATGACGCGGTGGAAGGTCAGGCCGTTGTAAAAGCCCTGGCGAACCAGTTTTTCAAAATTTTCGCAGGTCAGCGGCGCGGCAGTTTTGTCAAGGGCAATGTCAATCGTCTTGCCGTTTTCCATCGTAATACGGATCATGGGTTTTCCTCCTTTTGTGTGGCGGCGGGCTTGCGGCTCGCTTCGGTTTCGGTTCCGGTGGTATAGTCCAGGCTGCCCAGCAGCTTGGCCAGGTCGTTCTCGGGCAGTACCCCCATCCAGTGCTGCAGCGCGCCGGTCATCAGCAGCGCACTGCGGCGCTCGGCCTCTTTCAGCAGCGCAAACGCGCCGCCGTGGCGCGCGGCGCCGGTGGCGGGGTCGGTCCAGTCGTCAGGCAGGTCAAGCGCCAGGGCCCGCGGACTGACATGCCCGGTCAAAAAACCGCGCCCGCCCCACACGCTTTCCACCAGCCAGAACAGCGCTTTTCGGATGCCGTGCCGGCTGGGGAACAGCCGCCGCACACGGTTCAGGTAAAAAAATGCATCCCCCAGGCATTCGGTGCTCACCGTCACGCCGTATACCTCCTGCAGGCAGGTTTGCAGCAGCGCGGCAATCTCGGCCAGGTCGGCGCCGGCCGGCACTGGGCTGCTGTCATCAGCCGGAACCTGGGAAACGCCGGTATCCTCGGCATGCAGGGTTGAGTCAAGCGCGATCTCAAAATAGCCGTGCCCGCCTTTGCCGGCGTAGGGCATACCGGGCCGGCACATCGCAACGACATAAGGGTGCAGCGTTGTATCCGCCGCATAGTGGCTCAAAAAACCTAGCGCATATTCGACCTGGGCGGCGGTTTTTACATGGCGCAGCAGGGAAAGCAGAAACGCGCCGGTTGCTTCGTCATGCATACGGTTGCCGAGCGCCGGCAGGTCGAACCGGCGTTCGCGGGCCGGCTTCCATACCTCAAAGGTGAAAAAGACGTCCGGCCCGTTGGCGCCGGCTGCAAAAGCCGCAGGGCGGTGCAGTTTGTAATGGATGCCGGCGGCCGCCTTGCGGGCGGTGCGCACATGGGTATAGCCTTCCGGCATGGGGCGGTACCTCCTGGGCACGGGGCAAAAGAATAAGGGGTATGGCCGCAGCGGCCATATACCCCTTTATTGTATCCAGTTCGGCTGTGTTTGTCAATCAAGGACGAGCCGGATCAGATATCGAGATTTTTCCCTTTCAGCGTGCGGGGCAGAACCGCAAAATAGAGCACTGCGCCAACGCCGATGATAAGCAGGATGGAAAGGATCCCGTAGGGGCTGGAAGCCGCGTTGATGGCGTCAACCTGTTCCGCCGTGGCGGTGGCGGCAGTCAACCCCTGGGAAACGAGCATCCCGTCAGCCACAACGGCGCTGACAAAGCCGACGAGCGCCGGGCCCATGATGGAACTGAATTTGCCGAAGATATCAAAGAAACCGAAGAACTCGCCGCTGCGGTCCTTGTCCGGCAGCAGCTTGCCGAACATGGAGCGGGACAGCGCCTGAATGCCGCCCTGGCTTGTTGCACAGAGCACGGCCAGCAGCCAGAACTGCCAGAGCTCCCGCATGAAGAAGGCGAAGACGCAGATGAACATATAAACGCACACGCCCACGCCTACCATGACCCGCGCGCCGAACTTGGCGCTGAGTTTGATGTAAAGCAGGCAGAACGGCAGCCCCAGCACCTGTACCAGCAGCAGGGCCAGCAGCATGCCGGTGGAGTCCAGCCCGAGGTTGGTGCCGTAGGTCGTCGCCATGCTGATGACGGTGTGTACGCCGTCAATATAGAAGAAATAGGCTAGAATGTAGACGAACATCGTTTTGTTGGCGATGATCTCCCGCGCGGTTGCGCCGACGCCGCGGATGTTGCGGCCTACGTCGCCCTTCTCATACGGTTTGCCCGAACGCTGCTGGCAATTCCTGAGCAGCGGCAGGCTGAACCCGAACCACCACAGCGCCGTGACCGCAAAAATAACGGCCAAACAGGTCAGCATCGGGATGCCGATGAGGTTCATGACCAAAAAAATGACAAGCGGAATGGTGGAACCGCCGATGTAGCCGAGCCCGTACCCAAGGGTGGAAACCCGGTCCATCCGGTCAGGGGTGGTTACATCGGTCAGGAAGGCGTCATAATAGATGGCCGAAGCGTCAAAGCCGATTGTGCTCAGGATATAGAGCACCAAAATCAACCCGGCCACCTGCCCGGCCGCCGAGGTCGAGGAGGTGAAATCCATGAGCGGCGTGAAGGAAAGCCCCGCAACCGCAACGACGCCGAGCAGCAGAAAGAAGGTGAACAGTTTTTTGCGCATGCCGCGGATATCGCCAAAAAACCCGAGAAAAGGGGCCGCTATGGCAACAATCGCCATTGCAATGCTTGTCGCATATCCCCAGGTGGACAGGCTGGACACGCTGTCAGCCGTGTTGGCCGCCACTGAATCGAAGAAGATCGGCAGCAGGGTGACCACAATGACCGAGTGGGCGCTGTTGGCCCAGTCATACATCATCCAGCTGATCTCCTGCTTGGTATAGCCTTTGAGAAGCCCCATGCATATGCCTCCTGACACAATAAGAGTTCTGAAATGAGCGCTTGGTGGGAAGGAATTGGCGGTGGTGGATTGCGCTGACGGGCGCAGAATGTTGGAACGCTTGGCTCTGCACGCTCAATTCTTGAACAAAAACCTATCCTATTGTACCATTCCCACCCCCAAAACACAAGACGCCCCGCAGGCCAAAAGGTCAACGGGGCGTAAAATACAGGTATAGTTTGGGAAAGTCAGACGCTGTCGGCGGCTTCCGGCGCATCGGGGGCGGCGGGGGCTTCCGGGGCAGCAGGCACGGCAGATTCGGCGGTGGCGACCTTGGCCATCTGCTCGTCGAGCCATTCATCGGTCGGGTAGTCGCCAAACTCCTGCCAATATTGTTCGCTGAGGTTATCGCGCAGCATATCCTGGCGGTAGCTGGTCATCTCCTCATAGCTCGAGAAGGTATTGCCGCCGTACCAGTAGCTTTCATAGACATCGCGGGCAAGGTTCTCGGCTGTTGCGTCGAACTGCCATTCGCTGTTCACAAACAGCTCGTAGGTGACGGTGTCGTCCTCAATATCGCGCTGGAGCGTGTCAAACTGGTAATTCGTGAAGGGCAGGCCGGCTTCCTGGCAGCGATCGATGACGGTGCGGGCCATCGTGGCAAATTCCAGCCGGTCGGCGAAAGCGCCGGGCCAGGTGGTGATGTAGAGCGTCATGTAATCGCCGCTCTGCAAGGCGGCGGTGGCCGGGTCAACGACCGGCTGCAGCAGATCGACACGAACGCTCAGGTCGTTGATCGCATCGCTGAGCGTATCGTCCGCACGCAGAAGCGCTGTGGCCTGGGTTTCATATTCGTCCGAAAGCCGGCTTTCGGCCAGGCTGGCGCTCGGGCCGTAGGTATCCCAGACCCGGCCGAACAGACCGGCTCCGCCCACGAACAGCAAAATCAGCAGGCAGAGGAAGATGGAAACGCCGTCGTATTTGAGCTTGACATCCGGCCGCGCCGCATAGATCAGCACTTCAATGCCCAGCGCAATCAGAACAACGGGGGCCAGGTTGGTAGCAAAGGTCAGGTTGAGTTCGGGCATCACGGTGCGCAGAATCAGCAGCACGCCGGCGGCCACCAGCACCAGGCCCAGGGTGAAGGTGCCGGCGCGGCGAACCTTCTTTGGCGGCGCGGTGTCCGGCTGCGGCGGAATGTTGCCCCCGCGCGGGGCGCTGCTCTCGGTGCGGGGCGGTTCAGGGGCTTCGGGGGGCGGGGGGACATCGCGGAAGGCGTTGCTTTGTTCAAAATTTTCATCCATGGTTGATACACCTCTGAGTTAAGGCAGGCAGAAAGCCGGGTTATGCGGGCGGAAAATCGTCGGGGAAATCGTTGTGGGTATGGTCATGCCCGGCGCCGGGGTAAGGGGGCAGGTCGGCATTGTGGTTCGGGGTGCGCCGCACCAGCCGCAAACCGAACACAATCAGCAGCGCCGCTACAAGCAAGGTCGGCAGCTGGCCAAGGTAGTAGCTCAGGAACGGCACGCCGAGCCAGGAAAGCAGGTCGCCCAAAATCGGGACGAGCCAATCCGCAAAGATTACCCAGGCGCCGATGAGAACAAGCCCCCAGCCGATCAGCTTGTTGCCGACCGGGGTGCGCAGGCGCAGCTGGTCCCAGTTGAGCTTGTCGCCCCACAGGAAGGTATCCTCCTTCGGGGTGCCGGCCGCCATATAGCGGATCAGGTCGTAGGTATCAAAGAAAGCGTACATCCAGATCACCGGCACGGCCAGCATGATCGGCGGCAGAATGCTGCCTACCCCGGCAGCCACGCAGCACATCACAATCAGGGAAAGGCCGCGGCGCATATAGCCGTAGTACATCTGTCCTGCGCCGGGGATACAGGCGAACAGAAAGGTCAGAAAAGCGTTCTTTTTCATGGCAATTCACTCTCCAGTATGGGGTGTCGGGGCACTGCGGTCGGCCAGTTGGTCCCAGCCGCTGCGCACCGTGGTTTGCAGCTCACCAAGCAGGTCGCCCAACCCCTGGCTGATCGAGGTGAGCGCGCCGCTCATCATATCGCTCACGCTGGTGCGCGGGGCGTCTGGCAGTTCGGAAGGGCGCCGGCCTACCGTGCTCAGCGAACCGAACGCGCCGAACCGCCACAGGGCAAAGGCCAGGACAATGGCGGCAGCCATCGATACATAGCGGTTGGTCAGCACCCGGAACCGCCGCAGCCGCATCAGCGCCTGGACCTGGGGGATCAGGTCCCGCATCGGGGCCGAAAGCCGGATGCTGTCAAGCAAAGCGGTGTACCGCGCCAGGCACCGGTCACAGAAGGTCAGGTGTTCGGCGGCTTCCAGCCGGCCCAGATCATCAAGCCGGTCGGCCTGCAGTGCCTGCAGGCCATCGGTTGTTAAACAACCGATGGAATCAAAGAGCTGTTCGTTATCAAACATCGGCAGGGAAG
>ERZ1643251.2188-NODE-2188-length-20400-cov-4.676825_pt1 | contig 20400 bp, 21 predicted proteins | sample MGYA00579261_ERZ1643251 | MGnify/ENA primary metagenome ERZ1643251 (study PRJEB29033, sample SAMEA4952267) | chicken gut metagenome | biome: Broiler Chicken; feature: Gastrointestinal Tract; material: Caecum | place: Ireland | collected 2018 | study: Broiler... | reverse complement strand
TTTCATGATCCAGCTTACCAGAAGACAGCAGGCACTTTTGGGATACCTCAGCAGCATGACCGCCTGTGTACCGGTACGGGAGATCGCCAAGCGGTTCAGCCTCAGCGAACGCACCATCCGCTACGACCTGGAAGTGGTAAGCATCTGGCTCAAGAGCCAGGGCGGCGAGCTGGTAAAGCGTCCCCATGCCGGAGTAATGATCCGGGGTGGCGAGGATGTCCGCCGAAAACTCTCCTCTTTTTACGGGGAGGGCGCGGTGGTAAAGATTCTTTCCCCGGAGGAGCGCCGGGAATCCATTTACTACTATATGCTGTTTTCTGAAACCGCCATTAAAGCGGAGGACCTGGCGTCCTTTCTTCGGGTCAGCACTCCCACCATCACCAACGATCTCCATAGCCTGCGGGAGGAGTTACGGGTAAGACAATTGAGTATCGCCAGCAAAAAGGGGGAGGGCTACCGCCTGCGTGGCTGTGAAGATGAGTTCCGTGCCTGTCTGGTGGAGGCCTTGATCCAGCTTACCGATGACAGCCACGCCATCACCCGGTACAGCCTCACCAACCGTGTGGTCCGGGGAGTCCGCCGGGAGGAGCATACACTCCGCTCCCTGGCTCTGGATTATCTGGCGGCGGTAGACTTGGACGCTCTGGCGGGGCTTCTGGACTACACAAGGGAGATCACCTACCACACCATGCCAGAGGACGGCTATATCCGCCTTCTCCTCTATCTTGCAGTCTTAGTCCGGCGAGCCTGCGGTGGGAACTGTTTCTCAGGAGAGAAGCCTTCCGGGAAACAGGGAGAACCTCGGGAGGAACAACTGGCTTCCCTTCTCATTGACAGGCTTAAAACCAGGTTCCATTTGGATCTGGGGAGCGGAGAAGCGGCACACCTTTCCAAATGGCTCATCTCCTGCAACATCAGGCTTCCCCCAAAAACCAACGATAAACTGGCGGAACGTCTTTCTTCCATTGTAGATGAGATGCTGGAGGTCCTCCATTCCTATCCCAGCTACGACATGCCGGATTTCTACCGAGACAAGCTGAAGATGAATCTTATGAACCATCTGAAGCTCACGGTCAAGAAATACCAGCTCCAGATTCCCTCCCCCAACCCGCTACTGGCCCAGATGAAGGTAAACTACCCTGAAATTTTTGCGGTGGCGCACCAGATGGCCCAGGTGTTTGAGATGGGTACCGGCATCCCCCTGGACGAGGATGAGATCGGCTTTATTGCCATCCACATCGCCGCCAACGTGGAGGAATGCAACCGGCTACGGAGCAAAAAGGCTCTTATCGTCTGCAATACCGGACAAGGTGCCGCCATCGTGCTCCAGAACCGGATTCGCAACAATATCCCCCGTCTGGAGATCCAAGGGACCCTTTCGGCTCTAGACGTCGAGAACACGGATGTCCTGGCCGAAGTGGATTTCGTTATCAGCACTGTGAAAATGCCGCCTCTGGATAAGCCGGTATTCCAGGTGAGCCCCATCATCAGCGCCGCCGAGATCGACCGGATCAACCGCTACCTCAACGGCCGCCTCAGCACCCCCAGGATCCATGAGAACGACGCCGGGCAGGAATCCTTCCAATACTCCTTTGCAGAACTGGCAGACCGGTACGTTCGCCCCAAGGAGCGGGAGTGTTTCCTCCGGGAGCTGGAAAGCATCGCCCCCTTCACCGACTCCGAAGCTATCCAGCCTCTGGGGGAGATGACCGAGGAAAACATCATGTTCCAATGCTCCATGACCCTGGCCCGGATCAGCAGCGCCCTGATGGAACTGGGGCGGGACTGCGGGATTCAGCTTTCCAACGACAAGCTGTTCGGCATGATTATCCACATCCTCATGTCTTTTCCCCGCTGGCGCAAAGGGATTTCCGACCGGGAATACGCCAGCGAACAGTACAAAAATGAGAACATCTATGTTTATGAGTACCTTGTGCGGCAACTCCGGGAGATTTCCACGGAATATGGCCTGCACATCCCTGACAAGGAAGCCTTGGCGCTTATGCGCTATTTCATATGATCATAGGGAAAGGAAGGTTTTATCTTATGGATCGTATTCTTCTCACCGGCGGTAAACTACTGGACAAAAGCGAAGGCCTTCTGATGGCTGAAAAGGACATCCTCCTTAGCGGCGGAAAAATCGAAAAAATCGCCGGCCAGATCCGGGTGGAGCCAGATATGAAGGTGATGAACCTGGGCGGGCGAATCGTTTCCCCGGGCTTTATCGATATCCATACCCATGTCTTCCCCGGAAGCCATCTGGGGGTGGAACCCGACAGCATCGGCGTCCCCTTCGGGGTCACCACCATCTGCGACGCCGGTACCGCCGGCCCAGAGAACATTGAGGAGTTCATCGAGAACTACATCAAACCCTCCAAGACCCGGATCTTCTCCGAGATGCACTTCTCCCGGAAGGGACTCTTTATCAAACCCGAGGCCGACGACCCCTCCAAGTGGGATCTGGATTTGGCGGAGGAAGCTTATCGCAAGCACAAGGACTACATTGTAGCCATCAAAGCCCGTGCCAGCAACAGCACCGTGGGCAAGCTGGGCATCGGCCCCATCAAGGAGGCCAAGAAACTTGCGGTGCGGTGCGGACTGCCCCTTTACATTCACATTGGGAATCCGCTTCCCTATATTGAGGAGATTCTGGCGGTGATGGAGAAGGGCGACATGATCACCCACTCTTTCCATGGCAAGATCAACGGCCTGCTGGAAAACGGCAAGATCAAGCCCGAGGTCCAGGCTGCCCGGGATCGGGGCGTTTTCTTCGACGTGGGCCACGGCGTCGCCAGCTTCAATTTTAATACCGCCAGGGCCGCCTTCTCCCTGGGCGTTATCCCTGATATCGTCAGCACCGACCTTCATATTAAAAATATCAATGGTCCTGTTTTCAGCCTGCCCCTGACCATGGACAAGATGTTGGCCCTGGGCATCTCTCTGGAGGACTGTGTGGAGAAGGTTACCGCCGCTCCCGCCGCCATCTTCTCCATGAAGGGTCTCGGAAAGCTGAAGGAAGGATACACCGCCGACATCACTGTCTTCCACATGGAAGAAGGCAACTACGAATACCACGATGCCGACGGCAACGATCTCATCGGGCACACCTCCATTCACCCCGACTGCGCCATTGTCGGCGGCGTCGTGGAGATGCTGAAATTCTGATTGCTATAGAAACTGAGGGGGAATAATATGACAACATTGGACCGAGTGAAAAATGTGGAGGAGAAGATGGAACTGACTCCGGAACTCTCCGCCTCAGTGGAAAAACACGTCCCAGCCCTACTGGAAGACCTGGAACGGGAAGGGGTCGCCTTTGACGAAAACAGCGGCATCGGCTTCATCTCCCACGCCATCAATCTGGTGAAGCGGCTGGAAAGCGGTGAGAAGGTAAATGACCTGGGGGAGGATGTCCTCTCCCAACTGGAGAAGGACGCTCTGAACGCCTCCAGAAAGGTACTGGAACCCATTGAGAAGGCCTATGGAATCACCTTGGACCACTCCGAGCTGGCTTTGGTGACCATCCATGTCCAGGCGGCCATGATGAAGATGAAAAAGGCGTAGAAGCACCAGCGGCAATAAGCACAAAACAGCAGCCAACAACAAAGAGAAGGGGTGTATCGAAAATGGGAAAAAAAGTTGTTATTGTGATCGGTGAGCGGATGGGCAAGGGCAACCATGTTGCCGACGGCATCCAAAAAGCCGGCGGCGAGGCCTATGTCATCCCCGGTATGGCCGCCGACATGAAACTGGGCGACGTCATGCACGAGAAAAACGCCGACTTGGGGCTGAGCTTCTGCGGCAGCGGTGGCGCTGGCGCCCTGATGGCCTCCAACAAGTACGGCTATAAGTGCCGCCACTCCATGCGTTCGGTGGATGAGGGCGTTACTGCGGTGCAGGATGGCATCCAGGTGCTGGGCTTCGGCTTCATGGACATCGAGGAACTGGGCAAGCGCATTGTGGAGGCCTACTACGAGATCCACGGCCAGCCCGATCAGGAGTAATTGGAAGAAAGAGGAGGCATAAAGATGGATCAGCTGGGAAAATCCTGCTTGAAAACAATCACCAAGGAATTTGTCCTGGATGCTTATGGGAAAAAACGGGAGGATGCCGTCGCTGCCGTTTTCGCCAAGCTGAAAAAAGAGGCCTACAACTCTGTAAACGGCCTGCTGATCCATATGGAGCCTGACGATGTTATCCTTCTTGCCGAAGATGAAAAAAACAAAGTGCAAAAATTCCTGGCTTTTTTTGCTCCCAAGGGAATCCAAGACTATTACATCAAACTGAAGGTCATCGTCACCATCCGTTACATTTGACGGCTTTCGACCGCTTGCTCACCGGGATCCACCCGGCAGCAAATATCGCGAGAGGAGAGGTACTATGTTCTTTGAGGTTCTCATCAAGTCCCTGATTATCGGCGCATTGGGCGGTGCTGCGGTTTCCGCGGGTGCCGCCAGAATGTTCCATGCCCCTAAGGTCCAGGCCATGGGTGCCTTCCGGACCCTGGGCGAACTCAACGCCTGCAAAGGCGACCCTGTTGCCCACTTTTCATTCGGTCTGGGCTTCTTCTTCAACGCTGCAGGCGCCGTCATCGGCGCCGGTGCTTTGACTCAGGATGTTCTGCACCGTATCGTTCCCAACTGGGCTGCCAGCTTTCTCCTTGTGAAAAACAAAAACGTGGAAGAAACCCTTCAGGATCCCGCCAAGATGGGCGTCGTGGGCGCGGTAATCGGTGCTATCACCGTGGCTCTGCTGAACCTAATCGCCAATGCCATCCCCGAATCCCTCTCTATCATTGCCAGCGGTATCCTGACCCCCGCCGCCAACCTGATGATCAACACTGTGATGCCCATTATCTTCTGGCTTGCCGCACTGGATGCCGGTAAGACCACTGGTATCTGGGGCACCATCCTGGGCGGTCTCGGCTACCTCATCATGGGCAACGCCGTTCCCGGCTGCGTCCTGGGTATCATCATCGGTCAGTCTGTGAAAGACAACGGTTACAACAAAACCGTCAAAATCATGCTGGCCGTTATCACCGCCCTGTTCATCGTTATCGGTATCGGCCGCGGTTTTTGGGGCAACCTCATCGCCGCGTTCTCGAATTTCCTGGGTTAATCGCAGAGAGGAGATTGAACTATGGATAAACTGCGTAAGGCTCTTTTGAGCGACTGGACTTTCCCCATCCTTACTGCACTGCTGGGCGCCACCATGATTGGCGGTGGTCACATGCTTATTACTCACGGTTTCGGTTCCTTCAATGAAATCGCTCACGCTGAAATGATTAAACAAGGTATGGCTACCGGCGACTGGGCCGCCCCTGTGGGTTATGCCGCTGGATTCCTGCTGGCCCGTGTCATGGAAGGCCCTCTGGTTGGTATTATGGATATCGGCGGCTCCTTCATGACCGGTGTCGGCACCGGTTTCACCGCTCTGTTCATGTCCATGGGCCTTGACATGCTGGTGACCAACTTCGTCCTGTCCCTTCTGAGCGGCGCTGTCATCGGTCTGGTAATCGGTATCGTCATCATCGCTGTCCGTAAGACCATGCCTCAGGGAATGGCTGCTTCCGGTACCAACATCATGATGGGCGCCGGCAATGCCACCGGCCGCTACCTTGGCCCTCTGATCATCCTGTCTGCTATTAGCTACAGCATCCCCGCCGGCATCGGCTCTATCATCGGTGCCGCTATCTTCTTCAAGATGGATAAGGCCATCGTTGGCGGCGCCATCCTGGGCGCTATGTTCCTGGCTTTCCTATTTCCCATCCCCGCATAAAAAGCTCTTTCTCACAGCAGTATAGGGGGCGGGATGAGCTTTGCCCTCTCTACTGCTGCGGATGTTCCGGAGAATACACTATTTTCCATTTTCGCCAAACATACGCTATAATATGTAGCGAATTCAACAAACCAGGAGGCTATCATGGAAATAATTTATCAAAAAGCCGGCCTGCGCCGGGTTATTAACGCTAGCGGCCGGATGACCGCCCTTGGAGTTTCTACCATCCACGACGAAACCGGCAAAACCATGGTGGAAGCCGCTCAGAATTACGTGGTCATCGACGAACTCATCGACCGGGTGGGCGAGCTTCTCTGCCCCTTCACCGGAGCCGATGGCACCTGTGTCACAGCCAACACCTCTGCGGCCATCTGCCTTTCCATCGCCGCAGTAATGACCGGTTCCAACCTGGATCTGGTGGAGAAGATCCCCGACACCACCGGTCTGAAGAACCAGGTGATCATCCAGAAAGGGCATTGCGTCAACTACGGCGCCCCTGTTACCCAGATGATCCGCACCGTAGGCGCTATCCCCGTGGAGGTGGGCTGCGCCAACAAGGTGGACAAAGCCAACATCATCGGCGCCATCAACGACAAAACCGCCGCTCTGATGTATGTCAAATCCCACCACTGTGTCCAGAAAGGGATGGTCTCCTTGGAGGACATGATCAAGATCGCCCACGGCCACGATTTGCCCCTGATTGTCGACGCCTCCGCCGAGGAGGACCTGAAGAAATACATCGCCATGGGGGCGGACCTGGTCTGTTACAGTGGCGCCAAGGCTATTGAAGGCCCCACCTCCGGCTTTATCTGCGGCCGGAAGGACCTCACCGATGCGGCCAAGCTCCACTATAAGGGCATCGGCCGTTCCATGAAGATTGGCAAGGAGAGCATGATGGGCCTGCTGAAGGCGGTGGAGATTTACACCGGACGGGATATGGCAGCCCATGAAGCCCAACTCAACGCCACCGTGGATCAGATGATCCAGGCCCTCACCGGGCTGCCCCACATCCAGGTGGGTAAGTCTTGGGACGAGGCAGGCCGGAACATCAGCCGGTGCCGCGTGGATGTGGAGTCAAGCTGCCCCCTCACCGCTCTGGAGATCGTTGCCGCCCTGAAGGACGGTGATCCCGCCATCTATACCCGGGATCACTTTGCCAATGTGGGCACCATCTTCTTTGATCCCCGGCCCATCCTTCCCGGCGACGTGGAAGCCATTGCCGAAAAAATGAAGAAGATTTTGGAAGGCTAGACCCTTTCCCCCTTCCGTTGCCCCCGGTGCGGAAGGTTTTTATAAAAAACCGCCGGCGGGGGCGGCAGAAAACGGAGGATTTTTTATGACCTTGGAAAGACTGGATTTCTATAAAAACAAAGTGATGATCAACCTGCTGGCCCGGGATCTGGACAACGCTGTGGAAGTGACCGAGGCCTTGGACGGCCATGTTCTGGTGGGGATTCTTACCAAGAACTACTCCACCGTTGAGTCCTGCGTAGCTGATGTAAAGGCCTACATGGCAAAGCTCACCAACGTTTCCGTGGGCTTGGGCGCTGGCGACCCCAAACAGTGGAAGATGGTTGCCGAGGTGGCTGCCCAGACCGACCCCGGTCACGCCAACGAGGTCTACACCGGCGCCATGTACTGCCAGGGTGCTCTGGACGCCGCCGGCTGCAAATACACTCTGGTGAATTGCCTCATGAGCCCCACCGGCATCCCGGGAAAGGTGAAGATCTCCACCGGCCCCGTCAGTTGCCAGGGTTCCGAACTGGTGGTGGATGTGGACGTGGCCATGGCCATGATGAAGGACGTGGGACTCTCCTCCATCAAGTTCTATGACATCCACGGCACCGCCCACCTGGAGGAGTTGAAGTCGGTGGCCGCCGCCGCCGTCAAGGCCGGCATTCCCGTCATGGAACCCACCGGCGGTCTCTCCCCCGACAATGTCCGGGAAGTGGTGAAGATCTGCCTGGACGCCGGCTGCGAGCGGGTAATCCCCCACATCTACACCTCCATCATCGACAAGGAAACCAAGCTCACACGGCCTGAGCTGGCCGCCAAGGCTTACGCTGAGATCAAGAGCCTCCTCTAACCCCGTAGCCGGGAAGAAAGGAAAATGCCATGAACAAACTTTTGGTGAAGGGCGGCGCCCTCATTGACCCCGCTCAAGGTTATTTCCGTACCAAATTGGACGTCTTGCTGGATGATGGCCTGATCCGGGAGATCGGACCAGATCTCCCGGCGGAGGATGCCCCGGTGCTGGACGCCACCGGGATGTACATATCCCCTGGCATGATGGACATTCACGTCCACACCCGGGGAGAGACCCGGAGAATTGCCGATGGCGCCCCTGATGCAGACGATTTGGGCTGCCGGCGGGGAGTAACCACCGTTGTTGAGGCGGGAACTACTGCCGCACTGGACATCGAGGACTTCGCTGCCCAGGTAACTCAGGAAAAGACCCGGCATTACACCATGCTGAACTGTCATGTCACCCGGGGCGACTTCCCGCACCATAAGATTCTGGACTTGGACAGCATCCGTCTGGAATACTTCCGGGCGGCCAGGGAAGCTCACCCCGAACTGGTAAAAGGGCTTAAATGTCTTTGCAGCGGTTCCCTTGCCGGCACCCAAAGCTACGACCTGGTGAAACGCGCGGTGGAGATCGGAGAAGCCCTGAATTTGCCGCTGATGGTCCACATCGGCCGTTTTCCCCCGGACCCCAATCAGATTGTCTCCCTGCTGCGGAAAGGGGACGTGGTGACCCACAGCTACCATGGCAAGGATATCTCCCCCTATGAGGCGGACGGCGCCCCCAAGGAGGCCTTCCTGGCCGCCCGGGCCCGCGGCGTCTATATCGACGTGGGCCATGGCAGGGAGAGCTTCTCCTGGCCTGTGTACCAAAGAGCCTTTGCCCAAGGATTTATCCCCGACAGCATCAGCACCGATATCTACAACGCCAACATGAACGGACCGGTCTGGTCCCTGGCGGTGGTTATGAGCAAGCTTATGGCCCTGGGGATGCCCCTGGAGGATGCGGTGACCAAGGTTACCACCGTCCCCGCCGCCATCTACCGTCTGCCCCTGCTGGGGGCCATTGTTCCTGGGTATTTTGGGGACCTCACCATCTTCTCTTTGGAGGATGGAGACTGGCGGCTACCTGATTCCTACGGCCAGCTCCAGTCCATCAACCAGATGATCTGTCCTTGGAAAACGGTCCTTTCTCGCCCCGGCTTCAGCCAGGTGGTGGATTGCGATCTGGGGCATCCGAGCTGATCCCCCGCGTCGGGCCTTTACATCTCCCAGCGTCATTTCCCCCCCCCCTTGGCGCGTCAGACGGGGAGAGCGCCCCCTTTCCCGAATTGATGGACACAAAATGATTCGATATAACGGAAAGGAAAGTAGTAAAAAGGAAATGGAAACAAAACGTAAAAAAGGGATGTCAGCCGAAAAAAGTTATTTTCAGCTTGAATGGGAGAAAGACTGTGATTGTGAGAATGAGGGCGGACGGGGTTGTAGAAGCCGTCAATGTAGGTAAGTAGGTTGTGCTTTAATTGATCGAGAGATTGGAAATGCCGACGGTCCAGTTCCTGTTTTTTCAGGTATTTGAAAAAACACTCCATAACGGCATTGTCATAGGGATGCCCCTTTTTTGAAAAAGATTGGACCATGTGAAGGGAATCCAATACTTTTCGGAAATCGGCAGAAGTAAATTGAGCGCCCCTGTCGGAATGGAACATGACGCCCTGAGAAACGCCTCTGTTGCGGACAGCGTCCCGGAGAGTCTCCAGGGCGAGGAAGCGGTCCAGCCGGGCGCCAACCCGGTAAGCAATGACCCTCCTAGCAAAGAGGTCCAGAATAACGCAGAGATAACAGAACCTTTGGCCAACCCGAACATAGGTAAAGTCGCAGACCCAGACCAAATTGGGGCCGGCTGATCGAATTTTTGGGAGAGCAGATTCTGGAAAACCTGGGAATCATCAGATTGTTTGGGAGGTCTGGGGGGGCTTGATAGTGGACATTTTAGGGAGATTCATTTCTTTCATCAGCTGGTACACCCGACCTTCACCGATGGATATGCAAAAATCACGCGCAAGACAAAGCCCGATTTTGCGGCATCCCAGGCGCTGACCGGTTTTAGCATAGATCTACAGAATCTTTTGCCGGATGTGCTGATTCTTCTGCTCTCTGGCAGAGGGCTGCCGGTTTACGTACCGATAATAGGCGCTGCAGTGAACATTGAGTACCCGGCAAAGGATGGAGAGATGTGGTGCTGCCTGGACAACTTCTAATCGTTGTCTGAGTGTGGCGTGAAGATTACAATGGCTTTTTTTAGGATGAGATTCTCCTCTTCTAGTTGAGCATTGCGGCACTGAAGGGCTTTGATCTGCTGCGCGGTAAGAACGGTATCGTCATCCACCTGAACCTGAGAGTATTTATAGACCCATTTGGAGAGGGTTGACAAAGAAACCCCGTACTCTTTTTGGATTTCAGAGTAGGTTTTTCCCGATTGGTATAGGCTTATGATTGTTTTTTTGAAATCTTCGCTGTATTTTGGCGTTGCTTTTGCGTTTGTCATTTCTTTTCTTCCTTCCTTTTTTCTTTGTCTCCTATTTTACTACACTTGTCCTACTTTTTAATATGCATCCAGTCATCGACGTACTAAAAAAATCCGTCGGCATACTTTCCAAACTATATCTGTTTTTTAAAGCTTTTTACTGTCTATTTTTCGGGAAGGACTCAAGAGGACGCTCCACCGCCCTTTCCCGGCCTCCCATATCCCATATTTTAAAAACGCCCTATCCCCACCCGGCCTTGCTGCTTGGGTGGGGGCCTGCGGCTGAACGGAGTATATTATGAAGACTTTGTGGGAACTGTTTCTCGTTTTTGCCAAGGTGGGGGGACTTACCTTCGGCGGCGGCTACGCCATGATGCCCCTCCTCCAAAAGGAAGTTATCGAAAGGAAACATTGGGCTACTGAGCAGGAGATTATGGATTATTATGCCATCGGCCAGTGTACCCCCGGGATTATCGCGGTGAACACCTCCATCTTTATTGGGTACAAAGTGCTGGGACTGGCCGGGGCCATCACCGCGGCGGCAGGGGTCATCGCTCCCTCGGTGGTGATAATCATAATCATCGCCATGTTCCTGCAGAACATCATGGATATCGCCGTGGTGCAAAACGCCTTCACCGGTATCCGCATCGCCGTCTGTGCCCTGGTGCTCCATGCAGCAGTGGGACTCTGGAAGAAAGGGGTCGTGGACAAGGCCTCCTGTTTACCCCGATCTCTCCCATCTCGGTGATTGTTTTCTCCGCGGTGGTGGGAATTCTCCTCCGCCGGTTCTCCACTAAGAAGGGCGGCGGGGCGGAATGATCTATTTCCAGCTTTTCATCGAATTCTGCAAGGTAGGCCTTTTCACCGTGGGCGGAGGTCTGGCGGCCCTGCCCCTCCTCTACGATATCGCTGAAAATTTCGACTGGTTCACCCGCACCGAAGTCATTGATATGATCGCTATTTCTCAGTCCACCCCCGGCCCTATCGGCATCAATATGGCCACTTTTGCCGGCTACAACGCCGCCGGTATCTCAGGGGCCCTTATCGCCAGCATCTCCACCACTATTCCCGCCTTTTTCATTGTCATCACCATTGCCAAGATGCTCCGGAAATTCCAGGAAAGTCCTCTGGTCCAGGGCGCTTTCTACGGCCTGCGCCCGGCGGTGGCCGCCCTTATCGGTTGCGCCGCTTGGGACATCATCAGCCTCACCCTCATCGATAAGACCATCCCCATCTCTCAGGTGGCCGACTTCTTTAACCTCCCAGCCATTCTTCTCTTCGTCGCCATCTACTACCTACTGGTAAAGTTCAACAGGCATCCGGTAGTCTACATCGCCCTGGCCGCTGCAGTAGAGATCTTTATCCCCATAGGTTGAGAAGTGGTAGTTGGCCGCTGTAAAGTAAAAATGAAAAATGTGAGCCCTTCCCGGAGCAGCGGACAAGAAAAAAGGGAAAAACCTTGAATGGACGCAGTGATGTGTAAAGATACTCGTTCAAGCGGCCGGAGGCGCTGTAAGAGCAGCTTCAAATTGTGAGGGAGAGAGCCAGCCGAGCGCAGAATGTGGGCGGATAGAGTTATAAAATGCTTTGATATAAGCAAAGAAATCGGTTTGGGCAGCGTGACGGGTTTGGTATTGCTTGAGATGGACCCGTTCGCACTTGAGACAACTGAAAAAATTCTCAGCGACAGCGTTGTCGTAAGGATCGCCCTTGCGGGACATGCTCTGACGGATGCCGTAAGCGGCCAGGCGTTCCCGGTAAGCTTTGGCGGCATACTGGACGCCGCGGTCGCTGTGAAAAATCAGCCCTTTGTCCGGTTTCTGGCGCCGTACAGCCATGTCCAAAGCATCCAGCGTAAGCCGCGTGTCAATCCTGCTGGAAAAGGCATAGCCTACAATTTTCTTGAGACAGAGGTCTTTCACGATGGCAAGATACAGCCAGCCCTCGCCGGTAGAGATGTAGGTGATATCACCCACCCAGGCTTGGTTTGGCCGGTCAAAGGAGAAGCTGCGTTTGAGCAGGTTCGAAGCGATGGGATGGCTGTGCATGGAGTTGGTCGTGGCTTTGTATGCACGGCGGCGGGCGGAGCAGATGCCCGCCAGACGCATCTGGCGGTGTACCCGCTTGCGAGAACAGCCGAACTCCGGCTTGAGCAGGTGGTAGAGGCTGTCCAGTCCCATTGCTGGATATTTCTCATGTAATTCTATCAGACGTCGTTTTAACGCCTGATTGTGCCGTTCCCGTTTGCAGGGAGTACGCTTACGCCAGTCATAGTACCCGCTGCGTGAGACTTCCAATGCCTGGCAGGCCTGCTCCACAGAGGTTCCCTGACGGTGAAGCGTCCGGACGCAGCGGTGCTTTTCCTCTATGGTTTCGACAGGATGCCGACGGATTTTTTTAAGATTTCAATAACCTCGTCTTTCTCTCCCAACTGCTTGCGCAGTGATTTGAGTTCCGCCTCAAGCTCCCGGATGCGCTGCTGCTCCCGGTTAAGGCGGCTTACCTGTCCCATCTGGAAACCAGACGCTTTCAGCCAGGCTCGCAATGTATCAATGCAGATCCCTAATTCCTTGGCGGCCTCCACAGGCTGACGCCCCTGCTCGGTTACCATCCGTACCGCTCCGGCTTTGAAGGCCTCGTCGTACCGCGGCGGCGCGATTCTTTTCCGTTTCTTTTGTTCTGTCATTTTTAATTTCACCTTTCCTCTCCAGTTTACGACTTCTTTTTCTGTCCGTCAATTCGGGGATGGGGGCACCGGCGATTTCGAAACAACCTGGCGGGATGTGGAGGCTGGATGCCGGGGGCTGCTTGAAAGAATTAACCGCAGGGAAGCGTAACAAAAATTGAGAAATTGGTTGTTCATGGAACGGAAATCAATGTGCAGCGGGCTCTCAAACGGGACGATTGTCTTAGCTTGACAGATATCGCAAAAATCCAAAGATAGCGGCAATCCGCGGTATATCACTCAAAACTGGCTGCGTAACAGAAACACGATTGAATTCCTTGACGTGTAGGAAACGCTTTACAATAGATGCCTGTCATAAATCGGCCTCCCGATACGACAGCTCCACTACGGTGACGCCATCGCCGCTCGTCAGCCGCATCCGTGCGCTCTCCTTATACAGCAGCCGCAGCCGCGCCGCTACATTGCGGATACCGATTCCCCGTCCATCTACAGCGGGTTCGGTCGAATTTATGATCTGGTTGAGCAGTACCAGCCGTTCGGGTTCGATCATACGTCCGTCATTCGAAACGACAATCCGCATCTGTCCGTCCTTGCCGTCAATTCGCACCCGAATTGTTCCGCCCAGCACGTTTCCGTTTTCCTCTTTGTTCGGCAGCAGGCCGTGGAACAGAGCATTTTCCACCAACGGCTGGATCAGATATTTGGGGATCAGATGCTCCATCATCCCTTCTTCGATCTCCCAGATAATCTGAAAAATATTTCCATAACGATAGGTTTGAATCACCGCATATTGATCGATGATATGTTTTTCCTCCGATACCGGACAACACACATTGATATCGCTGATCCGCAGCCGGTCACGCAGCACCCCAATCAGCATTCCGTTTACCCGGATGACATCCTCGGTCCGGCCCTTGCGGGCAAGGTAGGTGATTGTATTCATTGTATTATAGATAAAATGCGGAGAAATCTGAGCGATAATCAGTCCGAGTCTCAGCCGCTCCTTCTCATCCTCCTTCTTTTGAATCCGTACAAAATATTCACCAAGCTGTCGGAGCATCTCATTAAAGCTAATGGTCAAATCCCCCACTTCATCGTTCGAGCGGACCCGTAGCTCATTGGAAAAATCACCCTCAGCGACTGAACCCATCGAAGCGGAGAGCTGTCGCAGCGGTTTGAGCGCGCGGATGATACAGGGGAAGATCAGGCAAAAGACAAGCAGCATTGCCGACAGGGTAAACCAACTGATAAACCGGATCACATTGTGATAGGGCGCAAGCAGCATTTCCCATGTCATTTCAGTCACAAGCTTGAGGTCGCCATACCGCGAGCGTTCGGACAGCAGATAGCCCTCTGAGGTTTTGCGGGCGTCGCTGCGCCGGGCGGACTGCTCCGACGCGGTTTCCAAAAAGGTCTGGGCGTCCGCTGGACCGAATACGTTGTCAACCGGATAAAACGGGGTGTTTTGATTGTCATAAAGCTGGAAGCGCGTCCCTTCGATCTCCAACGGATAGGTGGATGTCTGCATCAGCGGCGCGAGCGAACAGATCAGCAGAACCGACCCATGCGAGCCTTGCGGCCCCAGATAGGGCATAGCAATCGCGAGAGCGGTTTCGCTGCCGGTCCCGCGCCCATCCGTATCCTGATAGTTGATTGAGAAAGTGCCGGAATATCCCTTCAGCGCGCTGGAATACCGTTTTTCACGCCTTTGCGCCTGAAAATTTTGATACCATTCCTGTTCGAACAACGCATGCTCCTGCGCTGACAGCTCCGAGCTTGCATAAAATGTTCCGTTGTCCAGGTGCAGGATGATCGAGACTAGTTTTCCTGCGCTGTTGATGACGTAATCGTTCAGCCTGCCCCGCACTTCGTAGTGTGTGGCAGCTTCATTTCCGGCGGCTGCCGCGCGGATACAGTTTTCCATCTCACGGTCGAGCCGGATACTCCTGCCGATGCCATCTACCACTCCCAGGCTTAAATCCAATTGGGACATGATCTGTCTGTTGCGCAGTTGGCCGCTTTTGATCGCGTCGTCCTGCAAAGTCAGGATGAACACCTGCGGCAGAATTGCATTGAGTACAGGCAGCACCGCACAGGCCGCTGCACAGATGATAACAAACAATTTTCCCGTGATCCCCAAACGCCATCCATGTGTTTTTTTCAATCCCTGCCCCTTCTTTCCGTGCGCGGGGGATACCCCTTCAGTTTTTTAAACACCCGGCAGAAGTATTGGCTGCTCGAGTAACCCACCATTTCTGAGATCTCGTAAATTTTGTAACGGCCTGTTTCCATCAGTGCGGCTGCCTGGTCAATGCGGTACTGCGCCAGATATTCGTTGACACCGCTGCCGGCCTCGGCTCGAAAGAGCGCGCTCAAATGCGACCGGCTGACCGCTGCATGCTGTGCAATCCGCTGTACAGAGAGGTTCGGATCGCGGTACTGTTCATGGATATAGGCGACAGCCTCCCGTACCGGCTGCGACCAATTTGGATGCGCCTGGGCCAGCCGTCCGCCGGCCCAGGTCAGAAACGCCTGTGCGCTATACCACCCGGCCGGTTCCTGCGCGGGGTCGAACACAGACTGAGCGGGATCGGTCAAAATTTGCCGCAGGACCTGCCGGGCAGACTGCAAAAAGAGAGGATAATTTTGTACCCGTACCGATTCCTTTAACAGAGTATAGGGTTCGCCGCCCGCAGCGGTGCAGGGGAGCGCCCTGCTTGAACTTTGCTGCCGGGCAAACTCCTCCCACTCGCCGGTCAATCCCTCCTCAAAAAAACAACAGGCGTCGAGCGCGCGGGAAAATTTCTTCCAGAGAGCGGCTGCGAACGGCAGCGTGCAGGGAGCGGAAACTGTAAAGACTGAGCAGGGATGTCCCAAGTGGTTTTCTAAAAAGCGGGAAAGCTTCTGCGCGCTGAAAAACATCTTCTGTTGGGACTCGACCGCTGAGGTCTTATTTTCCGCCTCAAGCACCACGGCAAAGATCCCCCGGCCGACTGCCGTTACACAACCGACCTGTTCAGGACGTGTCCAGCCTGTGCGGATCAGTTCTGCCAGATTGTTTGCCGGCTGTTCCCGGCCGCCGCAGAGCTGGACAAGCTCCAAAAACGGCAAGGCCTCCCGCACCAGCAGATATTGGAACTGCCGGTGCAGAAGGTCGCTTTCAGTCTGATTTTTTGGCAAGGGAGGCTCGGACCGGGTGAACTGCGCACGGATAAAAGATTCTGTTGCGTCCCAATTTTCCCGTTCTTTTTGGGACAGCTCCATTTTAACTGAGGAAAGTTTTTCCAGCAAAGAAGGCGCGTCAAGCTCATGCTTGAGGATATAATCACGAATACCGGCGCGCATTGCCTGCCGCACATAGGAAAACTCATCGAAATTGGAGAGCAGCAGCACGCAGGCACCCCGCCCATCCTGCAAAATCCGTTCAGCGAGGGCGATTCCATCCATGACCGGCATACGCACATCTGCGATCACCAGCTTGGGGCGCACCCGCTGGTAAAGCCTATAACCCTGCTCCCCATCGAGCGCCCGTCCCGCGATATGGAATCCCGCAGCCTGCCAGTCGATCAGTTCCTCAATATATTCGAGCGCCAATTGGTCATCATCCACCAGAATCGTCTCTATCAGCTTCATAACGTGCGTCTCCTTTGCGCGTTCCTGCCATATCACAAACTACAAAAACCGGCAGCGCCGGTTTTTGTCTTTATTATTATAGCAAGCAGTTGCTCAGAGAGCAACCCGCCGCTTATTGAAGAACCGCTCGGTCTGTGCGTCGATCAGAATCGCAAAGATGATGACCGCGCCCTTGGCGACCCACTGCCAGAATGAACTGACATCCAGTAGATTGAGTCCATTGTTGATAATGCCGATGATGAGACAGCCGAAGATCGTGCCCGAGACTTTTGCGTATCCCCCACTCATCGGGGTGCCGCCAATGATTGTCGCGGCGATCGCATCCATCTCCATTCCTTCGCCCGCGCCGGGCAGAGCGGTCGAAACCCGTCCGGTCAGCAGCATCGCCGCAATTGCGACACAGATTCCCATCAGTACATATCCCAAAATCTGAATTCTCTCAACACGCACTCCCGAGGCTTTGGCCGCCGCCGCGTTGCCGCCGGTCGCGATAATATGCCGCCCGAGCTTGGTGCGGTGAAGCATAATCGCCATGATCGCCGCCAATACCAGCACCACGATCGCTGAAACCGGCACCCCGAATACAATCCCACTGCCAAGCTTTTTGACAGCGTCGCTCAGTCCGCCTACCGATTTTCCGTCGCAAAGCAGATAGGCGAACCCTTTGAACACCTGCGCGGTCGCCAGCGTAACGATGAAGGCCGGCAGCCGGAAGGTCACGCTCAACACGCCGTTGAGGCAGCCAAGCAGCATGCTTGAGAGAAGCGCGGCCAGAATCGCGAGCGGCAGCGGCATCAACAGGGTATAGTGGGCGTAGAGAATCCCCATCAGGCTTAACATCTGACCGACCGAGAGGTCAACTCCGCCTGACGCAAGTACGGCGGTGAATCCCACGCCAAGCACGACTGAGGTTGAGATCTGGCGCACGATGCTGCTGATATTGGAGGCATTGAGGAAAAGCCCTCCGGTCAAAATCTGGATCGCCGTGCCGAGGATCAACAGAATGAGCAGCGCCTTATTGTCCAAGATGAAGGTTACAGCTCGGTTGACCTCCGTTCGTTTTGCCTTGTCCATAAACATGTCCCTTTCCGGGCGTGAACAGCCCCTATTCGCCAAACGCTTTTTTCATCAACAACTGTGCGTCAGCTTCGCCCCGCACAGCTTCGTGGACGATTCGCCCGCCGCAGACCACATAAATCCGGTCGCTGATGCCCATCAGCTCGGGCAGCTCGGAGGAAACCACCACGATCCCCTTGCCCTGCGCCGCCAGCTCTCCGATCAGCTTGTATATCTCTGCTTTCGACCCGACATCGATTCCGCGGGTCGGTTCATCAAGGATGAATACCTTCGGCTGGGCAAGCAGCCATTTCGCAATGATCGCCTTTTGCTGGTTGCCGCCGCTGAGAGAACCGATTTCCTGTGTTTCCCCCGCTGTTTTAAGGCTCATTGCGTCGCGCATCCGCTGAAAGTCCCGCCGCTCCCGCTTGCTGTCGATGAATCCCAGCCTGCAGATTTTTTGCAGATAGGCAAGCGTCATATTCTGCTTGACCGGAAGCTTGGCGATGATCCCCTGGCGCAGCCGGTCCTCGGTTACCATCGCGACACCGCGGCTGATCGCTTCAGGAGTGCTGCCGGGATGGAAAGTTTGGCCTGCCACTGTGACAGTCCCACCGGTACAGGGGTCCAGCCCAAAGATCGACTGCATGATCTCGGTGCGTCCCGCTCCCATCAGCCCGCAAAAGCCAACAATTTCTCCGGCGCGGACATGGAAATTCACATCCTCAAAATAGCCTGTGCGGGAGAGGTGCTCCACCCGGAACAACTCCTCTCCGATCGGGACATTGGCTTTCGGATACATGTCGGTGATCTCCCGGCCGACCATCATCCGGATCAAATCGTCCTTAGTAAGCTCGGAAACCGGCTTTGTATCCACATAGCAGCCATCCCGCAGGACAGTGATCCGGTCGCAGATTTCAAAAAGCTCGTCAAGCTTGTGGGAAATGAAGATGATCGACCGCCCCTGAGATGAAAGGTCGCGTATGATTTTGTAAAGCTTCTGCACCTCTGTTTCGGTCAGGGCGGAGGTTGGTTCATCCATTACGATTATATTTGCCTCGTAGGAAACAGAACGTGCGATTTCAACCAGTTGGAGCGCCGCGACAGAGAGGCTTTTTGCCTGCGCGTCCGGGTCGACCGCGATCTCAAGCCTCTCGAGCAGGCTTTCAGTCGCGGCGCGCATTTTCGCACGATCAAGAAAGCCGTTTTTGCAGAAAAGCTCCTCGCGTCCGAGCCAGATATTCTCTGAGACGGTCATGCTGGGGATCGCGCTGATCTCCTGGTGAATCATCGTGATCCCGCTGCGCAGCGCCTCGGCGGGATTTTTTGCCTCGAAGGGCTTTCCCAGATAGCGGATTTCGCCCGAGGATTTTTGATATTCCCCGAGCAGGATTTTCATCAGGGTGGATTTTCCCGCGCCGTTTTCCCCAATGAGCGCAAGCACCTCACCCTTATAGAGCGTCAAGTCGACCTGGTTGAGCGCAAGCACGCCCGGAAATTTTTTGGAGACTCCCCGGACCTCCAGCACCACCTGCCTGTCCGTCATATCCATCCTCCTTTGGCAATCTGCAAAAAAACGGGGGACGCAGGGTCCCCCGTCCGACCTGCCGAAAAATTACGCGACTGTGTCGATATTTGCCTTTGTAACCAGCTCGATCATTCCCGGCTCGTAGGTGCTGCCGTTAAACTGTTCGCCCGCGGCAATCTTTTCACAGGTGGAAATCACAACTTCGGCGGTTCCCTCGACGTTTACAACGGTGGTGCCATCCAATTCGCCCGCGCGCACAGCCTCAAGGCCGTTGACTGTTCCGTCGATTCCCAGCACAAGCACCTCGTCCATATCGCGGCCTGCCGCCTTGAGCGCCTGGATGCAGCCGATGGCCATATCGTCGTTCATGCTTACAAAAACGTTCATCTCCGGAAATTTCTGAATCCAGTCCTCAGTGATCGCCATTGCGTCGTCCGCCATCCAGTTTCCGCACTGTTCCGAAAGCAGGTTCACCCGATCATTGATTTCGTTGTTGCAGGCGTTAACAAATCCATCGTGGCGTTCAAGCGCGCTTTCCATATATGCACCGATCAGATAACCGACGTTGGCAACCCGGCTTTCGTCCTCATTCAGCCAGTCAAGCACATACTGAGCCTGCAGCTCGCCGTGTAGGGTCTGGTTGTCGGCGATCAACACGTCGTACGCGTCGGTGTTGATGTGAAAATCAACCGCCACACAGCCGATTCCTGCGGCTTTGACGGCCTCGACCGCAGCGACGGCCGCCTCACCGTCGACTGCAAAGATCACAATTACATCCGGCTGCTTCTGGATGAGGGATTCCACGTCGCTCAACTGCTTGCTCGGGTCGAAGTCGGCGTTGGTCTGGATCACCTCATACCCCTTGCTCTGCGCGTTGGCCTCAATCGCATTGTATAGAGAGGTGCGAAACTCATCTGCCGAGTTCATCGAAACGCCGATTTTGAGCGGTTCTCCGGCCGCTTCGGAACCGACCGCTGCTGAGTTCGCGGGCGTGGAGTTCGCAGACGCCGCTGCGGAGGACTGCCCGGAGCTGCCGCCGCATCCTGCGAGCGCTCCTGTAAGCATCAGGGTGGCCAGAACGGTTGAAATCAGTTTTTTCATTTTTTTTCCCCTTTTCTAAAAAATATCCTGTTGTCTGCCAGCTTTAACGGCAGGCAAAAACTGTGT
>ERZ1643251.2187-NODE-2187-length-20409-cov-8.078068_pt1 | contig 20409 bp, 15 predicted proteins | sample MGYA00579261_ERZ1643251 | MGnify/ENA primary metagenome ERZ1643251 (study PRJEB29033, sample SAMEA4952267) | chicken gut metagenome | biome: Broiler Chicken; feature: Gastrointestinal Tract; material: Caecum | place: Ireland | collected 2018 | study: Broiler... | reverse complement strand
TGGCAATCTCTTTCAAGGATTTCTCCATTCTCGTGCCCTTATATTTCTCAAACTCGGCATTTATTTCCGCCGTATGTCGTTTGAACAATATATCCGCATATCTTAAAAATATCAATCCCAAAATAGGCTGGCCGTATTTGTTGGCGGCAAGATGCGCGCCTGCTCGCAGAACGTCGGCAGCATGCCATAAATTATCTTTCAAGTTTTTCAATTCTTTGTCCGTCATTTACTTTTCCTCTGGTGTGTCCCTAATTTCCATAATATCATCAAAGCCGACATTCAACGCTTTACATATTTTAGCCAATGTTTCAGCACTGATATTTTCTCCTCGTGTCAACCTTGTAACGGTATAACCGCTGATGTCGCATAGCTCAATCAGGTCTTTCTTTTTCAAATCCCTATCAATAAGTAATTTCCAAAGTCTTTTATAAGATACTGACATTGTGTACCTCTATCTTATTAATTTTATTTTATTATAGCATATCAAACTATTTATTTCAACTGAAAACATATTTATATCGATACTTTTGGCGTTCCCAGGGTTTAACTTGAACTGTTTCAAATTTTTTGATAAGTAAAAACTTTTCCAATACAAATTGTATACTGGATTTTTTGTTCGCTTAATTTCACTCATTAAAATAGTGTCCATAAAAATATGTAAAATTGTGGAATAAAAAAATCACAAGACATAAAATTCAACCGCTGACTTGTTGCACTACCCCAAAAACTTACCTGCTGCTTCTGCTGTTACGCAGTAACGAATACACACCGATTTTGGATTGTAACGAAAAAAGTTGTTTGCCAAGCCGACACAGTCTGAACAGTGTTTCGGCAAAAAGCAAACAACGCCACAATGCTTTTTGTGTGTTGAACAAAATCAAACTGCAAAAATTAAACTTTGAGTAACCCAATCCCCTCGGATGGACAGAAAATATTTTGAAATGAAAAATTTATCAGATAAATTGCAACATATTACCCGAAAAGTTCCACCAAAATGCCGTTCAACACATAAAATTTGTCGTCAGGAACAAACACACGCCCTTTTTCGCTTTGCAAAAAGCCTTTGCCGATAAGTTTGTATCCGACAGGAAACACCTCAAAAAAGTTTTTGCCGTAACGGGCGGAAAATTCGTCGAGAGAAATTCCCTCTTGCAGACGCAACCCCAGCATTGCAAACTCCCGCATTTCCTCCTCAACGGAAATGTTTTCCGCACACGACACAGTATCGATATTGTGCGTGTAATCGGCAACGGAAAAATTGTTGACGTACCTGGTGTTCTTTACAAACCCTGCTGCCGATGCGCCAAAGCCGAAGTAACGGTTTTCCCTCCAATACACAAGATTGTGTTTGCAACGGAAACCTCTTTTTGCAAAGTTGGAAACTTCGTAACGCTCGAAGCCTTTTTCCCGCAAAATGGCTCTGCCTGCGTCGTACATGTCGGCAAGGTCGTCTTCGGTGTGTCCGTAACTTTGGCACAACTTTGCAAAGTCGGATTTTTCGTCGTGAATTTCCAAAGCGTACAAACTGACATGCTGCAATGGTAACTGCGCCACTGTTTGCACGGTGTGAAGGAAACTTTCCCTGCTTTCCGGCAATCCTAAAATCAAGTCAGCGTTTATGTCGGAAAAACCTGCACGTTGAGCCCTGTCCAACGCAGACAAAAACTGCCCGTAGGTGTGCAACCTTCCGATCTTTTTCAACGTGTCGTCATTGACGCTTTGCAAGCCGAAACTTAAGCGGTTGACTCCTATTTCTTTGAAAAATTGCAGTTTTTCATCGGTAACACTTTCGGGATTGCATTCCACGGTGAATTCCTGCAAATTTTTTAATGAAAATTTAATGGACAAGGCATTGTACAACTTTTGCAAAAAAGGCGTTTCAACGCTGCTTGGCGTTCCTCCTCCCCAAAACATTGTGGAAATTTGCTTTACGTCGGAAACATTTGCCTGCGCCACTTCGTTGCATAGTTTGTCAAAGTAAGCCGATTGACGGGAGAAATCCACGCAGGAGGAAAAAGCACAGTAGTAACACCGTGATTTACAAAAAGGTATGTGAACGTAAATTGCGTAATCTCTTGCCATATTTTACTGTCGTGGTTGTCAATTATGCGAAAATCGACAAACTATGTCTGTAATAATATTCTACAAATCCGTGTTTTTCAATATTATTTTAACGAAAAAAGAAAATTTCGTCCCGAATTGCCTTGCAAACAGGTGAAGTTTTCCATCAAGTATTCCCGCCCTGTTTGCCGATATTGTGTAACCGAAACGCTTGCCGACACGCACTTTTTTGCGTATTGCCACCACTTTGCCGTGTTGCAGTGTAAAAGGCAAGTTGAAACAACCTGCCCCGTGAGCACTGCTTTTTGTATTGTTGTGAGCCTAGTGTTACATTGTTGTGAGTCTAGTGTTACTATGTTTCTGCGAAGAAAAACTCAGTCGTCAATTTTCAAAATTGACATGAAGGCTTCGCTAGGCACGCTTACCGAACCTACCTGACGCATACGTTTTTTGCCCTCACGCTGTTTTTCCAGCAATTTCTTTTTGCGTGAAATATCTCCACCGTAGCACTTTGCCAACACGTCTTTGCGAAGCGCCTTTACCGTTTCTCGGGCTATAATTTTGTTGCCAATCGCCGCCTGCACGGGAATTTCAAACATCTGACGGGGAATTGCGTCTTTGAGTTTTTCGGCAATCTGTCTGCCACGTGCGTAGGCACGTTCCTCGTTGACTATTATGGACAATGCGTCGCACATTTCTCCGTTGAGTAACATGTCCAACCGCACGAGTTTTCCCGTTTTGTAGCCTTTCAGTTCGTAGTCAAGGCTGGCGTATCCCCTGGTGCGTGATTTGAGCGTATCGAAGAAATTGTAGATGATTTCGTTTAGCGGAATGTCGTAGGAAAGTTTTACACGACGTTTGTCAAGATAGGTCATATCCTTGAAAACGCCCCTCTTTTCCTGACACAGTCCCATCACGTCCCCGACGTATTCGGGAGGGCAATACACTTCTGCCGAAACGATAGGTTCCTCCATGTGGTCGATGGAAGTTGCGGGAGGCAATTTGGTGGGGTTGTCTATCAGCAGCACTTCCCCCGACGTCGTAAACACCTTGTAACTGACGCTGGGGGCGGTTGTTACCAAATCCAAATCGAATTCTCTTTCCAAACGCTCCTGAATAATTTCCATGTGCAGAAGTCCTAAAAAACCGCAACGGAAGCCGAAGCCCAACGCCACGGAAGTGTCCGGTTCGTACACAAGGGAAGCGTCGTTGAGTTTGAGTTTTTCCAAAGCGTCCTTCAAATCGTTGTATTTACTGCCGTCTGCGGGGAAAATACCGCAAAACACCATGGGTTTAACCTCTTTGTAGCCTTTCAGCGGTTGCAAACAGGGTTTTTCCGCATCCGTCATCGTGTCCCCCACTTTGGTGTCGCTGACGGTTTTTATGCTTGCGCAAACGTAACCGACGTCCCCTGCCGTAAGGCACGGCACGCTTTTCATGGAAGGTGCAAAAATCCCCACTTCCGTTACGTCGAACACCTTGCCCGGCGTTTCAAACATTTTGACTTTGCTTCCCACCGCCACACTGCCGTCCACAATGCGTACAAAAATTATCACACCCTTGTAGTTGTCGTACTGACAGTCGAAAATGAGCGCCTTCAACGGGGCGTTTTCCTCCCCCTTCGGTTCGGGAATTTTGTCCACGACGGCGTCCAACACGTCCACTATGTTTATTCCCTCCTTGGCGGAAACGAGAGGGGCGTCGGATGCGTCAAGCCCTATTGCGTCTTCAATTTCCCTCTTGCATTCCTCCACGTCTGCCGAGGGAAGATCTATCTTGTTGATGACGGGAATTATTTCCAAATCGTTTTCCAAAGCGAGGTAGCAATTTGCCAGCGTTTGCGCTTCCACGCCCTGCGATGCGTCCACAACAAGCAACGCCCCTTCGCAGGCGGCAAGAGAACGTGAAACTTCGTAGTTGAAGTCCACGTGCCCCGGGGTGTCGATGAGGTTGAGCAGATACTCTACGCCGTCCTTGGTGTACTTCATGGACACGGGGGTGAGTTTGATGGTTATCCCACGCTCACGTTCGATGTCCATACTGTCCAGCATCTGATCTTCCATGTCTCTTTTGGCAACCTGACCCGTAAATTCCATCAACCTGTCGGCAAGGGTGCTTTTGCCGTGGTCGATGTGCGCTATTATGCAATAATTGCGTATATTTTTAGCCATAAACACTTCCAAAGTTTTTCTTTAATTATACCCGACAACGGCGCATTTGTCCACAAAGTAAATATTATTTTTGTTTATCGCTTGCCAATTTGCATATAATAAGTTTATAATTATTAATAGTTGATATTTTAAAATAAATACGCAACTGCGAGGTACAAACATGATTTGTGAAAACTACCGTTGGCTTACGGAAATTTACGTCGCACACCGTGGGCTTTTTGACAACGACGCCGTGCCGGAAAATTCTCTGCCTGCTTTTGAAAAGGCTGCGGCAATGGGTTTCGGCATAGAAACGGACGTTCAGGCAAGCAAGGACGGCGTTCTGATGATATTTCACGACGACACGCTGGACAGAATGACGGGCGTTCACGGCAAACTGTGCGACTTTTCCTTTGAAGAACTGCGCCGTTTGAAACTGGGCAACACCGAGTGCAAAATTCCTACTTTCCAAGAATTTTTGCAGGCGGCAAAGGGCGTCAATCTGGTTGTGGAAATCAAAACGCACAAAAACATAGGCGATACGGAAAAAAAGGTGGTTGACGCGTTGAAAAATTACAGCGGAAACTACTGTATCGAATCTTTCAATCCCTTCATCGTGCGCTGGTTCAAAGTGCATGCGCCACACATCGTGCGAGGTCAACTTGCCACGGTAAACTACGGAAATGCGCTTACACCGCTTAAACGCAGGTTGCTTTCCCACCTGAGTTTGTGCAAATGGAACGGCAGTCAGTTTATCGCTTTTGACGCAGAATATCTGCGTGGCAACAGATACGTGGAAAAGTTCGCAAAGAAAATTCCAATTATCTGTTGGACGGTTAAAAGTCAACGTCAGCACGACCAACTTTGCGACTGCTTCGACAACATGATTTTTGACAGTTTCGTTCCGCAACGCAAAGACTTGCAGGCGCTTGGAAAGTAACGGGTAGCGTCTTTTGCGTTTACCGCAGTTGCAAAGAGGCAAACATTAAAACAGGAAACCACAAACAAAGTTAGTTAAGTAAAGGTGATTATTATGAGCAGAGTTCTGGCATTTTTTCTGGGAATGATTTTCGGCATAGTGTTTTTGCTGGGCAGTCTGGGGCTTGGCGTTTACCTTGCCGTAACAAAAGTTACGCCTGCCGACATATCGCAGGAAACGGCGGTTTTGGGCGATTTGGCAAACATGTCGCTACTTGACATCTACAAAGATTTGTCCACGCTGTACTCGCAAAAAATAGGCGTTGCCGACCAAAACGGCAAGTACTACAGTTTGGGAGATTTGTGTACGCAGTACAATATCGATTCTCAAAACCTGTTTGGCGTGAGTTTGTCCGACGACCTGTTGGAAGTGCCTGTTTTTGAATTTTTCAGCGCCACCACCGACAGTCAGGGTAACAACGGAGTGCAACGTGCATTGAAACAAATCAAGGTCAGCGCAATTCCTTCCCTGCTGAACCTCTTTGTGAAAAACGAGGACGGCTCGGCAATAGTCAACGACAACGTGATGGAAGAGCTTTCCAACTACAACATTGTGGAACTGATGACAAAGGAACAAGGTATCGCCTACGTTTTCGAAAACATCACCTTCTCGCAACTGTTGCCGGAAAACTTCCCCTCCGACCCCAACGGCGACAACGCCCTTATGTGGGCTATCGGACAGTCCAGCGTGGGCAAACTGTACACCGCGCTTGGCAGTAACGACAGTTTGTTTTTGCAGTTGAAGGAGGGCGGCGCACTGGAAACACTGGGACAAATGGAAGTAACGGATTTGTTGGGCAGTGAGGCTGGCACGCTTTCCTCGCTGTTTGGCGACACGTTGGTTGTCGACCTTGTGGGTGAAAACGGCGAAATCAACGTAGACGACATTATCAACTACACCTATGTGGGAAGTCTGCTGGGCTGTATCCGCAACGAAATTACCGACGTCAGCGGGTATCACGTTTTGGCTTCCTCGCCAAACGGCGACGTTTTGTACGGCATAATTGACGGCAAAGACAGTCTGGTCAAGGAAGAAGACGGCAAATACTACGAGGCGGAACTTACCTGCACGGAACAACACGACGTGCACGGCTACGACTGCTACGGTTTTGTTTGGTACAACTCTTCCGTTTTGCCAAGCGACCACCCCTGCACACCCGATGAAGAACTTATAAAAGACGGTTTGCACCACTCCAAAGTGTCCTCGTTGTACGGCGCATTTGTAAACCTGCGCATTGCAGACATTACGGGAGGTTCCTTCGATGCCATACTTGACAAAGTAAAGGACCTCACTATCGGTGAAATTGTCAACGGTGAAGTCAGCGGCATTTTGGCAAACTTTGCCGACATGACTGTGGGCGAACTTTTGGACGGCGGTTTTGAAAACTTCTATATGGGAAGTTTGCTTGGCTGTATACGCAACGAAATTACCGATACAAACGGCTACAACGTGTTTGCAACGTCGGAAAACGGCACCGTTTGGGTAAAAACGGAAAACGAAAAACAACACTTTGTCAAGGAAGAAAAGGGCAAGTTTTATGAGGCGGAACTTACCTGCACGCAGGAACACACCCACACCGCCGATTGCTACGGCTTTGTGTGGTACAACTCTACCGCCCTTTCCTCCGATCACGACTGCAACCCCGACGAGGAACTGATTGAAAACGGCGTACATCACGCAAAAGTGTCGTCGCTGTACGGAGCGTTGGTAAATCTGAAGGTTTCCGACCTTACGGGAGGCTCCGCCGACGCTATTTTGGAAAAGTTGAAGGACCTGACCATTTCCGACATCGTAAACGGCGAAGTGAGCGGTTTGCTTGCAAACTTTGCCGATATGACCATAAACGAACTGCTCAACGGCGGTTTGGAAGGAATGTACCTTGGCAGTTTGCTGGGATGCCTTCGCAAGGTTGCCGATACCAACGGCTACCTGACGATAGACGGCGTCGAGGGCGTTTTGCAAAACAACGGCAAATTCATCAGGCAAGAAGGAGACGTCTGGTACGAGGCAAAACTCGATTGCACCGAGAGCCACGCTCACACCGCCGATTGCTACGGCTTTGTTTGGTACAATTCCACACCGCTTGACGCGGGACACGCCTGCAACCCCAACGAGGAACTTATTGAAAACGGCGTACACTACGCAAAAGTAACTTCGCTGTACGGAGCGTTGGTAAATCTGAAGGTTTCCGACCTTACGGGAGGCTCCGCCGACGCCATTTTGAACAAAGTTAAGGGACTGACCATTGCAGATATCGTAAACGGCGAAGTAAGCGGAGTTCTTGCCAACTTTGCCGACATGTCTTTGGGCGAACTGCTGGACGGCGGTTTGGAAGACATGTACTTGGGAAGTTTCCTGGGATACGCCCGCACGCAGGCGGATTCCTCCGCAGTAACAGGCGTAACAACACTTCCCGACGGCACCAAAGTGGGCGTTTGCAACGGCAACACTGTAATGTCCGACGACGGAAAAACGTGGTACCTTGCACAACAGACATGCGAACAGCACGCCGACCACACAAGGGACTGCTACCGCTACGTCTGGACTGACGGCAGCGCCGCCGTGGAAGGTCTGATGGCAAAATTTGCCGACAAAAAGGTAAATTCTTTGGGCGATATGTCAGATATGTTGCAACAACTGACTCTTGCCGAGGTTTTGGGCGAGGAAAACCTCACAGGCATTTTCCGTCAACTTGCAAATGTGCCTATCGGCCAAATGAGTGCGGAAATTGACAACATCTACATCGGAACGGTGCTGGAATACACCCGAAAGCAAGTCGCCGATATCAGCGGTTACACGGCGGTTGACGACGTTGCCGACGTTTTGCAAAACAACGGCGAATTTGTCAGGAAAGACGGCGACGTATGGTACGAGGCGAAACTCGATTGCACCGAAAGTCACGTCCACAACTCCGATTGTTACGGCTTTGTGTGGTACACCGACGAAACGCACACGCAAGCCGTTTCCGGATTGGAAGCAATGCTTTCCAACGCCACCATCAACACTATCGGCGACAGATTGAAGTTGGAAAACTTCACCCTTGCCAAGTTGGGAATAGGCTGCGACAACAACATTCTTGCCTATTTGCAGGACGTTCCCCTTTCGGAAATAGACACTCAACTCAACACAATGAAGTTGGGCGTGGCGTTGGGCTACACCCTCAACAACGAAAACGTGTGGGTGGACGGAGAAGGCAATCCCGTCAAGGGAATCAACGCCAAAATTGCCGAAATGAGTATCCAGGATTTCGGTTCCGGCAACGGTATCACGGAAATAACAAATACCCTCACCATAGGCGATTTGATGGACAGCGGAATGATGACGTTGGACGGCGAACAGGAAGCAAAACTGAACATTATTTTCTGCAACGACGAAGACCAATCCTTCACGGAAAACAACGGAATAATTCCCTACGAATACAAGTGTAATATCATCTATTACATCGCCTATCTCAAAAACGGACACAAAGACGACGCAACGCCCGCACAAGATTTCTACGGAAAATTTACACACGGCGAAAACTGCTCCGCTCAATGGAAAGAAATGCAACTTACCGTGTTTATCGATTCCTTGCTGAGTGCGTTTTAGCGAAAGTTCCAGCGTTAAAAGCCTTTTTTGAAGTGCATGCAAAGGTTTACCTATACGCCGACCACGGATTGACCTTTCCGACTTGTACGGAAAAAGTTACTATTGAAGCAGTCAAAAGAAATTTTGACGGGAAATTTGCTTGGCAAAGCAGGAGCAAAAAGCACTTCAACTTGCAAAACAACGGAAAAAGAGCAAAAAACTACCGCAAACGCAAAATAACCACATTGAAAATGTCGGCGAGGGTAACTTTCACGGCAAAAGCGACTGGTTGTGGCAGATGAAAAAAACAAATTTTCGCTCACTAGTTGACGTCAAAACAATTTGAACAAAACAAAAAAACAACGGTTTTGTGCCGTTGTTTTTTTGTTGCCGTTGTTTTACTGCACCTGCACCTTGAAAGAGGTTTCGTTGACATGCAAAACTGACCATTTAAGAAAAGTTTGCAAATTTGTTTTGATAACCGAAAGAAAAAGAGAGGTTCAGTAGTCTACCGTGCGTTGCTGTGTTGCAAAAGAAACTGCGCTATCGCCTGCGCCGCTTTCAAGCCGTCCACGGCGGAACTGACAATACCGCCCGAATGTCCGCACCCTTCACCCACGGGGAAAAGCGCTTTGAGGTTGCTTTGAAAAGTTTCGTCACGCACCACCTTTACGGGCGAGGAAGTGCGTGTTTCCACCCCCGTCAGCACTCCGCAAGCGTCAAAGCCTTTCATTTTCTGCCCGAAAACATGCAGCGATTGCACAATGGCGTCGGAAATTTTCCGAGGCAACAGCCGACGCAAATCCGCCGACACCACACCACGGGGATAACTTGGCGCAACGTCAAAAACTGCCGTTTTTGTGTCGGCAACGAAATCCGTTACGTTTTGGCAGGGGGCAACGTAATTGCCCTTACCGCAAAGATATGCGCCCTTTTCCAACTTTTCCTGAAAGCGAATGCCTGCAAGACAATCGTCGCCGAAACCCCAATCGGCAACGTCGTTAGCCGTTACCGTTACCACCAAAGCGCTGTTGCTGTTGGATTCTGCTCGGGCAAAATTGCTCATTCCGTTTACCACCACGGTGTTTGGTGTGGAATTTGCGCACACTACCGTTCCTCCGGGACACATACAAAAGGAATAGCAACTGCGTTCCCTCATGTTGTTGACAAGTTTGTAACTTGCCGCGCCCAAATCCCTGTGTGTGGCAAAAATTTCACCGTACTGCGCTTTGTTGATAAATTCTCTGGGGTGTTCCACTCGCAAACCGACGGCAAAAGGTTTGAACTGCATCTCTGCTCCGTGTTTTTGAAGCGTTACAAACATTTCCCTTGCGCTGTGTCCGCAACAAAGTGCAACGCAATCGGCAAAAAGCGTTTGCCTTTCGCCCTCTTTGACGTAACTTACGCCCCTTACCGTGCCATTTTCTTCCAACAAATCATCCACGAAAGCGTCAAAAATGAATTCTCCTCCGCTTCGCACAATTTCGTTGCGCATGTTTTCCACAACGCCCACAAGTTTGTCGGTACCTATGTGAGGCAAAGAAGAGGTCAAAATCTCTTTGGGTGCGCCTGCTCGAACAAACTCTTCAAACACCGTGTGAGTGAGAGGGGACGAAATACCCGTTGTCAGTTTGCCGTCGGAAAATGTTCCTGCGCCACCCAGACCGAACTGCACGTTACATTCGCTGTCGAACTCTCCTCCGTCAAAAAAGCGCTGCACCTTTTGGCACCGTTCGGCGATGTCGCTTCCTCGCTCCACAACGGTTACACGCACTCCGCAGTTGCACAGGTATCTTGCAAGAAACAATCCAGACGGGCCGCTACCCACCACTATGCAACTGCCGACATTCACCATTTGGGGGTGTTCCAGCAAATTTACGGGCGGAGTGTAGCGTTGTGCATTTCTTTTGGGCGTTTTTGTGCATTGCACAAGATAGGAACACACAAAATGCACGTCCTCTTTTTTGCGCGCGTCGACGCTTTGTTTTTTCAGTTGTATGTCGGCAATCTGACAAGGCAAAATGCCCAACAGTTTGGCAAGCCTGTCCTTTACGTCCAACACGTTTGCGCCTACAGGCACCTTGACAGGCGCAGTTACAAAACAATTTTTCATATCACCTAAAAAGATACAACGCCGAAGCGGCGGCAAAATACAGATTGTTACCCCCGCAAATGCCGTCAACGTCCAGTGCCTCGCCTATTACCGTAAGTCCGTTGGGCAAAGTGAGGTTTTCATCCAAAAACTTTTCCGAAACGCCGCCCGAAGTGACCTGACTCATAGAAAAATCCAACGGTCTTTCCACTGCAAAGGACAGATTTTTGGCGGTTTGCGCCATTCCCTGCGGAGTACCGTCGCTGTGTTTTACGACGTATTCGCCCAACTTGTTGTGCAAAATTCCGTAGAAACTTTTTTCCTGCCAGCCTGTGCGGGAAGCAAGTACTTTTTGCAACTGTTGCAGAGAAAGATGCGGAACCACGTCCAGACAGATGACAAAATTGCCTTTGCATTTACGGCGTGCAACCGTTGACGAAAGATTGAAAATGCAAATTCCCGACAAACCGTATTCCTTGAACTGCACCTCGCCGCTTTGTTGCGCCAGACACTCGCCGTCGGACAAAAGACGCACATTTGCTTTGACACGCAATCCCGAAAGGGACTTGTCCATTTTGACGGTGCGCAAAGGCACAAGGGACGGAAAGAGGGGTGTCAGATACTGCTGTCCTACAAGTTGCGCCAGATGCACGTCGGCACAACCGCTGCCGCTGCCGCATGCCACAACAACCTTATCGAAAAGGTGCTGACTGCCGTTGCACGTTACTTCAAAGCCATTTTTCAACCTGCGCACACTCTGAACATCGGCGTCGCACACCGTTTTGCCACCTACGTCGGCATACCTTTTGCGAAGACAATCCACCACGTTGGATGCGCTTTCGCACAGCGGATACATTCTTCCTTCGGAATCGGCAAAGGTGAAAATGCCGCAACTCTGCAAAAATTGCACGTACCTTTCCACAGGCACGGCTTTAAGTACCGAAGAAACGGTTTTGCAGGTATTGAAACAACTTTCGTTGCTGTTGACGTTGCCTATGTTGCATTTGCCGTTGCCCGTCATGGCAATTTTCTTGCCTACCCGTGAATTTCTTTCAAAAATAACCGTGTCGTTGCCCTTTTGCGCCGACAAAATGCCGTAGGTCAGCCCCGACATGCCTCCGCCGATAACAAGTGTTTTCACTGCGCACCTTCCTTTTTTATATTGTAGCCCACACGGAACAATTAGTCAACAGTTGAACGTCAGAGGGTGCAAAAGGCGTCGTAGAGGGTGCGTAAAAGACTTTGTTGCGACTGAACCTGCACCACGTTTTTGTCTGTCAAAACGGAAGTAATGCCCTCGTCGACGCCGTTGAAACGGTTGTTGTCCAAGGCACGGTGCAAAATGTCAAACACCTTACCTAGCGGCATGCGGTGCAAAAGGGTAGTCAAAAAACCTTTTCCGTTGGGTTTTTCCGTAACGGCAAGAAACGCCTCTTTGGAGGGGCAGTTGGACACCAAAGTGTCCCTTGCGCAGGGGTTTAGGTAGTTGGCGACTCTTATGGAAATTGCACAGCGTTGAGCAATTCTCACCGCCGTGGGATGCAAAACCTGAGCGCCGCTTTTGGCAAGCAGATACATTTCACGGTAACTCAAACTGCTTATCGTCTTTGGCATTTGCACAAGATGAGGATTTGCCACGCACACGCCGTTGACGTCCGTCCAGTTTTCGTACAGCGTGCTGTGCAATGCCACGGCGCAAATGCTTCCCGTAACGTCCCCTCCGCCTCGGGAAAAGACCTTTCTGCCCCCTTCGCACCCGCCGTAGAAACCACCCATAACCGCCATCGGCACACCGCCGAAACTGTTTTGCAAATTGCAAAAAGTGCGTTTGACATCAAGGCTGTTTTTTCCGAACACAACGCACTTTTCCGCCTCGATGTAGGGTGCTTTGAGAAAACTTGCCACCAGTTTTGCCGAAAGTTCCTCCCCCAACGAAAGGCAGTAGTCGGCACCGTTGCAAAGACTGCGTTTTTTGGCATCGAAAAGTAACTTTTCCACATCCTCGTTTATTCCGTTTACAAGTGCAAGACGCTTGTACTTGCATTCCACCGCCTGCCACGCCTTTTCGTCGCCACGGTAATAGGCTTTGAGCAGGTCGGTAACCTTTACGTCGTCGGCACTTTCCTTTCCGATTGCGCTTACCACCACGCATCCGTGTTTTTGTCCGATAATTTCTTTCAAACAGTGTAAATTGCGTGGCGTAACCGCCGTACCGCCGAATTTTGCAGTAATCATACAAATAATATATTGTTTTTTCTACAATATCTGCCACCGATTTAACTTCAAAAAGAATTATACAAAAAAACGCACTAAGAGTGGCGTAACCGCCGTACCGCCGAATTTTGCAGTAATCATACAAATAATATATTGTTTTTTCTACAATATCTGCCACCGATTTGATTACACGAAAAATTTTTACAAAAAAACCGCACCCCGAAAGGTGCGGTAATTTCAAACTTTTTTGTTTACTTCATTTTTGCATACACGGCGATGCTTTAAGCCTTTTCAATCACCAAGGTTCAGCCTCCGAAACCCACGATGAAAACGGTAACGGTAGCACAGAAAAGCGCAAGCAAAATGTAACCGGAATAATGCTTCATAAAATGCAGGAGGCGTTTGCTGAAACTTACGTCCTTGTTATTCCTTTTCATTGGCTATCCACCCCCAAATTTTTTCTTCTTCGCCCTCGTCGGACAAGCCCATTGCACAGTACAAAATTTCCCGCAGTTGTTCGGCGTCGAGATAACGTTTGACCTTTCCGTCGTGCATGGCGGAAATGATACCCGTTTCTTCGCTTACTACAAGGGCGGTAATGTCGGGATAGGCTTCGGTAACGCCTATTGCGGCACGATGCCTTGTGCCAAATTCCCTCGGATAGATGTTTTCCTGAGTTATCGGAAGGTAGCAACCTGCCGAAACAACTTCATTGTTCATTATCACCACGGCGCCGTCGTGAAGGGGCGTTTTGGGAAAGAACAGCGTGCGCAACAGGTCGGCGGAAATTTTGGCATTGACGGGTGTTCCGCTGTCCAAAATGCTGTCGGCAACGTTGTCGGCAATCAGTATCAGCGCACCTGTGTCCGTCTTGCTCATTTTTTGGCAGGCTTTGATTATCTCTTCCACGGAAGATTGCAAATCCTCACGCCCCAGCGTTTCGCCGTGCCAATCGCTCAGCCAACGTTTGCGTGATTTGCGGAAAAGGTCCCTGCGGAAGTCCTGCGCAAACAGCAACAGACTTGCAATGAAAATGAGCATAAGCAACACAAGCACATAGATTTGATACCTTGGAATATCGAAAAAGGCAAACACAAACATTATTGCCAAAGAAACGCACACAATCCAGATTAGCATGTTGAGATTGCGTTTTTTGGCATAGTAGAACACGACAAAATACACAACTGTCATCACTGCTATCAGCAGACAGCGTGCAATTATGTCCGTCGTTTCGCCGTTTGTGAAAAAGTCCTGTATGAATTTCAATATCTTAGGCATAAAATCACCCGAAAAATCTTTTTGTATTTATATAATACTATACTTTACAAAAAAAATAAAGCGAAAAAATAATTATCTTCAATTTTTTTTGCATTTTTACCGCTTTTTACCCCTTTTACCGCATATATTGTGTCAATTTGAATTTAAGGAGGATTTCATGAAAATTAACGTTGCCGTTGCAGGATACGGAAATTTGGGCAAGTGTCTGGAAAAAGTTGCACTTGCCGATGACGGCGTTTGCCTTAAAGGGGTGCTTTCACGCAGAAAAATTGCTTCGCCCTACTACATACCCTTTGAAAATGCGTCTTCTCTTGACGATGTGGACGTTGTGTTGCTGGCATTGGGCAGTTACTCCGACATTACGCAAAACATTGCCAGGTTTGCCAAATTCAACACGGTGGACAGTTTCGACACCCACGCAGACATGTGCAAGTACCGCAATCTTTTGCAGGAAGTGAAAGGAAACACCCTGTCGGTGTTCGGCGTAGGATGGGACCCTGGCGTGTTGAGTTTGTGCCGTGGATTGTTTTCCGTAGGCGGTGGCACTACCACCACCTTTTGGGGGAAAGGAATTTCACAGGGACATTCCAACGCCATCAGAAGCGTATCGGGAGTAATTGACGCCGTGGAAATTACCGTGCCTAACCCTGTTGCAAAGTCGGAATTTTTGCAGGGCGAAACGCCAAACGCCAACGACATGCACACAAGGCTGTGCTACATTGCCTGCCAGCCGCAGGACAAAGAAAGAATATCCGAAACGGTAAGACAACTTCCCAACTACTTTGCAGGACAAAAAACGGAAATTATGTTCTGCTCCAAAGAGGAAGTGGAAAAAATAAAAGAGCAAAAATCTCATTGCGGAGAGGTTGTGGCAAGAAGCGACGCTTTTGAAAGTCTGGTACATTTGCAGGTGCGGGACAACGCCTACTACACGGCAAAAATCATGCTTTGCTACGCCAAAGCCATTCCTCAAATGAAAAAGGACGGTTTTGTCGGCGCACTGGACTCTTTCGACATTCCGATGAAGTACCTTGCGCCCAAAAGCCTCATCTGACGGCAACGCACACACGTTTGGTTACGGCACACACGTTGGCAACAAAAAATTGCAACCTACGTGAAAAGGCAAAAGTTTCACCCGTCAGCGCAGTTTTGTATTGTAGCGTCGTAGCATTGGTATTTGTTGCAAACCGGCGAAAAAAGTTTTTTAAGGCACGTTGCTCGATGTGTTCCGGCTTTACATTTGCCACAAAAGCACCTTTGGCAGGTGAAATTTCTGCGGACGTTGCGTTTATTTGCCTTGTTGCAACCTGACGGAAAAAGTTTTTAAGGCAAGTTGCTCGCTTTGTTCACGTTTTACATTTGCCACAAAAGCACATTTTGCAGGTGAAATTTCTGCGGAAGTTGCGTTTATTTGCCTTGTTGCAACCTGACGGAAAAAGTTTTTCAAGGCAAGTTGCTTGCTTTGTTCACGTTTTACATTTGCCACAAAAGCACCTTTGGCAGGTGTAATTTCTGCGGACGTTGCGTTTGTTTGCCTTGTTGCAAAAATCAACGGCATCAAACGCTCAACGCAATTGGCACACACTGCAATTGTCGCCACGTCAACGGCGATTTTGTTGCCGTTAGTGCGTTTCAAGTCGTGGCAAAAAAACAACACGATTTTGAGCAACTGTGCCGAAACTTACAACGGCAGGCAAAGTATTATCAAAATTTTTCAACAAAAAAAGCAACCCGAAAAGGTTGCTTTTGTTTTTGTTTACAAGTCTTTGTACTGCACCAACTCTACACCTGCCTCGTTGATGAGGTGTGCGGCAAACTCGTCGGGGTAGCCCTCCTTGTAGACGATGCGCCGTATGCCTGCATTGATAATCATTTTGGCGCAGATGACGCAAGGCTGATGCGTGCAGTACAGCGTTGCGCCGTCCAGCACAATGCCCAAACGGGCGGCTTGAATTATTGCGTTTTGTTCGGCATGCACGGCGTAGCACAGTTCGTGCCTTGTGCCGCTTTCTATTCCCAACTTCACACGCAAACACTCGCCACGTTCCTTACAACTTTTTACTCCCTGTGGAGCGCCGTTGTATCCCGTGGTGAGAATCCTTTTGTTTTTTACTATTACGGCGCCGACTTGTCTGTTTTCCTTGAAACAACTGGACCAGGTTGCCACCTGCTCCGTCAGTTCCATAAATCGTTTATCCCACTTGTTCATACTTGCCTATCAATACCGTTGCTTGCGAATTTTTCCGTCCACCTTGTGAATAGTTATGTAACCGTCCTGACTCTTTGCCCTTTCCTTGGCAAAAGCGATTGCTTCAAGTTGCGTTGAGAACAGTTTTATTGCCTTTCCGCCCTTGCTCAGTTTAACCTGCCATTTGCCGTCTTCACGCAAAGACACATGATAGTTTTTGGGGCGTTGCGCAGCCACTGCCTTTTCTTCCGCTTCCTCGGCGGCGACGTCTTCGGGGTTGCTGTCGTCTACAACACGCACCTTTACGTCCTCTTCCTCTTTTTTGGGCTGTTCCGTCTTTTTGGGCGCAGCCTTCTTGGTGTCGGAAAGGTTTTTTTCCTGTTCGGGTTGCTGCTTTTTGACCTCTTTTGCGGCAGGTTCCTCTTTGACGGGTGTTGCTTTTGCAGGTTCAGCCTCTTTTACAGGCTCTTCCGACGCCTCGGAAGCAACCTCTTCCTCTTTTACAGGTTCTGTTGCAACGTCCTCTTTGACGGGAGCAGGTTGCATGGCAGCCGCAGGTTGCTCTTTGGGTGTTGCGGATTGGTCTTTGGGTGAAGCGGAAACCTCTTTTTGCGCAGCCTTCTGCGCTTTTTTGCGCTTTTTTGCGGCGCACGACACGGCAATGATTACTACCAATACAAGCACTACCGCCACGGCAGCCACAATGTGCCACACAACTACCGTAAAGTCGCCAATGTTAAACAACGGTTCAAACATCTGATTTTCCTCCATTTGAAAATTTCAACACACAAAAGCACAAACGGAAAGACCGCTCGCAAACCAGTAAGCGTGTTATTTAGTATATTATATCATTTTCGGTTTTGTTCGACAATATCTTTTGAAAAAAAGAAAAAGTTTTTTGCGTGAAAATTTTGAAAAAACATGTTTATTACAGCAGTTCACACCTGCACGACTGATAAATTTGCCGTCATGGCGTGTTTTTTGTGGGAAAGGTAACCACCGCTTTTTCCATGCAGAAAAATGTGCCGATGAAAATCAACATTTTTTTACAAAAAAAATTGTACAAATTTGACAAAAAAACAGGCGTATAGGTTGACTTTTGGTAATTATGGTGTATAATATAGTTAGCAGTCGAAGACGACGACTGCTAACTTGCAAATCAATCATTGGAGGCATACGAAAAAATGTCAGTAAAACCACTGTTCGACAGAGTTGTCGTAAAACAAGTTGAAGAAAAGGAGCAGTCTGTCGGAGGAATTTTCCTTCCCACTGCCGCAAAAGAAAAGCAGGAAATTGCCACCGTTGTAGCCGTTGGCGAGGGCGGATTGGTAGACGGAAAAGAAGTGAAAATGGTCGTCAAACCGGGCGACAGAGTGCTGTACAGCAAGTACGCAGGAAGTCAGTTCAAAATTGACGGCGAAGAATTGACGATAATTAAGCAAAGCGACATTCTCGCTATTGTGGAATAAGAGGTGATAACATGGCTAAACAAATTAAATACGGCGACGAAGCCAGAAAACTTTTGGAAAACGGCGTAAATCAACTTGCAGATACCGTTAAAATTACGTTGGGACCCAAAGGCAGAAACGTTATTTTGGAAAAGAAGTACGGCACACCGCTGGTAATTAACGACGGCGTTACCATTGCAAAGGAAATAGAACTTAAAGACCCGTTTGAAAACATGGGCGCACAGATTATCAAAGAGGCATCCACAAAAACTAACGACGTTGTAGGCGACGGCACCACCACGGCGGCAGTGCTTGCTCAGGCAATAATCCGTGAGGGCAACAAAAACGTTGCCGCAGGCGCAAATCCCATCATTTTGCGTAAAGGCATCGACAAGGCCGTGGAAGTTTGCGTCAACAAACTTAAAGCAATTTCCACCCCCGTGGAAGGAAAACAGTCCATTGCGCAGGTCGCTTCCATTTCGGCGGCGGACGAAACCATCGGCAAACTGATTTCCGACGCTATGGAAAAGGTGGGCAACGACGGCGTGATTACCGTTGAGGAAAGCAAAACCATGCGCACCGAACTGAACATCGTGGAAGGCATGCAGTTTGACAGAGGTTACTGCTCGCCCTACATGGCAACGGACCTGGACAAAATGGTTGCCGACCTGGACAATCCGTACATTCTCATCACCGACAAAAAGATTTCTTCCATTCAGGACCTTTTGCCCCTGTTGGAACAGGTTGTCAAGATGGGCGCAAAATTGCTGATTATTGCCGAGGACGTGGAAGGCGAAGCCCTCACCACTCTTATCCTCAACAAACTGCGTGGCAGTTTCATCTGCGTGGCGGTTAAAGCGCCGGGATTTGGCGACAGAAGAAAGGCAATGTTGGAAGACATCGCAATTTTGACGGGTGGCACGGTGATTACCGACGACGTCGGTTTGGATTTGAAATCCGCCACAATCGATATGTTGGGACGTGCAAAACAAGTCAAAGTGGACAAGGAAAACACCATTATCGTTGAGGGTGCAGGAAGCAGCGAGCAAATTGCTCAGCGTGTTTCGCAAATCCGCAACCAAATGGCAGATTGCACCAGCGACTACGACAGAGAAAAATATCAGGAACGTTTGGCAAAACTTGCAGGAGGCGTTGCTCAAATCAACGTGGGCGCAGCCACCGAAGTGGAAATGAAGGAACGCAAACTGCGTATTGAAGACGCACTTAACGCTACCCGTGCCGCCGTTGAAGAAGGTATCGTGGCAGGAGGCGGCGTTGCACTGCTTTCGGCAATTACCGACGTTGAAAAACTTGTAAAGACGCTTTCGGGCGACGAAAAGACAGGTGCGGAAATTGTGCGCAAAGCGTTGGAAGCACCCATCAGACAAATTGCCGAAAACGCAGGCGTAAACGGCGGAGTCATCGTGGCGCAGGTTCTTGCAAGCAAAAAGACAAACTACGGTTACGACGCTTTGACGGGCACCTACGGCGACATGATTGCAAAGGGAATACTCGACCCCACAAAGGTTACCCGTTCGGCTTTGCAAAACGCCGCAAGCGTTGCGGGAACATTGCTCACGACAGAATCCATTGTGTGCGACATCCCCGAACCGCCGACACCGGCACCTGCACCTAACCCCGATATGTATTGATGACAGACAAAAAAAGGAAGCGTACACCGCTTCCTTTTTTTGTGCATTTTTCAAATTGCTTTTACAAAATTTTCTCATCAGGGCAAAGTGGGTAAGTCGCTGTACAAAACAAAAAACGTTGCACGAAGACCACAAAATTTTGAACTGCAAAGAGTCGTATCCAATGAAAATCACGCAAATGACGGCAAAATTCGGTTGCTATGTCAAACATAGTAGTTTACAAAAGGGCGTTTTTCGTCATAAAATCGTCAAAACACTGCGTAAAGGCTCAAATCATCCGCCCCGTTGCAAGCAAAAGACAAAAAGACGTTTGTTTTGCGTTGCTGTTCCTTTAGGCACTTGCAGACAACGGAATCGGGGGGAAAATCGGCAAGGCGGAACCAAAAACACAAAATCGTACCGTTTGGGAACAACGGAAAGTTTCTCTCTTTTACCATTACCACTACTGCAGACACGTTGCCAAACGTTAGCGTTGCACCCTGAACAAAAGGCATTTGCCTGCCGACGTCTGCCAATTCGGCAAATTCAGAATGTATGCGTATTGCCGACAGGCTTTGGATAAACGCTGAAACGACAACTTTCAGCGCACTTGCACAACAGCCTTACAAGCAAAAAGTTTTGCGCAGAAAGAATGCAAAGACAAGGAAATTCACAAAAAAAATCTTCCTCACAGGGGGAAGATTTTTTCGCAAATTATTTGTTTTTTACAAGTTGTTTGTTGGTACACAAATTGTTTCTAACTTTACAAGCCGTTTGCAGGCACACAATTGTTTCAATTTT